>Ga0315307_1000121_pt1 | contig 30161 bp, 34 predicted proteins | sample TDP2_MG_FD_203079 | JGI IMG/M metagenome (GOLD analysis project Ga0315307, IMG submission 203079) | Freshwater sediment microbial communities from Lake Towuti, South Sulawesi, Indonesia - TDP2 | ecosystem: Environmental > Aquatic > Freshwater > Lake > Sediment | place: Indonesia: South Sulawesi...
AATTTGTTAATCGACGGTATCAAGGGTGTTAATATAAAGCCGCAAGATTCCGAAGATGCTATGAAAGAAATGGTTAATCATGGTGCTGAGAAAATGAATTTTGAGGAGTTCTCCAGAAAGAGACAAGTCTGAGAAACGGGTCCTATGGCAAATGATTGAATTCGAAACAGAAGTATTAAATATAATACAGAGAACTCATAATGTAAAGAGCTTCCGGTTTAGAATAAAAGAGGATGTGGATTTTAAGCCAGGGCAATTCTTTTTTGTTACAATTAAGGTTGACGGGACAGAGAGGACAAAGCATTTTTCTTTTTCAAATTCTCCTACTGAGAAAGGGTATGTAGAGTTTACTAAGAGGATAACCGGCAGTGAATATTCGAAGGCGCTGGAAAGATTGAACATCGGAGATTGGGCGAGATTAAGGATGCCTTACGGCTCTTTCACATTTGTGGGGGAATATGAGAAAATAGCCTTTCTTTCGGGAGGCATAGGTATAACGCCTTTGAGAAGCATATGTAAGTTCGCAACAGATACGAGATTACCAACAGATATGGTGTTGATTTATGGCAACAATACAGAGGAGGATATCATATTTAGAGAAGATTTAGATAGTATGGCAGCAGCTAATAAGAATTTGCGCATAGTTCATACCTTGACTTCGCCGGATATGAATAAACGAACATGGCAGGGTAGAACTGGTTATATAGATACTGAAATGATAAAGGAGGAAATACCAGATTTTGAAGAGAGAGTTTTCTATGTCTGCGGGCCTCCAAAGATGGTAGAGAGTTTGGTAGATATTTTAAGAATTAAATTGGGCATTCAAGAAAATAGAATCAGAATAGAAAACTTTGTAGGATATTGATAAGGGTTTATGGAGGTACAATCAAAAACATAATTGTCAAATTATGAGGAGAGGTGGTAAACTCTCGACGCTCTTGGGTTGCTTGACCTTCGGGAAAAAGAGAGTCGAAGACTGGAGTTTTCAAGGAGGCGCGTATGGGAGTAGAAAATGTAGGGGAAAAATACAGGTGTAATGTGTGTGGCAATGAAGTCACTGTAACAAAAGTAGGCGGTGGGGAACTTGTTTGTTGCGAGCAGGCGATGGAAAAAATAGAAGGGTGAACGTATGCGGGGAACGGTTTGAGAGGAGGTGAAAAAAAGTGGCTAAGAAAGGTGTTAAGAAGATGGAGAAACCCAAGAAGGGTAGCCGCTATACCTGCAGGGTATGCGGGCTGGTGGTGACTGTAGATAATGTTTGCGGATGTGTTGAGGCTTGTGATATAATCTGCTGTGGTGAGCAGATGAAACCAAAGAAGTAGATCTGGTAAAGATACCGCTAATCTAATTTGTGAGAGCGGGAACAAAAAACAAGAGAATGAGGAGGTGATTTAAATGGGCAAGCAAGGCACAAAAATTGTAGGAATAGATGTAAAGGATTTGATAAAGGATTTGAATAAGGCGTACGCAGATGAATGGCTCGCTCATTATTCCTACTGGTATATGGCGAGAACCGTTACTGGAATGGCTTATGAGGATATGGGCGAGTTTTTGGAGAAGACCGCTAAGGATGAAGAAGAACATGCAGGTGAACTTGCCGACAGGATAATAGAACTCGGCGGTATGCCCATTGCCCACCCTACGGAGCTGGAGAAAAACGCCAATTACCCTTATCCTAAACCACCCGCAGGCACATCGGACTACGACAAGATTATAAAGCTTGTGACTGAGGCCGAAGCAGGAGCAATTGATGTATATAATAAGCTTGCAGCGAAAACAATGGGTAAGGACCACGTGACATATCAACTTGTTTGTCATATTCTAGATGAAGAGGTAAACCACGAAGAGACGTTTGAGGATTTAATCGAATAGTTGCCGGCTCTACGCTGGGTAGAGGGGCGGGGCCTGGGATAATAGGCCCCGCCGGACAAAATGCAGGGTGCGATTGTGAGAGGGGTCTTGGCTACCTTGTCCACGGGGCTTTCAGTTACGTTGAAGGAAGGGTTGGATAAAGCCATTGCTTCGTGGGGAAAAACAGGCCTTATGATAACTTAGGTGGGATCCAAATGTTAGATATAGATACTATCATTTTCGATGTTGACGGAACTCTTGTTGACTCCAGGAAGGATATTGTAAGGGCGATTAATTTTACGTTAAGGAAATTGAGACTTCCAGAGAAACCACCAGAACTCATCATTTCATATATTGGACTGGGTATACGGGATTTAATAAAGAAAAATCTGGGAGAACAAAAACGCGATTTTGCTGATGAAGCTCTCAAAATATTCACCGGATATTTTCGAAAACATTCTGCGGACGAATCGAGGCTTTATCCCCGTGTTAAGGAAACTTTGGATTATTTTGGAAATAAAAGAAAAGTTGTGATAACAAATAGAAATAGAGAATCCGCGGAGATAACCTTAAGGAAGCTTGGAATAAGTAATTATTTCGAAGAAATCTTTGGTGGAGACGACGAAGACTGTATAAAACCTTCAGCATGCCCTTTGGACAGGGTGTGTTCCAAATTAGGAATGGATAAGAGCAAAATAATTATGGTTGGCGACATGGACATAGACATAAAAGCAGGCAAAGAGTTTGATATAAGAACCTGTTGGGTCTCGTATGGTTTAGGAAAGAGGGAAGATGTTGAAAAAATAAGACCTGACTATATAATAGATGACATAATAGAGCTAAAAGATATAATAATGGTATGAAAGTATAGGGAATGACGGTAGTGCAGGGACAGGCCATTTTGGTTGATAACCATCTGGGGTTATTCATGAGTTTTCTAGTAAAATTAATTCCTGGTCATTAAAGGGGGGAGGAGATGGTAAACATATTTGCAGGTAGCGAAATAGTTGAACTGGGGATTCAAATTGAGAAGAACGGCAGAGATTTCTACAATACGCTGGTTAAGAAATCAAAAAATCAAAGGGCTAAGGAGGCTTTCCAATACCTGGCAGGGGAAGAAGAGAAACACATAGCTGTTTTTGAAAAGATATTAGATTCGGTGCACAAATATGAACCTCCGGAGACATACCCGGGAGAATATTTTGCATATATGAATGCTCTGGCAAGTGACTATGTATTCACCCGGAAAGATAAGGGTAAAGAGATAGCCAAAAGAACAAGAAGCGATAAAGAAGCTATTGGTCTCGGGATAGGATTTGAGAAAGATTCCATCGTTTTCTATGAAGGAATGAAGAAGGTGGTGCCGGAATACGACCATAAAACAGTCAACAAGCTTATTGAAGAAGAGCAAAACCATCTAAGACGGCTGTCTGATTTGAAGGATATCTTCTAATTTAACGGAGGTGACTTTCATGGATAAGAAAGTGACGGTGTATAGTACACCGACCTGCCCGTTTTGCATGATGGCCAAGAAGTTCTTAAATGAGAACAATATAGGTTTTGAGGATATAGATGTCTCTAGTGACCAGACAAAAGCGCGGGAAATGGTTCAGAAATCAGGGCAGATGGCCGTGCCTGTGTTGGACATAGATGGCGAAGTCATAGTGGGATTTGACAAGGAAAGAATAAAAAAGGCACTGGGGTTACCCCTTTAGAGACAATGGCAAGATGTTTTATACCGGATAATAAGAAGTAGAAAGGATAGTAAGTGGCAAAGATGTTCGATTTAGTCATTGTTGGGGCGGGGCCAGCAGGTATAGCAGCCAGCATCTACGCTGCCCGAAAGAAAATGAAATTTTTAGTTATTGCCAAAGATATTGGCGGGCAGGCGGCTTGGAGCGGAGACATAGAGAATTACATAGGTTATCAATTCATTACTGGCCCTGAGCTTGTGGGCAAGTTTGAGGAACATATGCGAAAATACAATATCGAATTAAAAGAGAATGAAGAAGTAATAGAATTGAAAAGAAGTAATGACCGAGTTCGGGTTAGCACTGGCAAAGGCGTCTACGAGGCAAAAACAGCGATAGTTGCCTCAGGCAAGAGGTCAAGGGAGCTCGGTGTTCCGGGGGAGCTGGAATTCAAGAATAGAGGACTTACTTACTGTGCTACTTGCGATGCTCCCTTATTTGCTGAAAAGGATGTGGCAGTTATAGGTGGAGGGAACTCTGCCTTAGACGCAGTTCTACAATTGGTTCAGATAGCCAAATATATCTACCTTATCAATATCACATCGGCCCTCGGTGGAGATGCGATAATGAGGGAGAAAGTCACGAATAGCAAAAAAGTATCTATCTTAAACGGTACCCGGGTCACAGCTGTCCTTGGAGATAAGATGGTTACGGGAATTAAGATAGAAAGAGAAGGGAAGGAAGAGAGGCTGCCTGTCCAGGGAATCTTCGTGGAAATCGGTCTTATTCCTAATTCAGAATTTGCTAAAGAGTTAGAAAAGAATGAACTGGGTGAGATTAATGTAAACTGTCGCACCGAGACCAACATCCCGGGCATCTTCGCCGCAGGTGATGTTACAGATGTGCCGCAAAAACAGATTATAGTGGCAGCTGGAGAGGGGGCTAAAGCGGCCCTAATGGCTTTCCGATATTTAGCCCAACACAAATAGAAATGAAGAGGTAATAAAATGAGAGATAAAGTTAGAGCATCCCTGGTTCAAATGGAAATTGTGAGTCTACAGCCAAAGAAGAACGCTTCCAGGATGAAGGAATTTATTGAAAATATTTTCGATAAAGGGGGAGCAGACCTTATACTCTTTCCTGAACTTGCTAACACGGGATATGTTCAACTGCTAGACCAGGACTTTGGCCGGGAGTTTCTGAAGTGTGCAGAACCGATTCCCGGCTATACCACCGATATTCTCGGTAAGCTTGCCAAGAAACACCAAACTTATATTGTGCTAGGATTGGCCCAGATTCATCCCCGGATACCAGGCACCATATACAATTCAATGGTGTTGATTGGCCCCCAAGGAGAGATATTGGGCATCCATCACAAATTACATATCCCTGATGAGGAAAAACACTACTTCTATCCGGGGAGTACACTGGAAGTTTACCAAACGGAGATAGGTAACATAGGAATGACCGTGTGCTGGGATAATCTATTTCCTGAACTGCCACGGATATTGGCTTTAAAAGGTATGGAAATTCTTTGCTCCAGTTATTCATGGGGAAAGCCTACCTCTCCCCACAAGAGAGTGACCTACATACCTACCCGCTTCCGATGCTTTTCCATGATGCATGCGATATCAAACAGGGTCTATGTAATGGCATGCAATGCTGTAGGCAAATATGACGGACACGATTTCGATGGGCATAGTGCCATAGCTGGACCAGATGGAGATACTCTTGCCTACGCAGATAAGGACGGGGAGGAAGAAGTTCTTTTTGCGGAATTTAGTAATGACCACCTTCTTGAAATGAGAGCCGTTTCGCCCGTGTTTAGAGACCGCCGACCGGAACTGTACGGTCTACTCAGCGAACCTTTCTAAGAGACAACCTTTGAAAAACCCGCCATTTTCTAAATAAAGGCACATCCTGTTCCCAGAAAAAGATTGCCAAATCATAGCAAAGATGTTATAATACTTAAAATCTTCTAAAGAAAAGTAGTTTTAGAATTTTCCGACAAGAAAATAAGTTTGTACGAGGCACAAATTTAAGAAAGGGAGGCGGGTTATGCTTATACTGGTTAAGCTTGTCGGTATAGTTGTGGTAGCTATAGGCATTATTTTTCTCTTAATCCCGAAGACGATGAGACAGTGGATGGTTTTCTGTGAAAAGGGAATAAGACCCTACATAATGGGTGTCCTGCGGATTCTCGTTGGCATTGTCTTCTTATTGGCTGCTCCCCAGAGCAGGGTAGCTTGGGTCATAATTACGGTTGGGGTATTAGTTCTCATAGGGGGCATTGCCTTTTTTGTCCTCGGACTGGAAAAAGTAAAAGGTATGCTCAGGTGGTGGCAGGGTAGGTCACTTCCAGTTCTACGCCTTATTGCGCTTCTCGCTATAGCCATTGGCGTCATGATTCTGTATTCTGCATAACCTCTTCAGGACATAATGACGGTGGAAATTTTTGAACTTTGATAAATTAACAAGAATTTATTGTAGATACTACGAGAGCCGATAGGAGAAGAATATGAGAGGAATGTTAGTTCTGGACGATGGTAGCTATTTTGAGGGCATCTCCATAGGGACAGCCGGAGAAAGGATGGGAGAGGTGGTTTTAAATACTGGCGTTGTCGGGTACCAGGAGGTTATGACAGATCCGGCGAATGCTGGCAAGATTCTGGTGTTTACATATCCCTTGGTAGGGAACTATGGTGTAGCCAGGAAATTTTCTGAATCGAGAAGATGTTGGCTACAGGCGGTGATCGTAAAAGAGGAAAGTAAGATGTATTCCAATTGGCAGGCAGAGGACACTTTTAACAATTTTCTTAAGAAAGAGCGCCTCGTGGGGATAAGCGAGGTCGATACGAGGACACTGGCTGTCAAGATTAGGGACAGCGGCGAGATGCTGGGAATGGTTTCCACTGTAGTTCCTCTCGATGGGAAAGATGCAAAGGTCCGTGATTTACTTAATAGGATAAAAGATCATAAAAAATATCTGAAAAGGGATTTTATAAGAAATATCTCTGTCCAAAAGATTACACAAATTGAAGATAATCCGTCGGGACCGAAGATAGTCATAATAGACCTTGGTATCTTAAATAGTTTTCTTGAACAACTAAGGAGGCTGGGATGCAATCTTAGGTTATTGCCCTATAATACCGATGCGGACAGGATCCTTGGAATGAATCCCGATGGCTTAATTATTTCTAACGGACCGGAAGAAGATGGAGCAATTTCTGGAATTGCGGAGGTAGTTAAGAGGCTCGTGGGGAAAATTCCTCTCTTGGGAATCTCTTTGGGACATGAAATTATCTGCCTTGCCCTGGGAGGGAGACTAAAGAAACTGAAGGTAGGCCATCATGGTGTAAATTATCCAGTCAAATCGCCTTCTTCATTTAAAGGGGATATCACTGTTCAAAACCATTCATTTATTGTTGATGAGGACTCAATAAAAGGTAGAGATGACATCAAAATTACCCTTCGCAACGTTAATGACGACTCAATAGAGGAGATGGAAAGCATCCCATTGAGGTTTATTTCTGCCCAGTACTATCCAGGAAGTCCCGGTTTTGATGAAGTAAATGAAGTATTTAAGAGATTCCTGAAGATGGTAAGTCAAGGGAGCTAATATGCCCAAGCGTAAAGATATTAAGAAGATATTGATAATAGGCTCTGGCCCTATTGTCATAGGCCAGGCTTGTGAATTCGACTATTCTGGCTCTCAGGCTTGTAAGGCTCTAAAAGAAGAGGGTTACTTTACAATCCTTGTAAATAGTAATCCCGCCACTATTATGACCGACCCTGGTATGGCAGATGTGACATACGTTGAGCCGCTTACATTAGAGGCAGTTACGGAGATAATAAAGAAGGAGAGACCCGATGCCATTCTACCTACATTGGGTGGCCAGACGGGTTTGAACCTGGCCTATTTCTTAATGAAAGAAGGTATACTGGAGAACTATGGCGTAGAGTCTATTGGAGCTAATGTTGAAGCTATTTCAAGGGCTGAGGATAGAGAGCTATTTAAGAAGGCGATGCAGGAGATAGGCATAGATGTTCCCAAAAGTGGAATTGCGACAAATCTGGAAGAAGGTATGAGGATTGGCCTGGAGATAGGATTTCCGTTGATTTTGAGACCGGCGTATTGTTTAGGGGGCAGCGGTGGTTCCACTGCTTATAATAAAGAGGAATTGGAAGAGTTTCTAATAAAGGGCCTGGAGATAAGTCCTGTCGGGCAAGTCTTGGTGGAACAATCTGTACTGGGCTGGAAAGAGATAGAGTATGAGGTAATGAGAGATTGCGTTGACAATGTTATTATTATTACTTCAATGGAGAATGTCGACCCAATGGGGGTACATACCGGTGATAGTATTGTCGTTGCACCGTCGCAGAGCGTGAGTAGAGAAGAATACGCGGAGTTTGTAAATCTATCCAAAAAAATCATAAGAAAGGTTGGCATAACAGGAGGAGGTGCAAATATTCAATTTGCCCAGAATCCGGACAATGGACACATTGTGATAATCGAAGTCAATCCCAGGCTTTCTAGGAGTTCGGCTTTGGCTTCTAAGGCTACAGGCTTTCCCATTGCCAGAGTTGCTACAAAACTGGCTATCGGCTTAACTCTTCCTGAGGTCATAAATCAGATTACAGGAAAGACGACCTCCTTCTTTGAGCCAACAGTTGACTATTGTGTATTTAAAATCTGTAGATTTACTTTTGAAAAGTTTCCTGAAGCACAGAGGGTCATAAATACTTCGATGAAAGCGGTTGGTGAGGCGATGTCCATTGGTAGAAACTTTAAGGAAGCACTCCAGAAGGGAATAAGGTCTACTGAGACAGGTAGATACGGACTGGGTTCAGATGGGAAAGACAGATTCACAGAGGAGGAATTAAGATCGCCATCAAGGGATTTGATTCAGGAAGTAAAGGAAAAAATAAGAATAGCCAATGATGAGAGATTATTTTTTATCAGGTATGGTCTTAAACTTGGACTGACCGTGGATGAGATTTACGAGTTGTCGAAAATTGACAGGTGGTTTATAGACAATATGAAGCAGATTATACAACTAGAAAAAGAGATAAAGAAATATAGAAGGAAAAGTGCAAAAAGCAAAATCAAGATTCCAACACAATTGCTTAAGAAGGCGAAGAAGTACGGCTTCTCAGATATACAGCTTGGCTATCTTCTCAATTCCACGGAGAAAAAAGTAAGGGCTTACAGAAAAAGGAACAACATAAAAACGATATATAAATTGGTAGACACCTGTGGCGGAGAATTTAAAGCGAGTAAACCCTATTATTATTCCACATATGAGACTACAAACGAGAGCCAGCCATCTGGCAACAAGAAGGTTCTTATCCTTGGAGGGGGACCCAATAGAATCGGCCAGGGTATAGAGTTTGACTACTGTTGTTGCCACGCATCGTATGCTTTAAAGGAAGAAGGTATGGAAAGTATTATGGTGAATTGCAATCCAGAGACTGTCTCCACCGATTATGATACTTCGGACAAATTGTATTTTGAACCTCTGACAGTTGAGGATGTGTTAAATATTGTGGATGTTGAAAAGCCGATTGGGGTGATAGTTCAGTTTGGAGGACAGACTCCGCTGAACATATCTGTCCCGTTGGCCAAGGAAGGGGTGAAAATTCTGGGAACCAGCCCCGATTCTATAGACAGGGCAGAGGACAGAAGAAGGTTCCAGCAGATGCTCAAGAAATTGAAACTCATTCAGCCCGATAATGGGACCGCTACTTCGTTCGAAGGAGCCAGGAAGGTGGCAAACAAGATAGGATATCCAGTAGTGGTAAGGCCTTCTTATGTTCTTGGCGGTAGAGCAATGGAGATAGTCTATGATGAAGAAGGTTTAAGCAACTTTATGAAAAAAGCGGTAGAGGCATCTCCTGAACATCCAATTCTTATCGACAAGTTCTTAGAGGACGCCATAGAAGTCGATGTGGACGCAATAGCCGATGGTACGAGGTGCGTGATAGGTGGGATTATGGAGCATATTGAAGAAGCAGGCATCCATTCCGGTGACAGTGCAATGGTTCTTCCGCCTTACACTTTAGGTGAAGACATTATAGAAGAAATAAAGAAAAATACTTACGCTATGGCGAAGGAATTGAATGTGAAGGGACTTTTGAATGTCCAGTACGCTGTCAAGAATAATGTAGTCTATGTCCTGGAGGTAAATCCCAGAGCAAGTAGGACTATTCCATTTGTTAGCAAGGCAATAGGGGTTCCTCTGGCAAAACTGGCGACTAAGATAATGCTTGGTAAGACCCTGGAGGAGTTAGGATTTACCGCGGAGAAGAAGATAGACTATGTTGCAGTAAAAGAGTCCGTATTTCCTTTTATAAGGTTTCCGGGCGTGGATGCAATCTTGGGCCCTGAGATGAAATCCACAGGGGAGGTTATGGGAATAGATTCTACATTTGGTGTAGCTTATGCCAAGAGCCAGATAGCCGCCGGGCAAAGGTTGCCCAAAAACGGCAATGTATTCATAAGTGTAAAGAATCAGGATAAGAGGAATATAGTGTTCATTGCCAAAAGACTCGCTGACCTTGGTTTTAAGATTATGGCCACCTCTGGCACAGCAGATGCCCTAAAGAGCAATGACATAGAGGTAGAGAATCTCCCTAAACTCCACGAAGGGAGACCCAACATAATCGATTTAATAAAGGACGGCAAGGTAGACCTCATAATAAACACTCCTGCCGGGAAGGCGACCAAGGAGGATGAGGCAAAGATAAGATCCCATGCGATTCTTTATAGCGTACCTCTTATAACCACTATTTCTGGTGCGCAGGCATCGGTTAATGGAATTGAGAATTTGATTAAGAGAACAAAGATGTCTGTAAAATCACTACAGGAATACCATAAAGAAATAAGATAACACTTACAAATTCCAAATTACAAATTAATTCGAAATTTGAAATTGGTTAATCTGAAATCAGGGAGGAATATGTGCCGACTTATAGTTCTTTTGAAGATTTACCACTATGGAAAAGCACTAAACAATTGGCAATCCCAATCTATAAGGTTCCCTCGCTTAGTATTTGAAAGAGTATTATAATATTGGTGATAATGGAGACAAAAATGAGTAAGAGGTCAACTGTGGCAACAATAATTCTATTAGGTTTGAGTTTTTCGACTTTCTGCTTTGCCGAAACTATTGTTTTTAAATGGGGCACGAAGGTTAAAGCAAAGATAATTGAGAAAACAGATGACTACATAAAAATAAAGAGGAATGGGACAGAATTTCTTTACCGTCTTGAGGATATAGAGAGTATCGATGGTAAAAAAGTTGATATTACTAATACTGGAAGAAAAGAAACTCTTGTTGTCGCAGAAGGAAAAACCGGGGTTCAAATATTTAAACAATTATCTCCTGCTGTGGTGTATTTGCATGCTGGCGACAGTCAGGGTAGCGGTTTTGTCATTGATAAGAAAGGAATCATTGTGACTAATTGGCATGTGGTTGGCTCATCCGACCAAATAACTGTGACTTTAAAAAACGGAAAAGCGTATCCCTGTGCCTCCGTCATAAATTACGATATTTTAAAGGATATCTGCATTCTAAAAATAGACGTACCGGGTGAATTGACATTTATCCCTCTTGGGGAATATGACAGAATCGACATAGGTGAGAAGGTCTATGTAATAGGGAATCCTTTAGGACTAAAATACAGCATTAGCGATGGTATCATTTCTCAGAAAGAAGAAGATGTTTTGTATGTTAAACTCCTTCAATTTACCTGTCCCATTTCTTCAGGAAGTAGTGGAAGCCCTCTTTTAAACACGAAAGGTGAAGCAATTGGTATAGTAAAAGGCTCTCTTTTTCCTATGGATTCAGAGGTTATTGTGCAAAATTTAAATTTCGCCATAAGTAGCGAAGAAGTAAAGGTGTTGTTAAAAGAAGATAAACACTTAAGCTTATCTAATTTTGCAGAGATGACCAAAGGTTATTCCATAATTCAACAAGGAAACAGTCTGATAGCAGATGGCAACTATAAAAAAGGGTATCAACTTTATAAGAGTGTTTTTCAAAAAAATTACGCCCGCACAGGAATTGATGGAAAAGATTGTTTATATCTTTTTTTTGAGATGTTGAAACTTTCTGGCAGCGTGGTTGGCCAATGGGGGTCATTATATTGGCGGCAATGGGAGTCAGTCGGGAAAGCAGAATTAGAAAGGAGGCAATCCGGGTTAGAAAAAATTCCAGATGAAGAATGGGAAAAACTTGAGGCGTACAAGCGCGAAATGCTTAATTGGGCGGATGAAAATATTGCCTCAATAGAGGCTCTTGGAGGGTTAAGAAAAGTATTTGAAAAAATCACCTCGGAGAAGCTTATCCCTGTAAAATTATATGATGGGTTCAAAGAATTTTTGTGCCTAGGATATTACAATGTGGCAGAAGCAGCCACTCTCGTGCCACATGGCAGAGAACACTTTTACTACTATTTTCGCAAAGTAAAAGAAGCTTTCCCTGAAAGTGAAACAGCGAGGCTGCTTACAGAATCAGAGGCGAACGCACCCAAGTTTTGGGACAAATAGGTGTAGCTGATGAACTAATATTAACAAAAATGAAGGAATAAACTTTCATACGACCCAAAAGTAAAGCAAAAAAGTCGGAACTTCATGAGTTTCGAAGTTTAGAACTCGATAAGAGGAACTAGATTGATTACAGATTACAAATTAATTTGAAATCTGTAATTGGCAAATTTGAAACTGAGTGTGATGGAGGGAGTTTATGAGCGGGATTTTTGGAGTGGTTTCTAAGGGAGATTGTGCAGAGACTCTGTACTATGGCACGGATTACCATTCGCATCTGGGGACAGAATATGGAGGCATGGCAGTCCTGGGAGAGGATTTCACGCGCCAGATACATAACATAAGCCAGACTCAATTTAAGTCAAAATTTTACCAGGATTTTAAGCGCATGAAAGGCAACAAGGGTATCGGCGTTATCAGCGCCTTTGATGAACAGCCTATTTATTTGAACTCCAAGTTCGGTCCATTTTGTATAGTCACCAATGGATTCTTAGAAAATACGAAGGAATTGGCGGAAGAACTGTTGGATAAAGGAGTATCCTTCACTGAAGTGACTAAGGGAGCAGTTAATGGAACGGAGCTCATAGCGAAGTTAATTATCCAGGGGCACGATTTGATAGATGGCATAGAGAAAATGTTCGAGGCAATAGATGGTTCCTGCTCACTTTTATTGTTGAATAGAGATGGAATCTATGCCGCCAGAGATAGGTTTGGCTACACGCCCCTCGTAGTGGGAAGCCGGGAAGACGCCTGGGCAGTTACTTCTGAGACCAGCGCCTTTCCCAATATTGGTTTCCAAACTATGAAATACCTCGCACCCGGGGAGATAATTCTGATAGATGAGCAGGGTATGGTAGAGAAGAGGCCGGGTGGGGATACGAATCAAATCTGCGCATTTCTCTGGATATATGCTGGCTTTCCCGCCTCAAGTTATGAGGGGATAAATGTGGAAACGGTCAGGGAGAGATGCGGGAAGTTTCTGGCAAAGCGGGATCGCGATATAAAAGTGGATGTAGTCTCCGGAGTTCCCGATTCGGGAACTACACATGCTTTAGGATATGCGATGGAGTCTGGGAAGCCTTACAGGCGACCGCTGGTGAAGTATACCCTCGGATATGGGAGGAGCTATACTCCGCCTTCGCAGGAGACCAGAGATTTGATAGCCAAGATGAAGCTAATTCCCATCAAAGAGATAATTGAAGGCAATAGGATTGTAGTATGTGAGGATTCAATAGTCAGGGGGACTCAGCTTAAGAACTTCACCATAAAGAAGCTGTGGGATAGTGGCGCTAAAGAGGTTCACATACGGCCTGCCTGCCCACCATTGATGTTTCCCTGCAGGTTTAATCTCTCCACGCGGTCTATTCCTGAACTGGCTGCCCGCAGAGCCATTCGTAGCCTGGAGGGGAAGGATTTGGAGAAGGTAACAAAATATATCGACCATAATTCCAAAGAATACGAAAAGATGGTGGAATGGATTGCTAAAGACTTAGGTGTTACCACACTTAAGTATCAGACTGTGGATGACATGGTGAAAGCTATTGGACTTCCCCGGGAGAAGCTCTGTCTCTATTGCTGGACTGGTGAATATCCAAAACCACAGGCGGGATCAAGACAAAAAAGAAAGAAAAAGAAAACAAGGTGTTAATGAGACGGCTGAAGCAAAGGGAAAGCATGATACCAATTAGTGGTTACTTGAGGCTGAAGCTTTAGATGATTGTGCCTGCAATATGTGGCAGCGTAAGGAGCAGGTGATTGAGATGGCTATAGACCCAATCTGTAAAATGGAAGTTGATGAGAAAAAAGCGATTAAAATAAAGAAAGAAGGGAAAGAATATTTTTTCTGTAGTCCTACCTGTCGAGATAAATTTCTGGGTGTAGAGAAGGAAACGCCTCCTCCAGCACCAAAGACTGAAGCCCCCTCGGGAAGGAAAGAAAAGACGGTAGTCGGGATAACAGGGATGCACTGTTCCTCCTGCGTGGTAACGATTGAGAATTCTTTAAAGAAAGTTGACGGCGTAGTCGACGCAAAAGTAAATTTTGCTTCTGAGAAGGCACATATAGAGTATGACCCGGCCAGAGTCACGAGGGAGAAGTTAGAAGAAGCAATTCTCAGGACCGGATATAAGCCCATAAGAAAAGAAGGAATAATTTCCACACTCAACCTGAAGGTTATTGGTATGGATAATCCCCATTGCTTAACTATTGTAGAGGGAGCATTGAATAGTCTTAAGGGGATTACAGAAAAAAAACTTTACGTCAATGAGCGGGCAAAAATCGAATTTGATGCATCACTATTAACTAAGGATAAGATAAAGGAGACAATCAAAGCCGCGGGATACACGCCAATTGAAGAAGAAGAAATTACAGCCGACATTGAAAAGCAAGCACGGGACAAGGAAATCAAAAGCCTCAAGGTAAGGTTTTCGATTTCCTTAATATTGTCTATCCCCCTCTCATATCTTGCTATGGCGCACCACCTGGGTTTGCCGGTTTCGCATTCTATTCTGAGCAATATGGCTCTCATCCAATTTCTACTTACCACTCCTATCATAATTGCAGGCTATCAATTTTATACTAAGGGTTTTGGTTCAGTTATTAAAACAAGAACTGCCAACATGGATACTCTGGTGGCTTTGGGAACAGGCGCTGCTTATGTTTATAGTCTTTTTGTATCCATAGCTATATGGATGGGTAGCCCCAAATATGGAATGGAAAATCTCTATTATGAAGTAGCCGGGCTTCTTATCGCCTTCATTCTTCTCGGGAAATGGCTGGAAGCAATTGCCAAAGGGAGGACTTCGGAAGCTATTAAGAAACTCTTGGGCTTGCAGCCAAATACTGCCATCGTTATACGGAACGGGAAGGAGGAAGAGATTCCCATTGAGGAAGTCATTGTGGGCGATGTTGTCCTGGTGAAGCCGGGACAGAAGATTCCTGTAGATGGGAAAGTAATTGACGGGCATTCCAGTGTGGATGAGTCGATGATTACTGGCGAGAGTATTCCAGTGGAGAAGATTCCCGGCAATGAAGTTATTGGCGCCACAATCAACAAGACAGGGTCTTTCAAGTTTGTAGCTACTAAAGTAGGTAAGGATACGGCATTAGCCCAAATCATAAGACTTGTTGAGGAAGCGCAAGGCTCCAAAGCGCCTATAGAGGAATTGGCGGATAGGATTTCTGCTTATTTTGTTCCAGTGGTGGTTCTAATTGGAATAATTGCCTTTATCGTCTGGCTTTCTGTTGGCCAGGGATTTGTCTTCGCTTTGACAATCGCTATTGCTGTTTTGATTATCGCTTGTCCCTGTGCTCTGGGTTTAGCCACGCCCACAGCAGTAATGGTGGGAACTGGTATTGGCGCGCAGAATGGAGTACTGATTAAGAGTGCCCAATCGCTCCAATTAGCCGGCAAAATAGATACAATAGTGTTTGACAAGACAGGCACTCTGACCAGGGGTAAACCGGAGTTAACTGATGTCGTCAAGCTCGACGGTATAAGTGAAAATGAGATATTGAGATTTGCGGCAATAGCGGAAAGGAATTCGGAGCATCCTTTGGGAGAAGCAATTATTGAAGGTGCAAGAGCGAAAGGAATAGATATCCCTGAGCCAGAAGTTTTTGAGTCTATAACCGGAAGAGGAGTCAGCGCGAGATACCAGAATAGAATGATTCTATTAGGTAACAGGAAATTGATGGAGGAGAGAAATATAGATTTGTCAAAAGCTGATAGGATTCTTAAGGACTTGGAAGCGCAAGGCAAGACTGCAATGATTGTCGCCTTGGACGAGTCGGTTGTGGGAATAGTGGCTGTAGCTGATACTTTGAAGGAGTACGCAAAGGAGGCAGTCAACGAGCTGGAGAGATTAGGCAAAGAAGTGATTATGATAACAGGAGATAACAGAAGAACTGGAGAAGCTATAGCCGGGCAATTAGGGATAGAGAAAGTTTTAGCAGAAGTTTTGCCAGAAGATAAGGCTAACGAGATAAAGAAGCTCCAGGAGCAAGGTTTGAGGGTGGCTATGGTCGGGGACGGGATAAACGATGCTCCTGCGCTTACTCAGGCTGACATTGGTATTGCCATTGGCACGGGAACCGATGTGGCTATTGAATCCGGAGATATAGTACTAATTAAAGACGACCTTAGAGATGTAGTAATGGCTATCGATTTATCGAGATATACCATGAAGAAGATAAGACAGAATCTATTCTGGGCATTCTTTTACAATAGCGTAGGTATTCCCGTGGCAGCAGGAGCGTTCTATCCATCTACTGGATTCCTATTGAATCCTATTATTGCTGGCGCAGCTATGTCTTTTAGCTCTGTTTCTGTAGTCAGTAATTCTCTATTGATGAAGAGATACAAGAGGAATATTTAGTCAGGTGCTAAAGCGTCGCTCTGACCAAGGTTGGGGAGGGACACTGCTCGCGGTGCTGAGGCGCCGAAGAATATTTGTAATTGTCCAGAACATCAGCATTATTTTGAATAGGAGTTCGCGGTCGCTTTTGGCAAGATTATAGGAGGTATCGGGAGTGGTAATCGCTACGGTTATAATGGGCCTTCTGGCCATTATTCTTGTCTTCATCGGCTATTATAGAGGAGCGGGAGAACATATTTTAGGATTGAAATCAGCAATGGAGATGACCATCCAGATTCTTCCTATAGTAATTCTTGCGTTTATAGTAGCTGGTATGATTCAAATTCTTATTCCTCAAGAACTTCTATCGAAGTGGATAGGTAAAGAATCTGGTATGCGAGGGATACTCATCGGCACATTAGCGGGTGGTTTGGCACCCGGTAATCCCTATGTCAATTTACCAATTGCAGCAGGGCTTTTGCGTTCTGGCGCCAGTGTGGGAGCTATGGTAGCATTTCTGACAGGATGGTCGTTATGGTCATTTGCGCGGCTGCCGATAGAAGTGAGCATAATGGGCTGGAAATTTACACTCATTCGTATTGCCAGCACATTTTTTTTCCCTCCCATTGCTGGGCTAATAGCAAATAGATTTTTTCCATAGATTTTTGTGGTTGACTCTCAGGTTTATAAGACGTATAATTTAAATACTTCTAAAGAAAATAAAGTTGACCCTATTTTCTGCACTGACTGATTCACATAAGGAGGGAGAGATGCCGTTGGTTAATGTGGATTTATGGGAAGGCCGAAGAATCGAAGATAAGAAAAAATTGGTGGAAGGAATTACCAGTCTATTTGTAGAAATTACCGGATGTCCCCGGGAGGCAGTTACAGTAATAATCAGGGATGTTCCCAAACACAACTGGGGAATCGGCGGTGAGCTGAGTTCGGAAAAATTTAAAGACAGGTAAGTACGAAAAAGGAGGCATAAAAAATGAAAAGTTTTCGGAATTTTTTGGGAATTACTTGTCTGGGAATTGTCCTTCTGTTAGGAGTGAGTATTGGTAGAGCTCAAGAGGAGGAAAGACTTCGGGATAGGGAGAGGATTCTGGAGAATGAAAGTAAGATTCTGGAAAAATATTCCGAGCGCTTCGAAGTGGATATAGATACTCTGGCGGACTTAAGGGCAGAGCGTTTTGGTTATGGGGAAATTAGCCACGCACTTGTCCTTTCTAAAATGGCGGAAAGGCCGCTGGACGAAATTGTGGCCATGAGAGATGCTGGCAAGGGCTGGGGTCAGATAGCCGATGAACTTGGTGTAAAGCTTGGAGAGGCAACAAGGGAAGTGAAAAGGGAGCGTAGCCGCATCAGGGAAGAACTTTCTGCACAAGAGCGGCGGACTTTTCGCCGTTCGTGGAAAATAAGCGCAAGGGAACGTGAAGCTATAAGAGAACGGCGTGGATTGGAAAGGGAGAAGCCGGGTAGGGAATTTGGACCACCAGAAAGAGGTCGCGGAAGAGGTGGTGGACGCAGTGGAGGGCGTTGAATGAGAAAAACAGTTACAATTTTATTTTTGATTCTGATTTTTTTGACTCCTTCCAGTAGAGGGATGGCTTATGAGAAGAACGATTTTGGCCTGGGGATTATTCTCGGTTCTCCCACGGGGCTCAGTGGAAAGTTCTGGCTTGGTAAAAGTATTGCTTTCGATGCTGCGGCTGCCTGGTCTTTTAGCAGGGAGGGGAGGTTTCAGATTCACGGGGATTATCTCTGGCACAATTTCAACCTTATAAAGGTGGAGGAAGGGAGTTTTCCCCTCTATTATGGTTTAGGGTTTCGCGTCAATTTTGGAGATGAGACGGAAGCAGGAGTCAGGTTTCCCATCGGCCTGGAGTATCTCTTTCCCCGGGCACCCTTCGATGTCTTTATAGAAGTGGTCCCCATTCTTCGGGTGATTAAGGAGACCGATTTTGAAATCGATGGGGCTATTGGAGCACGTTTCTTCTTCAAGTAAATCAGGGGAGTTATTGGTAAAGGGATACAAGATGAGAAATACCATAAATCTGGGAAAGATTTTGGGTATCCAGATAAGGATAGATTATAGCTGGTTTATTATCTTTTTATTAATTACCTGGTCGTTAGGGAGCCACTACTTTCCTCATTACTATCCGGGCTGGCAATCCCTCACCTACTGGATAATCGCCCTATCTACCTGTTTGATATTCTTCGCCTCAGTACTGGCTCACGAATTGTCCCACAGCTTGGTTTCCAAGGCTCATGGAATTCCTGTCCGAGATATCACACTCTTTATTTTTGGCGGAGCTGCTCAAATCGTAAGTGAGCCTGAGAGGCCAGGAAAAGAGTTTCTAATGGCCCTTGCGGGACCTATGGTAAGTATTGTAATTGCCATTCTCTTTAGATTGCTTGTTGTTGTAATGGGCTCCCCGCTCCATCCCATCAACGCTTTAGCATATTGGCTAAGCAGGATAAATATCATACTGGCTATTTTCAATTTGGTTCCCGGTTTCCCTCTCGATGGCGGCCGTCTTTTGAGAGCAACTATCTGGAAAATAACGGGTAACTTCAGGAAAGCAACTCGAGTTGCTTCGGGAGTAGGTCAATTTGTAGCCTTTCTATTGATTTTCTTTGGTATGTTTATGTTCTTTACAGGCAGATTTCTTAACGGCATCTGGTTTGTATTTATCGGGTGGTTCCTCAATAATGCTGCTGAGAGGAGTTACCGATTGGTTGCCTTGAAAGATACGATGCGCGGAGTAACTGTGGAAGAAGCAATGGTTAAGGAATGTTATGGAGTTCCAGGCGATACCACGCTGGAACAGCTCATCTATGAACATATTATTCGGGGTGGCTCCCGCTGCCTTCCTGTGATTGAGTCTGGACGAGTCCTTGGGCTTGTAACAATACATCAGATAAAAGAGGTTCCTCGCCAGGCCTGGATTACTACTACTGTTAAAGAAGTAATGATTCCTTTAGATAAGACAAAGGCCGTTAAACCCAGTGATCCTCTAATTACCGTATTCGAGACCATGACTCGAGAAGATATTAGTCAACTTCCCGTTGTAAAAGACGGTGAATTGGTCGGTATAATAGGCAGGGATAATATACTCAGTTTCATTCGAACCTTGTCTGAACTGGGAATAGAGTAGAAAACTGATTTCAATATCTCGAGGAGTACAGATGATAAAAGTTGCTCCTTTTGAAAAATTGCTTAACATAAAGATATTAGAGGTAAAAGATGGCTTTGCGAAAATAATGATGCCCTACAGGAAGAAGTTGACTAATCCCCACGGCATTGTTCATGGGGGAGCGATATGCTCTTTGGCAGATACTGCCGCAGCTATCTCGTTATGCACGAAATACGAAGGTAGAATATATTTTACAGCTAAACTGGATATGGAGTTTAAGTCAGCAATTGAGGATGGAGAAATATTTGCTGAGGCAACGATTATGAAGAGAAAGGGCAAGTTCATCTTCAGCAGAATTGAAGTCAAGGATGGGGAGGAGAAGTTGCTGGCCACAGGTTCTGCTATTCTCTTTGTGCCTTCCGAGAGGTAACCTTAAAGGAGTTCCTACCCCAGGGTTACAATTTCAAAAATTTTAAATCTGAAATCGTAAGTAATCTTTGCCAGAGACTGAAGTCCGCTCGAAAGGGAGGTTTTAAGATTGTGCCGACCCTGGCATGGGACACATTTGGCTATGAGAACAAGCGATAAGTGTGAATATTTCCTCTTGAAGAGAATGGGTAAGACAATTTCAGATTACAAGTTGATAGAAAATAACGATAGAATTATGGTCGCTGTATCTGGTGGCAAGGATAGCTTATCACTTCTCCGACTTTTGACTATCTGGTCAAATTATGTTCCCATCAAGTACGAACTCCTGGCTGTCCATATCGACTTTGGGTACAGCCCGGCACAGGTGAAAGAACTAAATAAGCATCTACGGGAGCAAGGTTACCAGTACCATATTGAAAAGAGAAGTTTAGAGTTTAAGCCAGGAGAAAAGATGAACTGTTTCTGGTGTTCCTGGAACAGGCGGAAAGCTCTCTTTGAAGTGGCAGACAAATTCGATTTTAAAAAAATAGCCCTTGGACACAATAAGGATGATCTGATAGAGACTGTCCTTCTTAATCTGTTCTATCATGGAGAAATTAGCACAATTCTGCCCAGCCTGGAGTTTTTCAATGGCAGGTTTCTCTTAATTCGTCCACTGGTAAACGTAGAAGCCTGTGAACTAAGAAGATATGCGGATATTATGCACTTACCTTACCACGAGCACAGTTGCCCTTTCAAGGCAAATACCACAAAGAGGATGAAAATGAGAGGGTTAATTTCGTCTTTAGCGAGAGAGAATCCGCAGATAAAGAGAAACATATTAAAAAGCATCCAAAGGCAGAAAATACTATACAAGCCGCGCAGGATGTTGAGTTTAAAATAAATTACGGAAGGAGTAAAGGAAATGGCATATAGGCGGATGGAACAGAGCACTATACAGAAGCTCAAAGATATCGTTGGAGAAGAGAACCTTATTTATGAAGAAGATAAAATGGCAGACTACAGTCATGATGAGTTTGCTCTGGAGTCGATAAGGAAACTTCCCGAAGCAGTAGTGAAGCCGAAAAACAAAGAACAGATTTCCGAAATTGTTAAACTTGCCAACAGGGAGAAGTTTCCGGTAACTCCGCGGGGAGCTGCGACCGGTCTTGTAGGTAGTTGCGTTCCTCTATATGGCGGTCTGGTTCTGTCTCTAGAAAATATGAAGGAGGTAGTGGAAGTAGATACAGAAAATCTTATGGCAGTCGTCGAGGCGGGAGTGCCATTAATGGAGTTCTATAAAAAGGTGGAAGAGGCGGGACTCTTCTTCCCTCCCCATCCAGGTGAAGAAAGCGCAAACATAGGAGGAGTTATCGCCACTAACGCCGGCGGCTCGAGGGCGGTCAAGTATGGAGTAATAAGGAACTTCGTGAAGGGGCTGGAAGTTGTTTTGCCCACGGGAGAGATAATAGATATTGGCGGAAAGATTATGAAAGACAGCACTGGCTATAGTCTCTTGAATCTTTTGATAGGCTCGGAAGGCACTCTGGGAATTGTTACCAAAGCCACAATTTCTCTTCTCCCTCCACCGAAAGCTATGTTTACATTAGTCGCTCCTTTCACAGCTGTCCGCGAGGCGATAAAGACAGTTCCCATGATAATAAAGAGCAAGACAGTTCCCATGGCGATAGAATTTGTGGAAAAAGAACCAATCCTTGTTGCTGAAGAGTATCTTCAGAAGAGGTGGCCCTGCCGTGAAGGACAGGCGTATCTTATGATAATCATAGATGGTTCCAGCGAACAGGAGGTAATAGAACTATCGGAATCTGTGGCAGAGTTGTGCTCTGCCAATAAGGCACTGGATGTCTTTGTGGCTGACACAAAAGAGAGACAGGATAACGTATTGAATATCCGGAGCCAAATTTACGAAGCTCTCAAGCCTTACACAATCGAGATACTGGACATTACTGTTCCCCGAGCAGAGATTGCTGGCCACGTGGAGAGAGTACATGAGATTGCGGACAAATACGATGTTTGGTTGCCCACATACGGCCATGCAGGAGACGGAAATGTGCATACTCATATTATGAAGGTCAAATTTAAGGAAGGGAAAATAGTGAAATCAGAGGAAGGATGGGAGGCGAAATATCCCCAGGTGCGAAAAGAACTTCATATAGATGGCATAAAAAGAGGAGGGACTATTTCCGGAGAGCATGGGATAGGCATAATAAAGAAAGAATACCTATCCATGGTCCTGAGTAAAACTCATATTGACATTCTGAAAGGGATAAAAAAGTTTTTCGACCCAGAAAATATTCTAAATCCAGGAAAGATATTTGACCTTGCTTAGTTGTCATTTTCTTAAAACCACTCTTTTTTTCATTCTCCTTGCGCCAAAAAATTTTTTGGCGAAACTTGAAGTTTTTTCTACATCAAATTGCTTGCAGGAGAAAATGTTGATATAAGCAGAATTCCAGAGTTCGGAGAAATGGGCAGTGATGGAACTAGTCTCAATGAATTGGATGAGAGAATAGCCTGCGGTGTGGGGATTGTTTAACCCAAAGTGGTGTATGGAAGATTTGCCATATTTTCTCATGTTTATTAAGGTGCACAAATTGTCAATGAAATCACTCAATTTCTTGCGGGAACGAATTGTTTTCTGGTCGCAACCATAAAGGTCGAGTATAAGTTCTGTGCCGTAAGCTTTTCTTCTATCCATTTCTTTTACTCTCCACTTTTCCCTTTATATAAGTTGGCAAAGCAAACGAAGCGATATGAATTTCTGGATTATAGTACCTGGTTTCTAGTTTAAGTTTCCTATACCTTTTTTCTATTTCAAAAAGGCGAATCTTCAAGGGGTCAATCCCTTTGGAAGCAAATACAAAACTGAATAATCCTCCCACATAAGTGGGAACAGCTGCGAGAAAGGTCACCGCAAAAGGAAATACCTTCTTCAGTGTTTTATATGCATAAGGAAGTTCCTTTCCTTGCAGAAATGGCGAGCCTGTCTGCTGAGTGAATATTCCGTCGCTGTGGGAAAGCGCATTAAAACTATCCCGATAGAACTTCGGCGAGAAAAGAACTTTTGCTGGGCCAATAGGGTCTGAAGAATCAATTATCGCCACATCGAATTTTCCTTTGTAATCCTTGATAAAGTTTCCTCCATCGTCAATTATTATTTTTGCCCGCCGGTCATCAAAAGAACTTCTACAAATTGCCGAAAGATAAGTTTTGGATAATTCTATTACTTTCTCGTCTATTTCTACTAAGAATACTTCCTTAACCGGATGCTTCAGAACTTCTCTTAAGATTCCTCCGTCGCCGCCGCCGATAATTAAGACCCTTTCCGGATGAGGATGAGATAGCAACGGCAAATGCGACAGCATCTCGTGGTAGATAAATTCATCTCTTTCTGTGGTCTGGACAATCCCGTCTAAAACCAATACCCTTCCGAATTGATATGTATCTAAAATATCAATCTTCTGATAAGCACTCTTCTCTGAAACAACGGTTTGCCTAACTTTAAGCCCTAATTTTACCGAAGCAAAAAGGGACTCATAAAACCACTTTTCCTTCACTCCAGAATTCCCCTCTTAAGTTCGAGCAGCTGCATCTTCTTAGGCCTGAATGCTTTCTTTAACACAGGAATAGCTTTATAAGGATTTACTTCTCCGCAGACAAAAATATCGATTGCCACATATCCAAATTCAGGCCAGGTGTGTATAGTGAGGTGGGATTCTTTGATAATTGCTACGCCGGATATTCCATGGTTTGGGGAAAAATGGTGCAGTTTTATTTCCAGGAGGGTAGCGCCGGAAGCATCAACCGAATCAATCAAAGCCTTCTTAACTTTTTGCAAGGAAGTAGTATTTCTGGCTCCCCACAGTTCTAACAGAAGGTGAGTCCCTGCATAGTTAAATTGCTCACACTTGCTATAATATCCCCCCGCTTTCTTCTTCATCCTCTCCCTTTTAAGTTCGTGGTAACTTACCAAGGAGTTCTCATAACCCGTTGAATAGATACCGTTAGAAATTTTGTTATATCTCTTTTCCGAGCAAATATTTCCAACGGGGCTGTACCTACTTTTCGGAATTTTAGTTTCGGTTATTTTAACATCTTAAGAAAAATTTGTCAACAGAATAGTTAAATTTTTTTTAACATGTTGATTCTTGACTTTGTCTCTCGATTATAGTATTATCGAACCGGTCCGATTTCTCCCGGAAGTGGAAGTGATTTCCGATGGCGTCTGCGCTTCTAATATATCCGTGGATATACGATTTTGCCGCTTACGATTTATGGCTCAAGCCCCTCGGTCTACTGTACATAGCGAGCATACTGAGAAACCTCGGAATTGAGGTGAGCTTCATAGATTGTCTGTACAGATATCACGAGAGTTTGTCTACTTCTTTAGAAAATAATGTTTCTGACAGAAAATATGGGTGCGGCAAATACTACTATGAAGAAGTGGAAAAGCCTCAAGTCCTCAAAAGGTTTCCTCGAAAATATAAAAGATATGGACTTCCTGTTCAGGTTTTTCTCCAGGAGATTGCTAAGTTGTCGAGACCAGATGTTATTCTGGTGAGTTCAGGTATGACCTACTGGTACCCGGGAGCTTTTGAAGCAATTAAATTACTAAAAGCAAGATTTCCAGAAGTTCCCATAATTTTGGGTGGCACATATGCCACACTATGCTACCACCACGCGCTGGAAAACTCAGGAGCCAACTACGTATTTAGGGGAGGAGATCTGGACAGGTTGATAAAATTGATACAAGAGATTACGGGAGCTGATTTCTCCAGAGAAAAGTTACCTTTAGATTTTTCCAGTTATCCCTTTCCCGCTTACGACTTGTACCGAAGGAATGAGTATGTTGCCATAAGGACTTCCCGGGGATGCCCGTTCACATGCACATATTGTGCTGTCAATCTATTAAATAGAAAATTTGAACGGCGCAGGCCAGGGCTGGTGGTGAAAGAAATCGAGTATTTTCGTAAAAACCTTGGCGTGAAAAATTTCGCCTTTTATGATGACTCCTTATTATTTGATGAACAGAACCATTTCAGGATAATCCTTGAACTTTTGTTGAGGCTTGAACTCGATTGCTTTTTCCACACACCTAATGGACTTCAACCAAGGTTCCTTGATTATGATGGGGCAAGATTGATGAACAGGGTCGGCTTTGTGAATCCGAGGTTAAGTCTTGAAACAGTTGATAAAAAGAGACAGAGGGAGTCAGGAGATAAGGTTACCAGTGAGGAGGTTGAGAGAGCACTTCACTATCTGCAAGAAGCAGGCTATTCCTCCAGCCAGGTGGGAATATATGTGATGATGGGTATGGTCGACCAGCCAGTGGAAGAAGTCTATGAGACAATGCAGTTTGTCCACAGGTTGGGAGCCAAAATTCTACTGGTAGAGTATTCACCAATACCGGGGACGAAGGAATGGAAGAAAAGTGTATTAAATGGTAATCTCGATCCCCTTCTTCATAACAATTCGATATTTCCGCTATATGATGTTAAATATTGGAAACAATTCCAGAAATTGAAAGACGAAGCGCAAAGGCTGAATCGAAAATGATGGGAAAGGTCCGTTATCTTTCCAGCAATTCCTTAAATCTTAAAGCATTCCTTACAGCAAATCCATGAGCGTCGTTATTAAAGTAGGCATATATATCCTTTCTTTTTGCCATCCAATGCTTAGCCTTGGAAGCCCACTCTCTAAGTTCTTCCTCGGAATAGTTTGAGCTATAAAGGTTTTCTCCCCCATGGAAGCGGAAATAGACAAAATCGGAAGTAACGACCTCTTGACAAGGCCAGCGGTCAGAATGGGCAATACACAATGAGAAGCCATACTTCCTCAATATACCATATATATCTTCCGAGAACCAGCTTGGGTGACGGAACTCGAAAGAGTGGCGCGTCGACCGGGAAACCCTGAGGTGGGAGATGCTCTTACAGAATGCCTCCAGTTTTTCCTGATTGATCTTCAGGTTGGGAGGTAATTGCCACAATACCACGCCCAGCTTATCTTTTAAACCCGCTACATTATTGAAGAATAGCTTCAGAGGTTCTTCGCAGTCCTTTAATTTCTTGACATGAGTGATGAAACGGCTGCCCTTAACTACAAATGTGAAGTTCTCTGGAGTTCTCTTTCGCCATCCTTCAAAAACGCGCTTCTTGGGAAGTCTGTAAAAGGAGACATTTAGTTCTACCGTATTGAAGAAACTCGTGTAGTGTTCCAGCCACTTCCTCTCAGGGAGACCTGTGGGATAGAAAACACCATTCGACCAGTGAGGGTAATTATATCCACTCGTGCCTACAAATGTCTTAATTGCCATCCGCTTTCTCCTTTCAGTTTTCAATTATATATGAGTAGTACTCCCAAGTCAAGAGGTCAGGAGAAAAGGTATACCTGATAGCCCGTTTAATTGGGGTTCTTGAAATTTTCCCGATTATTTGGTATAAGAAAGAAAAGGGGTCAGAGTCATTTTTTGGCTGAAATTTCAAGAGCTTCAAAAATTGCATCCCGATTGAAAATCGGGAAATTTGTGCCTACAAGGGGATAGTCTGAATTTTTCTAGGTCCCAATTCATCGGGACAGATTTTAGTGACAGAGCGAAGCTTTGCATCGGTCTAAGGAAGAAAGGGAGGTTTGGCAGAATGGCAGAGGAAAAGAAACAAGTTCCCGCAGAAGGAACTAAAGGAAAAGCCGAAGAGAAGAAAGAAGCGTCTCCCAAAGAGGCTCAGGAAGCAGCTGAGAAGAAGAAACTCGCTCCGGGGGAAGCCAAAAAACCAGTAGAAGAAAAGAAGAAAGTCTCACCCAAAGAGGCTAAAGAAGTAGCCGCAGAGAGGGAAGAGGCAGCTCCTCAACCCAAGAAGAAAAAGAAGATAAAGGAACTTAGCTTGCAGGAGATAGAAGAAAAACTGAAATCGGTCGAGGCCACTATGGGAGGTACTTCTTCAAAGTATGCTCAACATCTTATTCAGATGAGAGATGAGTTGTTGCAGGGGAAAAGAGGAGAATAGTTGAAATAAACCTTCTCTTCAAAATTTTACTGTTCTCCCTTCGGCGAAGGTAGGTTAACCTTTTGGTTGGCGTATAATAGAATATTTTTCAAGCGTCTTGAATAAGACGAATTGGTGTTGGGTATGGCAAGAGGAGCAAAGAAAAAGGTTATCTATACTATTGGCTCAGCAGATAGGTCTCAGGATGATTTCCTCAAGACTTTAAGACAGTACGAAATAAAGACTTTAGTTGATGTGAGAAGATTCCCCACCAGTAAGTACGAACATTTCAAGAGGGAAAACCTCGGTACAATTCTCTTGTCCTCAGAAATTGAGTATGTCTATATGGGAAATGAGCTAGGAGGATTTCGTAAGGGCGGCTATGAAGCCTATGTCAAAACGAATGAGTATAAACAGGGTCTGCAGTTCCTTCAGAGGGTAGCAAAGAGGCGACCTGCTGTAATAATGTGTTGCGAGAAGTTGCCAGCTGGATGCCACAGGAGATATATTAGCCAGAGCCTGAAGAAGTCTGGCTGGAAAGTAGTTGATATAGTATAATCCAGTTTAGATTATTTGATTTGCTTATGAAGAAGAGAAGATTAGTGGAATTATCGAAACTGATTTCCTATATCCTTAGGCACGACCCTGAAAAGTATAGTCTGACTCTGGATAGATATGGATTTGCCGGATTGAAGGAGTTGGTGAGAGCCATCAACCGGAAGAAGAGATGGGTGAACGAAGAGGATATAAGGAGGGTGGTGGCAGAATCGGAAAAGAAAAGATTTGAGATAAGGGAAGATAGGATAAGAGCTACTTATGGCCACACTATCGAAGTTGAACAGGTAAGTCCTGAAGTTGAGCCGCCAGAGATTCTCTTTCATGGAACATCGAGAAAAACAGTGGTAACCGTTCTCAAAGATGGGTTGCAACCGATGAAGCGGCAATATGTCCATCTGTCCCAGACTGAACAAGAGGCATTTCGAGTGGGCAGACGCAAAGACACGAATCCAGTGGTTCTCCGGGTCAGAGCAAGAGACGCCTTTTGTGAGGGAATAAAGTTCAGAAAGGTTGGTAGCGTATACATTGCTAAACAGATTCCGGGGAAGTTCATTGAGCAAAATTTACCATGAGAAGATTTTGTAGACTACTCAATCCTAAATGCGATGAACGTGGGCTTAAATCTCTGGAGTGTCAAACGAAAGTTTGACAAGGTAAAGCTTTCGCTTTACACTCCAAAGTCTTTTTAGAGTGTCAAGGAGTAATTTGAGCTGGTACGCATGATTGGAGAGGTGAATATCTTTGGCTAAGGTTAGAGCTCATGTCTGGATAGAGGGATTCGTTCAGGGGGTCTTCTTCCGCAGTCATACTCGCGATAGAGCCATGGGCTGGGGAGTGAAGGGTTGGGTTAGGAATTGCCCGGATGGTCGGGTTGAAGCTGTTTTTGAAGGGGAGAAAGAGGCTGTGGAAAGAATTGTTCGATGGTGCCACCAAGGTCCTTCTGAGGCAGAAGTTAAAGATGTTCAAGTCGAATGGGAAGAATATAGTGAAGAATTTGACACTTTCTCAATCAGGTATTTTTAGGGGGAGATTTGAAGAAAAAGGAAGTTAGACCTAATCGGATAATATTCCTGGGAACAGGCGGGGCAAGGGTTGTGGTGTTTAAGCAGATTAGAGCTTCCGGGGGCATATGGTTCTCCGTCGATGGAACGGACTTCATCGTAGACCCCGGCCCGGGCGCTCTTATCAGGTCTTTAGAGAAAGGTCTCAAGCCAAGAAGTCTGGAAGGGATTATCCTTTCCCACAGACATCTCGACCATTCGGCAGACATAAATGTTATGATAGAGGCAATGACAGAAGGAGGTTTTGCCAAAAAAGGAGTTGTATTTGCTCCCCGGGACGCCCTGGAAGATGACCCCGTCATATTCAGATATGTTAGAAATTATCCGGAGAAAGTAGAGATACTTAAGGCGGGAGAAAAGTACAGGATAGGCAATGTATCCTTTGAGCCTCCCGTAAAGCATATTCACGGTAATGCAGAAACCTACGGCTTCAATTTTCATACTTCTAACTGTGAAATCTCCTATCTATCCGATACCCGTTTCTTTCCCGAGCTAACCAATCACTACAAAAGCGACCTTCTGATTGTCAATGTGGTGAGGCTCCAGGCTAGCAATCTGGACCACCTCTGTATGGAAGATGTTAAAAGGATAGTTATGAAATGTAAACCGAGGGTCGCTATTCTTACCCATTTTGGAATGACTCTCCTGAGAGCTAATCCCTGGAAGCAGGCTAAGAGCCTCGAAGATTCCACAGGGATTAAGGTAGTAGTAGCAAAAGATGGGATGGTTTTCGATATAGACAAGATGGAAGTCTCCTCCTGATAGGGAAGAGCTCTCAGCCTAAAGGATGAGTTATAGAAAAAGAATGAGTTCCGGAGACCCTAAAGAGTCAATAAGGCAAAAGATTTGGAAATTTTTGGAGGACAAGAACATTGCCTCCTTTCCCAGGCCATGCTTTAACCGCATTCCAAATTTTGTTGGTTCTTGGATTGCTTCGGAGAAAATAAAGCAGATTTCTGAATTTAACTCTAGTGCATGTGTTTTCTGTGCGCCAGATTTCGTTTTGAAGAGGGTTAGGGAGATAGTTCTTGAAAGCCATAAGATTCTGGCTGTGGCTCTGCCCCATATGGTAGAGTTTCTGCAAATTTCCGAGAGAAGGAATATCAAAAGGGCAACTAGCATAAAGGGCTTCAAGAAGTACGGCACGCCCCTTAATAGAGAAGTAGAACTTTTCGTTCAAGGAAGCGTTGCGGTTGACAGGAAGGGAAATCGCTTAGGGAAGGGTAGAGGTTATGGGGATAGGGAATGGTTCTATTTGCTGAATAATAATCTCCTCCGGCCAGAAGTCAAAGTTATTACTCTTGTTCATGATGAACAGATTGTTGAAGATTTTTCTGACCTTATGACAGAAACTGATAAGAAGGTGGACTATATTTTGACCCCCACTACCATAATCAAGATAGATGATTAACAAGGTAAAAAAAGGGCACGGAATAGACATCGTAACCCCTTTTAGACAAAAAATCAAGTTTTTTATTCAAAAGTGCACAAAGGTCGACAGGTGGAATTTTGGCAATGTCAACAGAGATATGAGGAGCTTTTTCC
>Ga0315307_1000123_pt1 | contig 30101 bp, 28 predicted proteins | sample TDP2_MG_FD_203079 | JGI IMG/M metagenome (GOLD analysis project Ga0315307, IMG submission 203079) | Freshwater sediment microbial communities from Lake Towuti, South Sulawesi, Indonesia - TDP2 | ecosystem: Environmental > Aquatic > Freshwater > Lake > Sediment | place: Indonesia: South Sulawesi...
GGTCGCAGGGTACTCCAGAGTCGGGTGGTCAAAGCCTGGACCTCGTCCTCAACTCGCTCGCTTAGATAGGATACGGATTCCGCATCGTATCCTTCCCCGAAGAGCCCAGGGATGTCTCAGAGCAGCCCCAGCTCACCTTGGTTGTCATGAATCCTAACGATACATGAGTCCCAGCCTACGTTCACCTTTTCATGCCCCTTGGCAAAGCACGCTTATGGCAGGTCCGTCAGGCTTTCGTCCTGACCGGAAGTTCATGGCTCAGACTTGGAGGACGCCAAGTCAGTAGAACAGACCTCAGACAGCGGCTACATCGTCGTCGGCCATACCTACTCCTTTGGTGCTGGCCAAGCTGATTTCGGCTGACAAAGACCGATTCCCCAGGTAACCGCCGGTGGGAAAGGACCTTCGCAGGCCTAGACCGCGATTATGCGGCAGACCTACAGCCCGGTAAGTCGGAGCCTCCTTGCTTTCAGATCGATACAGGCAGGCTGCTTGCGAACGGCTTGCCTCCTTTGATGACGCAGGTTGGGCTTAGACGTTGCTGGCTGTACCTGGTCTTTCCCATCGTGTCGTCGAACCTGAAGCTTCCCTCTTCAAGGTTGAAGATCGAGATGTCGGCTATGGCCCCCCTTCTCATCGTGCCTATCTTGTCGCTCATACCGAGCAGGCTGGCAGGCGTCGAGGCGGCTTTGGCCACGACTTCGTCGAGCGGAAGCCCAAGGAGCAGGAACTTGGACATCGTCGTCGCCAAGTCGTAGACGGGGCCGAAGACATTGTAGCGGTGCAGGTCGCTGCTGATCGTCCCAGGAACCATGCCCTGGGCTAGGGCCTTCTCCGCCACGTCGAAGCTGAAGCTTCCCTTACCGTGCCCCACGTCGAAGATCACCCCTCTCGTCACCGCGTCGTGGGCCTTCTCAAGCACGAAACCCTGTTTATCCAATATGCCGTATTGGCCGCCGTGGAAACAATGCGTCATGATATCCCCCTTCTTGAGCTCGGCGAGTATCTGCTCAAGCGGCTCGGGCGTAGCCCCTACATGGACCATGAGAGGCATCCTTACGGCCTCAGAGACCCTCTTCGCCAGTTGAAGCGGCAGGAGGCCGTTCTGGCCCACGATGACCCGTGACAACCGGACCTTGACGCCTTGGATGATGTCCCTGTTCCGTTCGCAGACCTCTATCGCCCTCTCCACGCTAGCGAAACGGATGTCCTCCAGCTCGCCGATCTGAGGGCTTACCATTCCCATCGAGGAGATGTTCAGAAATGCGTAGACCCGGGTCGCCGAAACGTCTATCACGTACCTACGGAGGCCGTCGAAGGTGTCAGCTCCTGATGAGCCCGCGTCCACAACCGTCGTGACACCCCTCGCGAGGCAGTGAACGTCGGGGTTGATGCCGAAGTGGCTGACCCCCGGGTACACGTGGACGTGAAGGTCGATGAGGCCCGGCGTCACGATGCAGCCCTGAGCATCGACCACCCGCCTCCCTTGGTCAGCGGGGATATCCGCCTCAAGCGCCTCGATCTGTCCGCGAAGCACCGCTACGTCAGACCGCTTGTGAAGGCTCTGCGAGGGATCTACAACAGTGCCGCCCTTGATGACCAGATCGTGCACGCCCAAACACCGGGCGATGTACCAGGCGGGTTCGGGCTTATAGCCGATAGCCCCATCTTTCTCCAGAATAACGGTCTCAAACGAGTGAGTCGAGTAGAAGAGGTTCTCGTCCCCTTTCAAACGGGCAGAGAAGACAGCTGGGATAGGGGGACCTCGACGGGGGCCCAAAGTCACCTCCAGCAGGAGTTCAAGACGCGGATATGGCGGCGGTCCCAAAGCCAAGTGCTTCTCCCGGGATACGTCAGCAGAGCGGCTGATCTACGAGATGATCAAACCCCGCGGGCAGGTTCATGGGCAGAAAGCCATACGTCCAAATGCCCAACCGGGCGAAAGTCCAGCCGTCTGTAGGTCTGCAGGGGGCGAAGTCCCCGTCGATCATCACGCGGCAGGCTTCGAGCAGCTTGAGGAACTCTGGGTCGTTTCTCCAGGGGAGCATCTCAACCAACCCTAGTCAGGGGTGACATCTAGCTCTGGGGATGCCTCCGTATCTCTTGCCGTCTCGATCATCGTTACCCGAGACAAGAAGAAGATGCCAAAGACCTTGTCCCAGGTCCCACCAACTAGGAACGCGAAAAGCGCCGGGCCAGAAAACAGGGCGATCCCCGGGATGTTCCGACGCTCCACCTGAGCGCAACACACTGGACAACCTCAGCTCTTCCACGATGAGCGCAGGGGCGGGCTCTCGGCAAACTCCACAGTCATTCGGAGTCTCGATTTGCATCTTCACGCCCGGCTCGCTCGCTTAAATAGGATACGGATGGTTTTGAGCCTCAACCATCAAGCGTCAAGGTGAGCGGCATGACGGCGCGTATTGCCACGGTCTGTCAGGCAGGCTCTCTTCGAAGCTCCGTTGAAGAGAACCGTAGGTACGTCCTAGGCCTCCTAGAACTCGCTCTACGCCAGAAGCCCGATCTCGTCTGTCTACCTGAAGCCTTCACCACCGCTGGCGTAACTGGTAAGCCCATCACCGAGCTGGCCGAGACCGTACCCGGGCCGACAACCAACGCTATATCCGAGAGGGCGAAGGCATACGGATGCTACGTCATCTGCCCAATTCTGACGAAGCGAGAAGCGAAGGTGTGGAATTCAGCCATCCTCATAGACAGGCGGGGAGCCATCCTCGGAACATACGATAAGACCCATCCCGTCACCACCTCAAGCGACTACACAGTCTTCGAAAACGGAGTCACACCGGGCAGGGAGATCCCGGTCTTCGACTTGGACTTCGGCCGCGTAGGCATCCAGATCTGCTTCGACATCGGCTTCCCCGAAAGCTGGGAGGAGCTCCACAGGAAGGGTGCCAGGATGGTCTTCTGGCCCTCAGCCTACAACGGCGGCTTCCCCCTCCAAGCCTACGCGTACGTACACCACTACTACGTCGTATCCTCCGTACGGTCCGATAAAGCCCGGGTCATCGACCCCTGCGGAGCTATCCTCGCAGAAACTGATCGACTCGTAAACGTGGTCTACCGCGACATCAACCTAGACTTCCTAGTTTCGCATTACGACTTCAACTACAGTATCCCGGACAAGGCTATGAGAGCGTATCCTGGCCGCGTAGAGATACGATCCTATCTGGACGAGGGCCACTTCCTGATAGAGCCGATCGACGACTCCTTAACGATCGAGAAGCTCACCCAAGAGTTCGGCTTCGAATCCACCTTCCAGTACCACCAACGGCATCGAGACGCCTACGCTCTGATCCACCGAGGAGAACGCCCTCCTGCTCAAAAGGCAGCGCACGGCGACAGGCTACAGTACTCGAAAGGAGGAGGATGACCTTCGAACGCTGCCTCCTTGAGCGTGAAGCCTTGAAGGAGGAGGGCTAGAGCCCAGATGCCTGTGAAGGAGATGACTCCCGAAGAGATAGACCTCTTCCTTGCATGCGCTCGAGTCGGTAGGCTCGGAGTGTCTCTCAAGGATGGCCCGTACGTTGTTCCTGTCGGATACGTGTACGCGAACGGGAAAGTGTTTTTCCACACGTGCGACAAGGGCTTGAAGGTAGAGGCTATTCGACGGAATCCATGTGTCTGCTTCGAGGTGGATGAGGCGCTCTCTGACATATCTATGTACAAGAGCGTGATCATCTTCGGCGTAGCGGAGATCATCGACCACAAGGAAGAGATGATCCCCTACCTGGAGAAGCTGATCGGTAAATATCGGGTTCCGCAGAGCTTTAACAACTACATGAACAAGCCGGGCAGAGACCGCGAGAAGGAGCTGGCGAGTGTGCGAATCTGCGTGATAACGCCGAGCAAGGTTACGGGCAGAAGATACGCGCTGCGGGCCGGTGACTCCGCCTTAGCGTGAGCCCAAGGTAGTCACAGGCCATAGGAATGTACGGCTAGGTTAAGGGCTTCACGGAAACGTTCGGGGCCTTGGGACTCGATCCTAACGCACAACGATCCAGACAGCTACCGAGCCCCCTCTGCTGTCTAGGTCGCCCGGGCGGATAGTCCACATAACGATACAGATGGCGGTAGACCTCATCGGCCAGCTTCACGGTGTCACCGTACTCGACAGGCTCTGATGGAAGGAACGCTAAACGCTTGTCAGCTAGGACTTTGAGGACGCGATGTGACTTACTACAGCATCAAGCCTCTTCAGCTCGCGCTCGAAGGCCCTGCTTCCATCGCGTTCGTTGAAGATGCACCACATCATCTCACCGTGTCGCTACGCCACCTCCGCGTTGCCGAAAGCAGAGGCAAAAACCACATCTATGTGTAAGAGGGCTGTTTACGGTTTCTTGACTGTTATCCAGAACTCCACTTCGTCGCTATTGTGAAGGGGAAAGGACAAACCGGGGGGATAAACGTCGAAATGAAACCCGACCTCGTATGAGCCAGTATGAAACTCGTAGCCAAGAACCTTCATCATCCTATATGGGTTGTCCGTCCAGAACCGCTCCTTGTACTTTCCAAATGTCATTTTGAAGCACATCCAGTCTGTCGCGCCTGCCCTGATCTCGTGAAGGGTGTATTGCTTAGAAAGCGCTGTGAAATCGGTATGCTCCGTCTCCTCAATGCAGATAGTGTAGCGGTAGCCGTTTTTCGGTACCTCCTCGTCCCATGTACCCGCGCCAAGAAGATTGGTAGGCACGGAGGAACACTTCCTCAGCTTCTCCAGTCGTCCGTCTGCTATAACCTCATCCCAGAATCTCTTCGCCCCCATTGGGTCGCTAGGAGGGACGATGGTCGTGAAGCCAGAAGCACGGAACGGGCCGCGCCTCTCTATGTAAACCTCGTAACCGACCTTCTCGATACTGTCTCTGATGAGTTCCATGATTCATCCTTCTTTCGGATGAAGGGGGAGGTTCATCATAAAAACTTTTGGCGAGGGTGCTCTGCTCTAGTGGGCTGAGGCCTCCAGTCGCCTTATGTCTTCCGCGTCTAGGCTCCAATCGACGGCTCCCGCGTTCTCCAAGGCCCTTTCAGACCTCGAAGCCCTAGGTATGGGAAAGACCACCTTGCCCTTGTTCAGAAGCCAGTTGAGCGCTATCTGAGCAGGCGTCTTCCCTCTATGCTCTCGCGAGATATCGTCCATCACTTCCCTCAGCCTGCCCGAGGGATTCGCGAGCGCTCCATGAGCGACCGGCCTATAGGCGATTACCGCGATCCCGTTCCTATCGCAGTACGGGAGCAAGTCCGCCTCTATATCTCTCACCTTCAGGTTGTACTCCACCTGGTTCGAAGCAAGCTCATGCCTAGAGAGCGCCTCCTCGGCCCCTTTCATCAGGGGCAAGGGGAAGTTGCTGACGCCAAGGTACCGGACCTTGCCCTCGTCGACGAGCTTCTCCATCGCCCTCATCGTCTCTAGGATGGGCACTCTGGGGTTGGGCCAATGTACCTGGTAGAGGTCAATGTACCTGGATTGCAGCCTTTCGAGGCTTCCCTGAGCGGCCCTCAACACATCGTCGTACCTGAGATGATGAGGCGAGACCTTCGTGGCGATGAACAGCTCCTCTCTCTCATGGCCCTTGATGGCCTCTGCGACCAACGGCTCCGTCCCATAGACCTCCGCCGTATCTATCAGGTTGATGCCCAGCTCTATGCCCTTCCTCAACGCCGCGACCTTGTCCTCCCTCGCCAACGGGGCGCCCAGAATGCGGGCCTCCGCCAGTCCCAAGACGTCGTAATAGGTGCCCATGCCGATGGCTGAGACCTTCGCCCTGGCCTTGCCAAACTCACGGTATTCCATCCCATTGCTAACTCGGAAGCCCCGATATATTCATTCAGCCCCTTCTCATGACGGGACAAGCCGCCAAGGCCAAGCGCGTACACGAGGAAGAGAAACGCGGTAGGCAGTCCGGTAAGAGCCCCTCCAGATGCAGAGGCTCGTGAACGCAGTACGCCAGTCGCTACGCGCTTCCGTGCTCTGTCACACTCTCTGAGCCACGAGGCTTCCGGGATCAGGCCTGATCTCAGGCTGGGCATGCCTCATCCCTCTTGGGCCTCCACTCGTGTCGAAGGCACTCTTCCCTCCCGGTTCGCTGCATCCTCGGTCTGCGGCCTCTGGTCCGGCTTGGGCGTTGTCTCACTAGAAGGGATACGACACAAACCGGGCGTATACCCAGAGGATAACGCAGGAGGCGAGGAGCAGCAGCCAGGTGGGTTTGCTCCAGTCAAAGACCTTCTTGCCATCCATGATCGAGAACGGGAGCAGGTTGAAGAGCGCAAGGTAGGCGTTTAGAGACGCCAGGATCACGCCGAGGATGACGACCGTCGGTTGACGCACCACCGTGTAGATGAGCACCACGAGGAAGGACTGAAGGATGTTCGTTAATGGGCCTGCCGCCGCGATCCTGCCAACGTCCTCCCGGGCAATGAACTGGCCGTAGATCATCACGGCTCCGGGCGCGATGATCTTGATCGGCGATATCACCGATATCAGGGATAGGGCCGCGCCCATTCGGTCGAGTCTGAACTCTGCCCAGTAGCCGTAGCTCTGAGCGACAAGCTTGTGGGCGTACTCGTGGATCAGGAAGGCGGCGAGGACGCCCAGGAAGACCGTTAGGAGGTAGATGGGCGTGGCGACAAGAAAAAGGTAGTCCGACAGCCCTATCGCGAAGAAGATGCCCGCCGCGACGAGTATGTGCTTGATCTCCGTGGCGCTCGTTCCTCCCACTCGGCTGGACCCGGGGATCGTGGAGCGCCGAGGCCTTGACCGGCGGAAGCCGCGGAAGAACCGACGGGACGCCACCCTGCAGCCATGAGCCCCAGGCAACCTGTGCTCAACACAGAACTCCTTCCCGCAGCCCCTGCAGAGGAAGGGAAGACCGGTCTCACGACCGCAGTAGGAACAGGTTGCCACTAGGGCTTTCTCCCCCTGCTCCGATAAGGAGCCACCATGGGAGGGATGCCAGAAGCGCTCGTCAACCCGAACCCTACACCGGTGGAGACACCTTAAAAACCCTTCATATCCCGAATGCCTTATGGGGCAGGATCGGCGTTGAGCAGACCGCAGGCAACCGAGGCGTTCCAGTTCTCACAGAGCATCGTTGTGCGAACTGACCTAGCCCTCTCGAAGGGGAAGCTCTGCGTGCAAGTGGGGCACGCAGTGCTGATCGCTGCGGAGGAAGCGAGGAGTAAGGAACCCGGGTGGTGGCAGGCCTGGCTTGACGAGGGACAGAGGAAGGTTCTGCTCAAGGCAAGCTCCTTGCCAGAGTTGCTCACGTTGAGGAGCGAGGCGAGAAGACAGGGCTTGCCTACGGGACTCGTCGAGGACAGGGGGCTGACCGAGGTGCCGCCGGGCACCATAACATGCCTCGGCATCGGTCCCGCGCCGATTGGGCTGATCGATAAGGTGACGGGGAGGCTACCGCTTCTCTAGCCGCCCCGCTGCGATTCCCTTGCTCTCTCCTGGGCTGGGGAAGGAGAGGGCCTTCACGTACAACTGCTGGAACTCAGGGAAGGTGTGGAGTTCCACGTAACGCATCGCTTGCGCGATCGCCTCTGCCTCCTTCCGGGCTTCCAGTGAGGTGAGCGCGACCCTGGCGCCCGCTCCTGCGGTGTTCCCCACCGCCTTGATCATCGAAGCTGGGAACTCGGGTATCATCCTGATCGCGATGGCGCTCTCCGGCCTCACGTAGGAGCCGAAGGCCCCGGCCATGTAGATGCGCTCGATCTCCTCCATCGTGACCCGGGCCTCGCGCAGGAGAATCCTGCAGCCCGTAAGGACGGCTGCCTTCGCCAACTGGATCTCTCTCACGTCCTGTTGCGTGAGCACGATCGCGGAGCCCGAGGCGGTCACATCGCCGGGCGCGATCACGAACTCCGCCATGCTCTTGTCCGCCTTGACCTTAGGGTCTAGCATCCGGCCGGACGAGGAGACCACGCCTACCTGGACCAGCTGAGCCACGGCGTCTATGACCCCTGAGCCGCATATGCCGCGGGGCTTCTCGTCGTCTATGGTGTGATAGCTTACCTCCAGCGTCTCAGGCTGAACCTTGACGTACTCGATCGCCCCGGTTGCGGCTCTCATCCCGTGCTTGATCCTTGCGCCCTCGAAGGCCGGGCCGGAGGCACAGGAGGCCGCGTAGACGGCGCCTCTGCGTGCCAGGATGACCTCGGTGTTCGTGCCTATGTCGAAGAGAAGCTGCCAACGCGGCTGGTCATGTATCCTCGTCGCCAGGACGTCAGCCACGGCGTCTCCGCCCACGAAGCCTGCCACGACCGGAAGGACGTGGACCTTCCCCGCCCGGTTCAGCCTCAGGCCTAGACGCCTTGCATCCAGGTCGATCGGCTCATGGATCACGGGCGCGTAGGGAGCCAGGCCCAGCGTCTTAGGCCCCAGGCCGAGGAAGAGATGGTGCATCGCCGTGTTTCCCGCCACCGTGACCTCGTATACCTGGCTCCGTTTGACCCCCGCCCTCCTGCAGCACTCTTCGGCTAGGTGGTTGATGCCCTCGGCCAAGGCCCTCTGGAGCCGACGTGTCCTCACGGCGTCTACCGCGTAGGTTATCCGCGAGACCACGTCTTCGCCCCACTCGATCTGGGGGTTGATGATCGAGGTCGCGGCTGCAACCTCCCCGTTCCGGAGATCAACCAAGTAGGCGGCGACCTTCGTCGTTCCAACGTCTACAGCCAACCCGTAAAGGCCGCCCTGCGCCCGCGGAGACCCCACCTCTAGGACCTGCTTGGCCTTCCAGAGCACAACCCTGACCTTCCAGTGGTGCTTCCGCAGCTTGGATGGAAGCGCCTGGACCTGATCGAGGCCCATGGAGAGCCCGGATACGGCTAGGTCACGGGATATGGCGTCGAAGAGCCGCTTATGGTCAGATCGGAGGTCGTGGACGCTGGGAGGGTCGACCTTCACGATCCACTCGGTTACGGCGGGGTTCAACGGCATAGTGACGCTGAGCCCCTCGGTGAGCATCTGGGGTTTTCCAAGCATGCTCTCAGGTGGAATGAGCACGGTCACTTCCCCATGGAGCCTGGCGGTGCATGCGAGCCTGTAGTCCTCGTCCAGCACGCGCGGTAGGAGGGCCTTCTCCGCGGATGTCGACGGGTTCAGGTTCCCTCCTCCCTCAAGGACCTTGACCAGGCATTTGCCGCAGGTGCCTCGGCCTGCACACGGGCTGGTGATCGGGACGCCTAGGCTTCGGAGCGAGCCGAGCAGCGTCGACCCCTTCGCGACATCTCCTCTCAAGCCCATCGGTTGGACGATGAGTTGCACCTGGTCTTCCATGGGTCTCAACGGCTTGGAGCAGCTAGGTTCGCGCATCAGCCCTGCTCATAAACTCTTCCACGTCACGCAGCTTCGGGAAGACAGGCCCGGTTCTGAGGATATGTAGCGCCGCCGCGGCATTAGCGAAGAGAGCCGCTTCTGCCGGAGCCCAGCCCTGCAAGACCCCGTAGACGAAGGCAGCGTTGTAGACATCCCCTGACCCCGTCGGGTTGAGGGGCTTGACCTTGAAGGCGGAGGCCATCAGGCTTTCGCTGGGGGTCGCGACCATCGACCCCTTCTCGCCGAGGTGCAAGGCCACCATGCCAACCCCTATCTCTAGCACTTTGCTCACGGCGTCGTCAACGGCCTCCTTACGCGTGAGACGTTTGAGTTCCTGCTCGTTGATGAACAGGATATCCGTTTCCACGAGTGCCTGGTGGACCAGGCTGACGCGGTGATCCGTCCAGCCCTGGCTGTCCCAGCCGATGTCTAGGCTGGTCTGAACCCCTCGTTCCCGCGCGTGTCTCAGAAGCCTCCGTGTGGGCTCTCCCATGAGCTGAGGGCAGTACCAGAACCCCGACCGGTGGAGGTGCCCCGCTGATTCCACCAGGGAAAGGTCGATGTCCTCGTAGGACAGGTCTAGGTTCGAGCCGTGAGTGGCGATGAACTGCCTTCTACCGTCCACGTAGGTGATGGCGAAGGTTATGCCCGCGGCGGACTCGGGTCTGGTCTTAACAGCCAAGCGTACGCCGTACCTGCTCATGGCGGCTTGAAGCCATCCGCTGATAGGGTCTTCGCCCAGGGCACCTATGAACGCCGTCCGCATGCCAAGGCTGGCCGCGGCAGCTGCGAAGTTCGCCGCGTTCCCGCCCGTGTATAGGCGCATCGAGTCCACGGTATGAGAGGTCTCTGGCTCAGGCAGCGAGGAGATGGGCGACGTTATGATATCCACGTTGAGGTCTCCAACCGCCACCACATCCAGAGCCCTCCGGGCCAGCTTCTCGCTGATGACCGCTTGACTTGATGGATGAACCGCCTTGGGTGTCAAGCCTCGGGCCATCTTACTTCCTCTTCGCTATTCTCTCATAGGCTGCCAGCAGCATAAGTGGGAGAAGCACCGTCGCCTCACCGTCCACCGTGACCTCGTCCGCGTCCTCTTTCACCTTTCCCCAGGATATGGCCTCCCTGAGCCTTGCGCCCGAGAGGCTGCCGTCGTACTCAAGCGCCGTCGTGAGGAAGACGGCGGAGTCCAGGCCGTCCCTGAACTGATTGTACCAGATAACGGTATGCTTGCTTATGCCGCCGCCTATGATCAGGGCGCCGCTTCTCTCCGCGCCGAAGACCAGATCCGTTAGCTCGCTCATATCTTTCCAGAAATCGACCTGGAACTCATGGGTCTGAGCGAACATGAACAACTGGCTTCCGAACGCCGAGTCCAAGACGCCTAGGGAGTAGATCGGCACCTTCGCTTCATACGCGGCTCTCAGGAGGCTGTCGGGGCTTTCGATCCAGCTGCCGAGCTCCTGGCAGAGCTCCCTCACCGAGTACCTATGCCTCTTCGCCTGCAGCTCGGCCAGGAGGGGCTGGAGCCGGGCTTCTATGAGTGGGCCGTGCTCGTGCATCGGGATGAAGATGTTCCCAAGCCGGTGGATGCCCGCCTTATGGAGCTCCACGTCGTCAGCCTGAAAGCTGCCTCCATAGTAAGTTCCTCCCCAAGCCCTTGAGAGATCATGGTCCAGCGTGCCTCCTGCCGTGACGATGGCATCGACTAGGCCGCGTTTGACTAGGTCTGTGAGGGCGCCGCGGAGACCCGTGGCCATGATGCAGGCGGGGAACGAGAGGAAGACCGTGTAGGCTTCATCCGTGAAGATCCTCTCGAGGATATCCACGCCTCTCGCCACGGCTCTAGCGGAGAAGCCGCCCGCAGCGCCCATCTCCGCGACCAACCCATCTGACGTCATGCCCTCCACCAGCCTCATATCGCGGATAGGTCTCTGAAGTAACGTCCTGCTCGCCAAGCCTGATCGCCTCATCGGCGTTCCCTGCACCTGGGGCCATGTATCGTAGGCTTGGCGAATAAGCTCGTCGGTAGCGCCGGCCGCCTGCAGGGAGGCTATCATTCGCTGAGTGAAGCCTTAAGTGCAGAGCGCACGGGTTTTAGCCTCTGCGGAGACGCTGAGGAGAAGCCATTGCGCGAGGCAAAGTTCCACGTCGTGATCAAACCGGTGGAGCGTGGTCTTCCCACCTCGAAGGAGGCCATGGAGAGCCTCAAGGGTCTCGGGGGGAAGACGATCTCGAGGATGAGGAGGGAGGCTGTTGACTGCCCCGTCAGGGCTAGGCCTACGCCTTTCATAGAGTGCTTCGCTTGCAGCGGCTTCATAAGACGCGCGCACGGCATCGTGGACTGCGAAGGGCTGCCGCGTAAGGCCGAGCCCTAGACGCGAACCGTGGTCAGAGCCACCGGGGGGGTCTTTCGGGGAAAGGCTGCGGATCGACGACGGCGACGCAGCCGGTCTAACGCTCTATGGCGAACGACCAAGGCCAGCGAGCAACCGCCTTGATCCAGTCAGCCGTTTCCTCTCCGAACGCGTTCTGCCGCCAGTGCTTCTTCCGCGATTTAAGCGTTCCGAGACGAGATGGACAGGTCAACCGCGGCATGTGTGCCAGGGTTCCCATACTTGTTTGGCCGGTGTGCGAAGAGGCTCAGCGGCTTCGGCATGGAGCCTGCGGCATCCCTGCTGCTGGAAAGACGAGTCTGTCAAGCTTAAATCCGGCAGTCGCGGGATCGCGTTAAGTGGAGAGCTATCTCGTGAAGCTCGGAAGGGCGTTATTCATCGTGAACACGATCTTAGTCGCCTCCCTGGTAGGCTACTTCTGGCTTGTATTCCTCCCGAAGTTTCAAGGACAGCCGATATACGGGTCTATGAGCAACTTCCTCGTGCTCATCACCGCCTGCGTGCTTGTGGGCTACGCAGCCTCCTCCCTCGTGATGCTCGACAGGGTCTAAAGCGCCGCTCGCAGAGCAAACCGGTCGCTGGCCGGCGATCAAGCTTTAAGCGTAGAGAGACTACTCCCTTCAGGTTGGCCATGCAGGTCCAGGTCGGCGTAGACCCGGCGATATCGAAGGCGTACCCGGGGTTCATCAGCCGCTTCGCCGTGGCGACTGGCGTCAGGGTGAAGAGACTGGATGAGGGGCTGGAGGCCGTCAAGAGGAAGGCACTCGGCGAGGTGAGGTCGAAGTACCAGGCGGCTGTGGTGACCGAGATCCCTGAAGTCGTGCTTTTCAGGAGCTTCTTCAAGACGATGGGCGTCGATCCCTCCAGGTTCAGGTCCCCGCCTGAGTACCTCCTACGAAGGGCGCTGACGGAGAGGTTCCCGTCTGTCAACACGCTCGTGGACATATGCCTCCTCCTCACCGTGAAGCACTGGGTGGCAGTCGGCGCCTTCGACCTAGGCAACGTCAAGGCCCGCGTGACCGTGGCTATGGCGAGGGGATCTGAGACGCTTCAGACGATCGACGGCAGAACCGTGACCTTGACCCCCGGCGAGATCATCCTGAGGGATGAGGAGAGGGTGCTCTCGGCCTACACGGTCGGCGACGCCCGGGCGACGATGGTGACGATGGAAACACGCGAGGCCTTGGTCACGCTCTGGAACGCCCCGGGGATAGCGGAGCAGAACCTCCACGAGGCCCTGGCGGAGCTGAAGACGCTCGTCGCGGCATACGCCTCTGGCGTCGTGGAAGAGATCAAGCCCACCTGAAGCCAGGCGAGCAGAGCCTCCGCCCTTAGCCCTCCTTTAGGCTAGAGGCCTCCGAGCCCTAGAAGAGCACGCAGCCTCCGCAGACCGAGATGCACTGGCCTCTGGACCGATTTTGCCGCGAGACATACTCAAAGCGAGATAGATGAGCGGCGCTCACGGGTCAGACCCGATCCGTCTCAGCAACCGACCCAGAGCCCCTCTTCTACCTCTCGGAGCCCAGAATATGCTCCATCGACGGCTCCACATCACAGCCATCCCTGTGACGATCCCCAAAACGTAAAGAGCTAGCGAACCCGACCTGATGAAAGCTTCCCATTCCTCTTCTCCACCACTCCACCACAAAACGAATGGAACTAACGCCAAAACTCCAATGACATACAACGCGAAGCCTACAGAAAGGATAAGGTCGTCATTCCCGTCTCGAATAAGATAGACCATTAATGCTCCAGCGACCGATATGCCAATCGTCAGACACGTAAGTAATCTTAACTCTAGCGATCTGCTCGAAACCATCTGAGCCATCCAGCCTATCAGAGGCCACCGGTATAACTCGGGCTCGATGACATTTTGGGAGAGACTTCCATAGGTAATAAGCCTGCCAAAAACATAGACTGTTAGAGAGATCAATACTGTTAAGCCGGTGAAAGATATGACCGACACAGAAACGGGATTTGCCACGGCCCTATCTACGTAATGCTTGCGAATCGACCACACAACGCTCAAAAACTGTATTGTCCCGGTTATGACCGCAAAGAGCATGATCCCGTGTGACGTTAGTTGACCATTGATGGAACCTACAACCACGTCCGCCGCGTCCAAATATGATCAAACCAATGGAATCGCACGCGGTCCACGGATTTGAGTTTATGGGCTCGGAAATATGAGTGGGCTGGGGCAAAACCATCACCAAGCTCTGCTCCCAGCCGAGCAAGCCTCAGCGCGTAGGCTCGGCCTAGGCCGCGCGCCGAGCCCGTTACTAGCGCCACCTTCGCTTCGAGCTTCAACAACGTTCAACCCTCCCGTGGCTGATCTGTGGGGTTCCTCAGATTCCAGAGGACGAGATCTCCTGATGATCGCGCAAGCAGGAAGAGAGCGGTTTTCCGCGTCCGCTCCGCGGAGCGCTTACTCGATGGAGGGCCCTAGTCGCACTGGCGGCTTGGGCTTCGCCTCCTTGTCTGCCTCTAGGATTCCGCCGACCGAGACGTCTTCGGTGGGAAGCTCCACCATCTGGATTATGACCAGGTCGGGGCTGACGTCGATGTTCTGGCATATGACGTCCGTTATTCCCTTGGCTATCGCCCGCTTCTGCTCCAAGGTCTTGCCGCCCAGCATAAATATGTGGATGATGGGCATGGAAACACCGGAGCGGAATCCCAGCTTCGAGGTATTAAGCCTTAGCTGCAGGACAAGCCCGCAGGGAGGCGCCCCGGCTGGGAACGACGTGCAACGCCTAAATACGGCCTCCACGCGTTCCGAGAAGGGTCCTTGTCAGGAACCGTGACCGTCAGTCTTCCTTACGGGCGGGGTAGGCTCAAGGCCAGATTCCCAAGTGCAGGCTTGCTCTTCGCCGCGGTGCCCCGCGAGATGGCGGCTGCTCCCAAGCCTGAGGAAGAGATCAAGAGGGCTCTGGACGACCCCATAGGCGCAGACGGGCTCAAAGCCACTCTGCAGGGAGCGAGAAGGATCACGGTCATCGTGAACGATTCGACCCGGCCTACGCCCACTTGGCTTATGCTGCCCATCCTTCTAGGGGGCCTCAAGGCCATGGACGTGCCCAAGGAGAACGTGGAGCTGCTCGTGGCGACGGGGCTCCACCGGGCTTCGACCCCTGAGGAGCTTCAGTCCATGCTAGGCCGGGAAGTCCTCAACGAGCTGAGCGTGGTGAACCACGACGCCTTCGACGCGAAGGCCCTCGACTTCGGGGGTTACTCCTCGCATGGTACGCCTCTCTGGTTCAACAAGCGCATCCTAGAGTCTGACGCGGTGTTCTCCCTCGGCTACATCGAGCCCCACTTCTTCGCCGGGTACACGGGCGGCGGGAAGATGGTTCTCCCAGGGGTTGCGGGCGTGGAGTGCATCATGGCCAATCATGGGGCTAGGATGATCGACCATCCCAGGGCCAGGGCGGGCATGCTGGAGGGGAACCCGGTCCACGAGGAGAACGTTCAAGCCGCCAGGAAGGCGGGGCTAGGCTTCATACTGGACGTGACGCTTAACCGCGGAAAACGCCTGGCAAGAGCCTTCGCCGGAGACCTGGAGAAGGCCCACCTCGAAGGCGCACGGTTCATCGACCGATCTGTGAGGGTCAAGGCTCCTAGAGCGGACGTGGTGGTCACGAGCAACTCAGGCTATCCCCTGGACCGCGACCTTTACCAGGCGGTGAAGGGCATGGCCACGGCGGAGCCGCTCGTCAAGGAGGGCGGCTTCGTGATCGTCGCCTCGGAGTGCCGCGACGGGATCGCTCACCCAAACTTCGAGAGGATGGTCGCTGAGACGAAGACGCCTGAGGAGCTGCTTGAGAAGATTAGGGCTCCAGGCTTCTCGGAGATCGACCAGTGGGAAGCCCACATCATGGCCAGGGTTCAGTCTAAGGCCCACGTCATCATGGTCACGACAGGTATCTCAAGCCGCGACTTAGCCCGGATGCACCTTAGCCACGCCGACTCCATCGAGGACGCACTAGCTCACGTGCGCGGCGCACTCGGACGGAGACCAGAGATCACCGTCATCCCAGAGGGGCCCTACACGATCGTGGAACCCCAAGCCGGTCTCTGAGAGGAACTGCCACCGGAAGAAACTGGCTTTCCTGTTAGCAGGATGCCTCTAGGTGAAGTTTGGAGGCGGGCCCGGCGGGAATCGAACCCGCGACCATTCCCCCGAGACCTTGGGAGGTCTCGTCCGGGTCTCTTCAAGGGCATCCTGTAAAAGCCCGGTACTCTACCTTACTGAGCCTCCCGGCCTCTCGGCTTGAAGCTTACGGGCCCAGGCCCGCCTAGACGCGGATCGGCCAGGCCCAAGATATAGGTTTGCGCCCTCGGTGGCCTAAGGCTGCAAACGTTTAATTCAGCCACGAGCACTCTGCCTCTGGGCCCTGGTGGTGCAGCCCGGTTAACATAGTCGGCTGTCGCCCGACTGACGCGGGTTCAAATCCCGCCCAGGGCGCCACCCAAGATTCCCAGCCGTGATTTCACAGCGTCCTTCGCCATACTTGCCGTGAGTTTTTCCGCCCCAAAGGAGCGCACCTCGGGTCCCGAATCAGCCGAAGCCCAGCGCGGAAGCGGTCTGATTGCGAGGCCGCTCTGGTGAGGCTTAGGCTTATCTTGTGGTCTCGGGAGCCTCTGGGCGGTGGCATTGGCGTGCGCGTGATCGTTATCGGTTGCGAGTACGTGGGCAAGAGCACCTTCACGAGGAAGCTACTGGAGTGGGGGGCGAGGCATGACATGAGGTTCCATGCCGACGATCACCTGACGATACCGGATGAGTCGCTCTCCAAGGCGGATAGGGACATGATGCTCACGCTCAGCCCAGCGTTCAAGGAGAGGTTCCAGCGCTTCCAGATGGTCTACCACGTGCGGATCCTCCGCGTCTTCCGCGACGCCATAGAGGTGGGCTTCTACAGCGAGGACGCTATCTACGGGCCCCTGTACTATGGCTACCGGCCCGATTGGCTGGCCGTCCGACATGGGCGAGAGCTGGAGAAGGAGCTGCCGCCGGACACGATACTCGTGCTCCTAACCGCGTCGCCCGAGGCGATAGCGAAGCGTATGAATGAGGCCCCGCATGAGTACAACGTCATCAGGAAGGAGGACATTGCCACACTCTTGGCGAGGTTCGAGGAGGAGTTCCGCGCCTCGACGATCCACGCGAAGATAAGGATTGAAACGACGAACCTAAGCCCGGACCAGGTGCTGGAGGAGTTCCTACGCCAGGCTAGGGGCTACCTCGCCGCGGAAGACCTCCTGCGGATCATGATGAACGAGGAGACCTAAAGCGACTCGGACAACCGCCCCTTGCTGTCTTCCAGCCCTGCCTCTTCCCGGCTTTGCTGAACGTCCGTCCTTGCGGTCGATATCCTTTATGGGGGCCATGCGGCTACACTGGCCCAGCAACATGCGAGCTGAAGGGCGAGAGGATGAGGATTCTGGCTCTCGCGGATGCTCACGGGCAGCCCGAGGCCGTGAGGAGGGTTGTTGAAGCCTCGGGATGCCTAGACCTGGTTATGGCATCGGGAGACTGGCGCCTGGACCTAGAGGCTCTTTCGGACGAGCTTCTGAGCAGCGGGCTGATCAGGGAGGACAGCATGTTCTTCGTGCCCGGTAATGCGGATTCACCTATGCTTTCAAGGCTGGAGAGGGCTGGGAAGACAAGGAACCTCCACGGCAGGATCGTCGAGTTCAAAGCCTTGAGGCTGGCTGGCTTCGGGGGAAGCAGCAGAAGCCCATTCCTCACGCCCTTCGAGTGGGACGAAGACGAGTGCTGGGAGCAGATCTCCGGCCTCTCGAACGTGGATGTCTTCCTCTCTCACGCCCCGCCCTACGATACGCGCTGCGACATGACGATGGGAGGCCTCCACGTCGGCAGTGAAAGCATAAGGAAGTACGTTGAGGTGATGAAGCCCAGATGCCTCGTCTGCGACCACGTTCACGAGTCAAGCTGCATAGACAAGGTGGGCAGAAGCCTAGTGGTGAACCCCGGGCCGTGCTTCCGCGGCAAAGCAGCAGTGCTGGATGTCGATGAGGAAGTGAAGGCCAGCCTGGTAACCGTACCGCTATGCTAGCCTCGTACTCGTAGCCAGATCAACGGTGGCGTAAGGGTAGGTCGATCGTGACCCTTATCTTCGTGGAGGACGGTCGATCAGAACGAGTCTATGCTTACCCTTGAAGGGAGGCCGGTCTATTCATGGCTGCAGGAGAGAGATAGCGAACTTGCACTCCTGTGCTCCGGATATGGATGAGTGGACGAGTTCGACCTTCACGGGCCTTTCGAGGACGCTCTCCCACACTCTCTGAGCGAACCCCTTAGAGCAGTGGCAGTAGGTAGGTGAGACCACCAGGGAATTATCGGTAGACCTGAATAAGCTACAGTAGCATCTTACCGAGTATGAACGCGGTGTATAATACTGGTACAACACGCCTCCTTCTCTGACGAGCTTACTGCCGCGGGCGGGGTTCCGTAGACCGGCTTCTATGTAATCCTCTATACTCCCGAGCTTTCTCCGCCTAGCTTTTCCATCTCGTATCACCCTCATGTGGCGGGAAATGCACGCGTAACCGCAGTTCTCCATGACTTGAACCCTCGTGCCTTCATCTGTCAACGCGTCCAGTCTGTCCATTGCGCCCTTAACCCACTCGGCTATCTTGTTCTTGTTCGCAGCAGTGGAGCTGTAGTAGTGCAGCTGCTCACTACCCTTCATGACCTCGGCCCTTACTGCCTCTCCGGCAAAACGGCTCAAACTCTCTCCTAGCGCCTGTATACACCTCAGGTCTGTTTTCGTCACGTGGATCCCGCGCTGTGCGTTCTGTGCAGAGACCTGTCTGATTCTGGCGCCGGAAAAAGGGTTTCGGTCAAGGGGGAGGTCGATCGCAACCCTTCAACTAGATGTATGATGGAAGACAGTCCTAGAGAGACACGGCAGTGAGGCTTCTTCAAGCATTGGTCCCAGCTGCCTTTCCCCTCTCTTGGGGAGACCCCTTCACTGGATGTCAGGGGGTGACAAGGGGGTTGGAGAAGTATCCTAGCACTACGGGTACGTCTGTTCCTGCATGGAACAGGATCGAGCCCAGTACGCTATCGGTTTTCTGCATCACGGCTCCGAAGGCCAGACCTAGGAGAAACACTATGACCAAGAAGACAGGGAGAGAGGTCGTGTAACCGGCTCCTAGATGAGCCATTGGAAAAACGAGAGCCTGCACAAGATTCGAGCTATCAGCCCCAAGCAGGGATTCGTACTTCCTCAGGAAAAGTCCCCTAAACCACAGCTCTTCCCTCAACCCATTCGCGAGCACAAAGGCCAGTATCCAAGGTGACCAGGAGGCTACACGTTCAAAGCTCAGGTTTCGACCGCCAAAGAGCAACATGGAAGTCTCCACAGAAGTCACGAGGAAGAGCAGAAAGGTCGCGAACCCGATGATGACCCCTAACCGAAGCTTTCCCTTCTTCAGGTAAATCGAGGCCATATCCTTGCCGGAAATCCCGGTCAGCAAGACAATGGGAACTACAACCAGTAGGGTGCTTAGCAGCTTGTGGAGAACCATGCCGTTAATCGTTGAGGGAATGGACCCGATTGGTATGGAAAACAACACTCCGAGTAGAAGGTAATGTGCATAAGCGGCAGAGGCAACGGAAAAGGCGAAGAAAACCTGGAAATACCTTGCTAGATGCTTGTTCCTACGCAAGAGGACGGCAGAGACAAGAAACAAGACGGGAAGCCCTATCACGTACGTTGTTTGGATGCCTCTCGGCATGAATTCAGGGGCGATAAAGACTGAAACACCACAGGCCCAGAAGAGCGCAGATAGCCTAAGACGATGCAACGTGCCTTTGCTCCCCTCAGGCTTCTTGGGAAGACTCTCACGGTCAGCTCCCATAGGATCACGTCGTCCGAAGCCCAGGGATGTGTGCGACAAGGTGACCTCCAATATAAGGCTTAGAGGCTAGGTCGATCGTAACCCTCCGTACAGGAGACGATTTGCCTATCAGAACGGTTCACTTGCGATACCCTGAAGACCTAGACTTAGCCTACTCAGACCTTAAAGCTTGGAGAGGTCTACGATAAGGCAGGGATCAGGGACTCTCTCCCTAGACTCTATCTCCAAAGAAAAGTCCAAGTTGAAAGAAAAGGGGGAACAGGGGAGAACAGGTGTCAGAACCAGATAGGATGGGAAGCCTATCACTTGATCATCTGCTTCAGAAGGTTCTTGAAGATTTCTGCTGAGAGTTTGAAGTCTGTCAGAGGAGTTACACAGTACGTGACGAAGGGCCACATGGGGCACTCCCACAGCTTCCTGTCCAGAGCATCGTTTGATTCGACCTCCCAGATGGTGATCCCACCATTTTCCCCAGTGTTCGTCCAATTCTCGATAATCCTACCTGCTTTCTTCTCCTCCTCAACCCAGGCTTCTGTGGCTTCCACTAGGGCTAAGGCTGTCTTGGCCATCTCAGGAGGCACTGGCTTCAGATTCCACTCAACTAGGTATCTCATACCCTGACATCACCTCCCTGGAAGCAAGTGGAAGCACAGGGGATATATGGCTAATGGTCAATCCCTAGCCTATTGGACTTCGGTTTTGGACCGGTTCCTCGTCCTATCTCTAAGTGCACTCCTCTGGACCTACCTAGTCAGACTTCCCTTCTCTGCCTTCACTTCTCCTACTTCAGGCCTATCTGAGACAGCCTTAAATCCAAGTCAACCCAATGGGGGGTCAGGTGATAGAATGATCTTCATCACCTTGGCGAGATGGAGGAAGAAGCCAACAAAGGACATGGTTGCTCAGGGTGGGAAGCTCGTTGAGCAGACGGTCAAGGAGGGCGCTAAGGTCTTAGGCTGGTATTGGACACTGGGTAGGTATGACATTGTCATGATAGCAGAGGGAAAGGATGAGAAGGCCTACATGAGGGCGCTCCTCCGATTTGGAGACTTGATCTCAACAGAAACCCTAGTCGCTGTGACGAGAGAGGAAGCCGTCAAGCTCCTCGAAGCATAGCCATCAAACGTCAGCTCAAGAAACACCATATGTCCCATGAGCTCAATCTGCTGGGCTCTCTCCTTTTTCTTCTTGAGCCATCCTAGTGCCTCATAGGGATCAAGGACCTGCACCTAGGCTTCATACCCTTCCTGTCCATGCCTGAGCTTAGGGGTCGAGGCTTTACCTAGCCTCTTGGTCTGAGGCTAGGGTCTTCATCGCTAACCATACATCAGCGTAACTCCCTACTGGATCTGCCAAGGAGGTGACATCAGGGTATGAGATATCTGGTTGAATGGGAGCTGAGACCTGTTCCCCCTGACATGGCTAAGCGAGCCCTAGCCCTCTTGGAGGCCACGGAAGCCTGGGCTGAAGCGGAGAGGCAGGCAGAGAGGCACGTCGGGAATTGGGCGAAGACCGAGGGAGGCGGTGGGATCGCCATCGTGGAGGCTGAATCGAACGATGCTCTGTTCAGGAAACTGCAAGAGTGCCCCTACATTTTCTTCATGACATACTGCGTGACTCCACTGACAGACTTCAAACTCGCCGTGGAGACAGCTAAGGCCCAGCTGAAGCAGATGGCTGGACGCTAACCCACCCTCTCAAGACTCCTATATATCCAAACGAGTAGATTACCCTTCCCTTTTTCCAACTCCAGCAGTGATCCTTTCCTCAAGCGCAGTCCTCTAGACCTAGCCTACTCAGACCTCAAGGATCAGAACACACGGGCAGGTTAGGGTCTGAGATTGAGGGACCTGTTGTCCTAGACTTCCTTCTCCTCCACCTGACAATCTCTGCTATGGCTGAGAGGGGTATGCTAAGGAAGAAGAGGAAACCGAAGAGGTAGACTAAAGCCTCAGCCAGAGAGGGAGAAGGAGACTGCCACCTATACCCTACAGGTAGAAAGACACAAGCTGAAGCGTATCCCACCATTCCTATGAAGAAGCATGCCAGACCCCAGTAGATTGGTCTCATCGACCTCTACCTGAGCACCTACATGCTGGGAAGCAGTGGGACTTAAGTTCTACCTGGCTTTCCCTGAGACCTAGACCTAGCCAACTCAAACAGAAAGGGTTACGGCCTACGCTAGGCCTATCTGCCTTGGAGAGACAACCTTAAACCCGAATCGACCTAGTGACGGGTCGGGTGGTAGGATGATCTTCATCACCTTGACGAGGTGGAGGAGGAAGAAGACGAAGGAGGCTTTAGCTGAGTTGTCGAAGCTCATGAAGCTCGCCGGGAAGGAGGGCGCCAAGTTCCTGGGCCACTACTGGACGCTGGGCAGGTACGACGGAGTTACGATATGGGAGGGAAAGGATGAGAAGGCTGCTGTGAAGGCCCTCCTGCGATTCGGCGACATGCTCTCAACCGAAACCCTCGTAGCGGTGCCCAGAGAGGAAGCCGTCAAACTCCTAGAGTAACCGTCAAACGTGAGTATGGTAGTAGCTCGTAAGGGAACCCAAGCTCCGAGGTGGGAAGCTACACAAACACCAAGAAGAAAGGAGATGAAAGCATGTCAAGCGGCGATCAAACACCTATGAGCCAGAAGAATACCTTGGCACCAGTTCTGATGAGGGATCTCTCCGAACAAGCTGGTTTCGCTAGGGTCTTTTCGAGATTTGTGTCTGTCGGGCTTAAAGATGCAGTCATTATCCATGCAGACTCCATCGTTGCAGACTGGCACCTCGGTGGAGAAGACCGAGTCAACTACATCTTCTCCTGCACGAAGAGCTTCCTTTCCGCTCTGATTGGGATCGCTCTGGCTCAGGATCTCATCCCCACTGTCGACCAGCCAATCGTGGACTATTTCCCTGAACTGCCTCACATGAACCCTGATCGAAGGTATCAAGCCATAACCATTCGACAACTGCTGTCGATGACTTCCGGGATTGATTGGCCACCCATGACTAGAGCGAAAAGCATGTACGACCAGATGGTGAAGAGTGAGAACTGGGTGGAATTCGTTTTGCGGAGACCTATTTCCTACGAGCCGGGAGTTCATTTCAACTACAATGACGGCGGATCACATCTACTATCCGCGATCCTCTCTAAAGCCACAAATGTGAGCGCTTTGACGTATGCTCAACGATACCTATTCCCTCATCTGAATATATCAAGAGCCAAATGGAAGGATAATCATGGCATCAACCTGGGTGGAACCGGACTTCACATACGGACCATAGACATGGCAATGTTGGGCTACTTGTACCTTAACAAGGGTAGGTTGGGGCGCGATCAGGTTATTTCCGAAGCCTGGGTAAAGGAATCGACCCAGGTTCAAGCTGAGGGACATCCTCAGTGGTTCGGGAAGTATGGGTTCCACTGGTGGGTATCCCCACGGGCGCATAACAGCATTGTAGATATGTATTTCGCATTAGGCTCACATGGACAGTACATATTCGTCGTGCCCGGAAAAGACCTTGTGGTCGCCTTTAGGAGGAAACCCGGCAGTAGACATGATGTGATTCTGCCGAGGAACCTTTTGTTTGAGAAGGTGTTGCCATATATCAAGTGACTCTTTAACACTGAGCGTAAGCAGAGTCTTGTGGAGGGGAAACCTGTTAGCAAGTGCCAGGATGAAGGCTGTCCGCAGGCCACTGACGGTAATGCTTAAGATTGCGAAGAGTGTGATCTGGTCTTAGCATTCTTAAAAGTGAGAACGCCTGAGAAACACTAGACTGGCGAGGTAGTGCTTCCTAACGCAGACACAGAGACAGTTGTCGATCTGGCGAGGGCACTCATAAGGCACTGGTATGCTAGACCTAGACAGGTCCTCGATTTAGGAACTTGGTCTATGAGAAGACAGGAAGCGGATATGCTCTGCTTGAGAGGCAGTAAGGGGAATGACGGTGGTCAACTCAGGCCTTTCAGACGAGAGGGCTCTTTCGAGAACGGCTCATGGAGCACGCCTCGTCCTGGCCTTCAGCTCTTGGAGCAGGTGGCCTGCGGTCTTCCGCACGTAGGCGGGCCTCCTGACAGGAGGTGCCTCCCCCTGCTTCCCGCCGCCGGCCTCTATCCGGTCTAGGAGCCCCATCAGATGCCGGGCCTCCTGCTCTAGGGCTGCCTTATCCTCGCCCTCCTCTTCGTCTTCAGGCCAGAGCCCATCGTCATGCCTCAGCCTCCTCGTCGCGTCTAGGTCGCGGAGGTAGAGCCTCAGGTCCCTCCGTAGCCGCGTCATGTAACCCTCCCAGAAGGGTGTCCGGCGGGAGAGGCCCCTTAGGCCCTCGTACCGGTAGCCCCTCGTCAACCGGATGAAGCACATCGCCGCATCCTGGGCCTCAAGCCTGTCCGCCATGGAGCCGCCCTCGCGCATGACCTCCTCCGCGAACGCGTCGAAGACCTCCCGCTCCACAGGGCAGCTCTGGCCTGGCTGGCACCGTTCGCAACGCCCATTCCCAGGACAGCGGTCGCAGGGCATGAAGCTCAAAGAGAAGAGCCCGTGCCGGACACCGCTCAGCGACGGATCACCTCCAGGACGCGAACGCGAACATAATCGCCCTTCCTGAGCCCTAAGAGGTCCCTGAAGACGTAGGGCACCGTGATGCGGCCCTCCGCCAGAACCCTCGCCATGAAGACTACGTTCTCTGTAGAATCTACGTTCCTAGACGAGAACTCCAAGGCCAATCCTAGAAGCCCTGATCGCGGAGACCAACCCCCTAAACAAGCCAGACTAAACCATCTCCTCAGAGAGAGGAATGAAAGTAAGCCAGAACCCCAGAGGGTAGGTCGATCGTAACCCTCCTTCTGTTCGCGACGGGATCTGACTGACGCGGCTTACCCGGGCCTCAGGCGGGCGCTCACAGGCCCTGTTTAGCCTTGATGCCCACGAGACGGCGGTTTCAATCCCTTTCCCAGCATCGTCAACGGTTCCACCGCATCCTCCACATCCGCTGGGACGGAGGACCTTTCTACTCCGGAGCTGGGGCTTCCACCCCTCACCTCGCGGTGACGTGGACCCGCCAGCATGGAGGAGTTTCCCCCAGGCGCCCCTGGGACGCCCGGAAACCCGTCCGTCGACCTACCCACCCTAGGCCCATCAGCCCAACGATAAAAAGCCTTCTAGCCCATGAGACACGGCTAGGGCTCAAACCGGGCTTCATGGAACCCCGTCCTACTCAAGCATCTTCCCAAGCCGAGGGCAAGGCCTCCATCAGAGCCCGTCCGCGCTACGCTTCCACTGAAACAGGGCTTTCCCCGCGGCCTCTTGGTGGCATGAAAACCACCTTAAAGCATGGTCAGAATCAGCCCTAACAGCGCTCTGCGAATGGCAGAAGAAGGAAGCAACTCGGGCGTGTTGAGCTGCGTACAGGTCTCCGTTTCGCGTGGGCGCCCTCGCCCTTTTTCAACCCAGCACCTTGGGCGATTGGGGGTGGCAGGTTGAACCGGTCGGCCGAAGCCTTCCGGCGTACGCCTCCACTCCATCAACGGAGTCTTCTACTCCGGCCCTCGTCCCAGAAAGACGCTTGTCGCCAAGCATCCACCCTGGGATCAGCTGCCTCTTTTCGGGAGAGGCTTCGAGCTTAGATGCCTTCAGCTCTTATCCTCAACAGCGTGGCGGCCCAGCGTGCCTTGCCAGACAGCTGGTAAACTAGAGGCTGCGTCGCCCCGTTCCTTTCGTACTGAGGACGACTTCCCCTCAGGCAGCTAGCACCCCCAACAGGTAAAGTCCGACCTGTCTCGCGACGGTCTAAACCCATCTCGCATTCCCCTTTGATAGGCGAGCAGACTCACCCTTGGCGGCTTATGCACCGCCAGGATGGGAAGGGACGACGACGAAGTACCAAGCCGCGGGGGCTATGTGAACTATTGCCCGCGACGAGCCAATTATTCCCGGGGTAAATTTTCTGTCACCTCCAACCCTCACTAAGAGGGATCTGAAGGATCGCTAGGCCCGGCTTTCGCCTCTTGGTTCCTTGCCTTGGAGAACCAAGTCAGGCCGGCTTTTGGCCTTGCCCTCAACGGCGGGTTTCTGTCCCGCCTGAGCCGACCTTTGGGCCCCCTCGATATCCTTTCAAGGGGGCGCCGCCCCAGGCAAACTGCCCACCTGCCGCTGTCCTCAGGCCTCAGGGGCCCAAGTAAGAGATATAGTCACAGAAGGATGGTGTTTCATCGGCGCCTCCCCAGCCCCCGAGAGGACTGGCTCAAGGGCTCCCACCTACACTACGCATCCGCAACCACACCCCAGCAACAGGCTGCAGTAAATCTCCACGGGGACTTCTTGCCCCTTTGGGGGTTCGTGGACTGTTCGCCACGTTATGTGGGTTCACCGGGTTCCAGGTGGGGACAGTGGGGCCCTCGTTGATCCATTCATGCACGTCGGATGTCATCCGACAAGGCATTTGGCTACCTTGAGAAAGTCAGAGTTACTTCCGGCGCTAAGCAGCCCTTAGCCCGGTTGGACCCAGGTTTTAGGTACTGCCGCTGGCCAGGATTCAGCAGCCGTACACATCCTTTCGGACTTGCGGCTGCCTGTGTTTTTATTAAACAGTCGGGACCCCCTGGTCACTGCGACCTACGGTCCCGGCTTTACGCTAAGACCGTAGGCACCCCTTGTACCGAAGGTACGGGGCCAGTTTGCCGAATTCCCTCACCCGGAGTTCCCCGACACGCCTTAGGCTTCTCACCTAGGGACACCTGTGTCGGTTCTAGGTACGGTCGCGGAGAATCCCTCCCTCAACCCTTTTCACTGGCCCTTGGGATCAACCGAACCCACCTAAACGGCAGGCTATTCCCGGCTTCGCCTGGTTCTCGCCATTACGGCACTCCCCAGGCTTCAGCGGTTAAGCAGGGCGGCAACCCTGCTCGGCCTACCCTAAGGCGTCAGGTCGAGGGCCTGCGTCGCCGCAAGTATCCCCGCGGTACCGGAATATAGACCGGTTTCCCTTTCGGCAGGCTCGGTTAGGACCTGCCTTAGGACCGACTAACTTCCAGCTGACGACGCAGCGCTGGAAAACCCTGGCCCTTTCGGCGGAGAGGATTCTCACCTCTCTTTGCTGTTACTACCGTCGGGATCTTCAACTTCGACCGGTCCACTGAACCTCACGGCTCAGCTTCCAGCCAGCCGAAGCGCCTCCCTACCAGGCTTACGCCCCGGCGTAAGCCTCGAAGGTATCGGCAGCTGGCTTAGCCCCGTCCATTTTCGGGGCCCCCAACCTCGGCTGGTCCGCTGTTACGCGTTGATTAGAGGATGGCTGCTTCTAAGCCTACCTCCCAGCTGTCTGTGGTTGAGGACACCCTTCGCGTTAACACTTAGCCAGCATTTAGGGGCCTTAACCTTCGTCCGGGTTGTTCCCCTCTCGGTCTAGGAGCTTACCCCCTAGGACCCGTCTCCCAAGGTCTCAGGAGCCTAGAGATTCGGAGTTCGAAAGGAAGGTGGACCCTTTCGGATCCTTGTCTTCCGATCGGTGCTCTACCCCCTAGGCGACCTCGCTTGAGACAGGACTGCGATCCAATTCGGGAGGAACTAGCTATCACCGAGTTAGATTGGTTTTTGACCCCTAGCCCCAGGTTAGGGGAGCGAATTGCACATCAGCACCCTTTCGGTCCTCCACCAGGCTTTCGCCTGGCTTCGACCTACCCAGGGCTAGATCACTCGGTTTCTAGTGTCACCCCAATGACTCCGGGCCCTTTCAGACCCTGCCCCTCGCCGGCCAAGCCGGCTGCAGGCCGTCGGTTTCCCTACGCTTACGGGCTTCTAACCCTTAGGCTCGCCATTGAGGTGAACTCCCCGACCCGTGGTTCGAAACGGAGCGCATGACCCTGGTCCCCCTCCCTCGTAACAGCCCCTTGCAGGGCTCTCCTTCGGGAGGGATCCACCCTTTCAGGCCATGCACGTCTTTAACCGCCTGGTTTCAGGCTCTTTTCGTCCCCCTTCCGGGGTGCTTTTCAGCTTTCCGTCACCGTACTAGTGCGCTATCGGTCTTGGGACGTATTTAGCCTTGGATGTTAGTGACACCCAACTTCCCGCACCAGCTCAAGGTGCGGTACTCCGTTGCCGGCCACCTCCATCCGGTTTACGTCTACGGGGCTGTCACCCTCTATGGCAGGCCTTTCCAGGCCACCTCGACTTCACAGGCGTGGAGGCTAACGGCCGGCAGCATAACCCCACATCCGCCGCCGATCTCTCGGCGGAGTTCGGTTTAGGCTCTTCCCCTTTCGCTCGCCGCTACTCAGGGAATCTCGGTTGGTTTCTCCTCCTCCACCTACTTGGATGCTTCCGTTCGGTGGGTTCCCCCTCCGCTTGCACGGAGTGCCGCAGGCCTCGCGGCCCACGGCGGGAGGTCCCATTCGGACATCCCCGGATCGAAGGCGGCGTACGCCTACCCGGGGCTTTTCGCAGCTCGCCACGTCCTTCCTCGGCGCCCAAGCCCAGCCATCCACCAGACGGCGTAGCATGCCGGGTCTACTCTGGGTTCCGGCGCCCACTTCACGCGGAGACCTATACGCAGCGTCATCGTGAGCCGATGCCCACTACGCCCTTCGCCTAAAAGCCTCTTCTAGGCTGCATCACGGCGGAGGCTTGGCAGCATCCGCACCGAGTCTTCCTAAGGAGGTGATCCGGCCGCAGGTTCCCCTACGGCCACCTTGTTACGACTTCTCCTCCCTTGTCAGGCTGAGGTTCGACGCAGACAACGGAGACCACGCCTCACCCCAACCCAACTCGGGTGGAGCGACGGGCGGTGTGTGCAAGGAGCAGGGACGTATTCACCGCGCGATGATGACGCGCGATTACTAGGGATTCCAGGTTCACGAGGGCGGGTTGCAGCCCTCGATCCCAACTGAGGCAGGGTTTCGGGATTACCTTCCCCTTTCGAGGTCGGAACCCATTGTCCCTGCCATTGTAAGCCGCGTGTGGCCCAGGAGATTCGGGGCATACTGACCTGCCGTGGCCCCCTCCTTCCTCCGCCTTATCGGCGGCGGTCTCCTTAGAGTGCCCAGATCCCAAAGGAACCTGGTCGCAACTAAGGACAGGGGTCTCGCTCGTTGCCTGACTTGACAGGACACCTCACGGCACGAACTGGCGACGGCCATGCACCTCCTCTCAGCTTGTCCGGCAAGACCTTCAGTCTGACCTTCATCCTGCTGTCGCTCCTGGTAAGGTTCCCGGCGTTGACTCCAATTGAACCGCAGCTTACACCCCTTGTGGTGCTCCCCCGCCAATTCCTTTAAGTTTCAGCCTTGCGGCCGTACTCCCCAGGCGGCGGGCTTATTTGCTTCCATTCGGCACTGAACCGGCTCGTGGCCGGTCCAACACCTAGCCCGCATCGTTTACGGCTGGGACTACCCGGGTATCTAATCCGGTTCGCTCCCCCAGCTTTCATCCCTCACCGTCGGGCGCGTTCTAGCCGGCCGCCTTCGCCACTGGTGGTCTTCCTAGGATTATAGGATTTTACCCCTCCCCTAGGAGTACCGCCGGCCTCTCCCGCCCCCTAGCCCGGGGGTTTGCCTCGCAGTCCAACGATTAGATCGCCGGATTTAACGAGACACCTACCGAGCCGGCTACGGATGCTTTAGGCCAAATAACCGCCCCGACCACTCGGGGAGCTGGTCTTACCGCGGCGGCTGACACCAGGCTTGCCCTCCCCTTATTCCCCCAGCTATCTAGACTGGGGAAAAGCCACCCTCAGCGGACGGCACTCGGGGTAGCCCCGTCGCGCTTTCGCGCATAGCGGAGGTTTCGCGCTTGCTGCGCCCCGTAGGGCGTGGACCCTTGTCTCAGTGTCCATCTCCGGGCGACCGCTCTCACGGCCCGTACTGGTTATAGGCTTGGTGAGCCGTTACCTCACCAACTACCTGATCAGCCGTGGCCCCATCCTTGAGCGACGCCGAGAAGCATGCGCTCGGCGCCCTTTGGACGAGGAACCATTCCAGGCCTCCTCACCTATCGCGGATTAGCCCCAGTTTCCCGGGGTTGTCCACGTCTCAAGGGCAGGTTGGCCACGTGTTACTGAGCTGTACGCCGCGCCCCACCATGGCTTGGAGCGCACGACTAGCATGGCTTAGGCCCACCCCGATAGCAGTCGGGTCCGGCAGGATCAACCGGAGTTGTAGGCCGCATTCGAAACTCGGAATCAGCGGGTGCTGCCAAGCCTCCATCAGACCCAACCAACGGTCAGGCCTTCATCCATCTACCCACAACTGGAGGCCGACACCTCATACTTAGGGCACCTACCCTAACGTCGGGTCGACGCCGCCGCCTAAATCGTGGGCGGGACCTTTGCCCCGGAGAGCGCATCCTCCCCCGGTGCATATAAAGCTTGTGCAGGGTGCGTCTCGCTCGCGCCGTCTGCGGCAGGGGCTGACGCTCAGACGCCTCGCTGGGGCTTCTTGGCCCCGATCGGCCTGTAGACCTCGGGTTGGGGCGCCCTCACAATGTCCTG
>Ga0315307_1000125_pt1 | contig 29951 bp, 27 predicted proteins | sample TDP2_MG_FD_203079 | JGI IMG/M metagenome (GOLD analysis project Ga0315307, IMG submission 203079) | Freshwater sediment microbial communities from Lake Towuti, South Sulawesi, Indonesia - TDP2 | ecosystem: Environmental > Aquatic > Freshwater > Lake > Sediment | place: Indonesia: South Sulawesi...
CTCCAGGCGTCACCACAGGAGACACGTACACACGGGCTGGGGAAGCTTTAACAGGTATTGTTGCCACAGCTGTGCTTGCAACGATCATAGCAACTATTAGCAGTGTCCATACTAAGTTCTTTGTTTTCACTTTATTTTCACCTTTTTCCCTTCTCTCTTCGTACAGTATAAAAAACTCTTTCAACAATTTAAGAGTTTCTCCTAAGAAGGAATACACCCACAACACCAAAACGAAACCCTTAAAAAAGCCAAAAATCAAGCTTATTTACTAAACAAACAAAAAATAAGCAAACAATTAATCTCACGAATTCCAGCGGAGATAGACATCAACGCATCGATAAACCATAGTCGTAGCCTGTAACCAAGTAACTCTTGCAATAGATGCATCACAACATGCCCACCACTTTCCTTTATGTTGCAGGCAACATCACAATTCGCAGAAAATGCCAAGCTTCAAGTCTCTTCAGCGAATCACGCCTCCCTTCAGTGGCTCCTCGCAAAAAATAACACCACAATTTCCAACGTCAAAACAATCTTTATATTTGGCATAAACCACTTGTAGAAATTCTCATCGAAAGAGTGAATCGACCATGATAATGACAGAGAAAAAACCAATAGAGGAGATAAGAGAGAGCCTAGCAAACAGCAAAAAAATTTTCATAGCCGGCTGCGGAACCTGCGCTGCCCTCTGCCAAACAGGCGGCGAAAACCAAGTTAAAGAAATGGCTCAACTCCTAAAAGACAAAGAAATAGTCGGCACAGCGGTATTCGAAACACCCTGTGACAAAAGAACAATCAAACGCGACCTAAGAAACGCATTAACACTCGTAAACACGGCAGACACAATTCTAGTCATGTCCTGCGGTGTAGGAGTTCAAGCCCTCTCTGAGGCAACAGGAAAAATTTGCATACCAGCCCTCAACACTAAATTCCTAGGCGTAACTGAACACATAGGCGAATTCTATCAGCGCTGTCTAGCCTGCGGCGACTGCATTCTAGACGAAACTGGCGGAATCTGCCCCATTTCAAGATGCCCAAAAGGACTACTCAACGGACCCTGCGCCGGCCACATGAAAGGAAAATGCGAAGTAGACCCGCTAAAAGACTGCGCCTGGGTACTGATCTACAACCGATTAAAGGAAAGAGGACAACTGGACAAGTTTAGAAACTTCAGAAAACCGCGCAACTTCAAAATTATCACAGCTCCTCAACAAGTAAAATGGGAACGAATGGAGGCAACCCAATGAGCTATATAAGTTCTCTAGAAGAAAGCCTAGCAACATCCAAATTTACCATCACGGGCGAACTCACACCGCCAAAGAGCGCCAGCATAGACGAACTCCTAGAAGGAGCCAAACTAATCAAAGACGAAGTGGTGGCAACAAACGTAACCGATAACCCCACCAGTCGCGTTGTTATGAGCACCCTCGCCACATGCCACCTAATCGAGGAAAAAGTTGGGCTGGAAACCATATACCAAATAACCTGCAGAGACAGAAATCGACTTGCTCTCCAATCAGACATACTGGCAGCAAACGCCCTCGGAATTAAAAACATCCTTGTTCTGACAGGCGACTACATCACAATGGGCGATCACCCAGAAGCTAAACCCGTTTTTGACCTAGACTCTGCTCAACTTCTCTGGGCCATAAAAATAATGCAAGAAGAAGGTGTAGACCTAGCGGGCAAAAAACTGCACACCCCACCAAAACTGTTCTTAGGCTGCGCTGTAAACCCAGGCCTCGATCCACTCGAACCTGAAATCATCAGGTTAGAGAAAAAAGCAGAAATGGGCGCCAAGTTTGCCCAAACACAATGCCTCTATGACGCAAACGTCCTAGAGAAATTCATGGACCAAATCTCCCACCTAGACGTAAAAATCCTAGTTGGCATAACCCCTCTAACATCAGCAGGCATGGCAAAGTGGATGATTCAAAACTGCCCAGGAGTAATCATCCCAGAATACATGATCAAACGATTAAAAGAGGCAGAGGACAAGACAAGAGAAGGAATAAACATGATGGTGGAAGTAGTTTCTAAAATTGCATCCACGAAAATTGCAGGAATCCACGTCATGGTTCCAGAGAGACCTGACCTAGTTGCTGAAACAGTGAGGACCATTAAAGCCGCAGCAAAGTTTTAGCTTCCTCTCCAATCACCTTACATTTTCAACTCGCGCCCAAGGCACAACTAGACAACCAGCTTTTTTTACTCTGTCTCCTGAACATTGGATATGCATCGCATTCGACAAATTTAAGCACAACCACGCATCAAAGCAAACACCAGCCACTCTCATGAGGCAATAAAAACGTTTAAAACATGGGACCTATATTCAACGTTTACTAGGACGTAAATAATCTCAGAGTTTAAATTTCAAAGACTCGAATGAGGAACAAACCTTTGAAGTTCAGAAATATCGCACACAAAGCGGTTGAGGGCGTAAAACTCGTCCGAAACCTCAGGGTTAAAGTGACGCATGAACAGCTGCTTCTAGCATCAGCAGTTTTGGCAATTTTGTTGATTGCCTTCTCGATTAGGATCTTACCCATGCGTTGGGGATATCATTTATCAGAATTCGACCCCTACGCTCACTATCGTTCAGCTCAATACGCTGTGGACAATGGTTTTTTTGCTTGGTTAACTTGGCGCGATCCTCAAAGATGGTATCCTTACGGCGTGCTAGTGTCAAGGGGGTACTACCCCGGTGTGGCACTAACCGCCGCGTTTTCTTACAAAATCCTACAAACACTAGCCTTGCCCATTTCACTGTATGAGTATACCGTTATATTTCCAGTGATAATGGCCACATTGGCAGTTTTAGCAATATACTTTCTGGGTAAAGATACCGGCGGAAAAGCCGTTGGATTGCTCTCCGCTCTGTTCCTCGCATTAAATGGGTCATACATCGGAAGGACCTCGCTGGGATTCTTTGACGACGAAACAATAGGAATATTAGCAATCGTGGTTGGTTCACTGGCTTTTCTGCGCTCATTAGACACTGAACGAACGTGGAATTCCACAGTAAGATATGCTGTTCTTTCCGGTTTGATGCTGGGTTGGATATTTGTGAGCTGGGGTGCAGCCACGTATCCTTTTGGATTAATAATCGCTTTTGCTCTCCTGTTAATCTTGCTGAAACGGTATTCGAGGCGTCTGCTCTTATCCTACGGTGTTACAATTGGTTTAGGTCTGTTCATGGCTGTAAATATTCCTCGGTTGGGTCTTCAATACTTGAGAAATATTCAGGTATTGGCTGCTTTAGGCGTCTTGGCTCTGCTCTGTCTTTTAGAAGTGCTTCAAAACACAAAGACCATGAAGTGGAAACTGATTTACACGTCGAGTTTCCTAGCACTTGCTGTTATAGTGCTAGTAATAATGTTTGCACGCACTACGGGCCTAGAAGGCAAGTTCTGGAATGTGCTGAACCCGTTTGAACGTGATATTCTTTCAAATCCTATTTACGAGTCGGTGCAGGAACATAGGCCAAGTGCTTGGGGTACGTTCTATTACGACTACGGAATAGGAATCTTCTTTGGCATTGTGGGACTGTATTTTGCAGCGAGGAATCCCACAAACAAAAATCTGTTCGTGATGCTATATGCTTTGACCTCTATTTATTTTGCCTCGTCTCTGATCAGGCTAATGATAATTTTGGCTCCTGCATTCAGCATATTGTGGGCACTAGGATTGGTTGGAACATTGAAAGCATTCGTAACAGTTATGAAGGAAATCCCAAAAGTTCCCTTCAAAAAGAAATACACCTTTGGCCATGTTGGAAAGGAGTTCAGTGGGTCAGCGTTCATCCTTGTAATGCTGCTTCTGTTGGTAACCTTCGTTTTACCTAGCAGAGAATCAGGACTTGGGTTTCCGAGGGTTTTTGATCAAGCGTACACGCCGGTTACAATCATGGCGTCTAGTGTTCCAATAAGACCTAGTGAACCAGTGCTCGAATGGTATGAAACATTAATGTGGATGAAAGCCGAACTGCCGAACGACGCAGTGGTTGCAAGTTGGTGGGACTATGGTTACTGGATAAGCATCATCGGGAACAAAACGACGCTCGTAGACAACGCAACTTTCAATCTGACTCAGATTAAACAGGTCGGCAACATGTGCATGTCTCCGATTCCCGATGCACTAAAGATACTCAAATCTTATGATGTCACGCATGTAGTAGTGTTTACAACATTTGACAGCCAAGGAAACTATGCACAATACGGTGACGAGGGCAAATGGACATGGATGGCGAAAATCGCAGGACTGGACGACACTTCTTTCGGAAACTATACTTTGGGAAACGACCAAGTGAGCGTCGAGGGACAACAGCAACCTAGCATCGTCCCTAATGCTAAGGGACAGAATACAACACTTTACAAGCTTATGACCTACGCCAAAGATACAAGGCTCGGCAAAACTAGCACAATACAATTAAAAGAGTTTGGAAAAGGTTTTGAAAAAGCGTACTTCTCTGAGGCAAAGGATTACGGCGGAATAATTATCCAAGTTGCAGTTTATAAAGTAGTATATTAGACCGAGCTAAACCAACGATAAGTTGAAAAACAAGAGTTCAATAGTTTGTGATTGTTGAGAGCTTCGGTCATGAGGATTATTGAAATATGGAAAGATTAAGCTTAGGAAAATGGCTGACTCTAGAACAAGAAACATTAAAAACTAAAACCGATGGAAAGACCCTTATAGATTTAACAGCTTACCAGGGCATCGCACTATGGTGGTTTATACGATTTAGACTGTTCAATCCAGCACAATCAAAAAAACTGGTCAGAGTTCTTACCGAAAACACGTTCGTGTTCTCATTAGCCAATTTTGTTTTCGACTTCTCCACATCAGTGATATGCAGACTGTTTTCAAGGTTTTTTAGGCAAGAATCATATAAAAAAAGACCGACAGTTTTGATAACTGTCCACGACAGGGACTGGAAAAACATTCGAGATACAACTGGAAAACTGAGAAAAGGCGACATTTTCTTCCACTCACTCATTGATGAGCTGCAGACAAGAGGTTTCAGGATTGTTACACTAACTCCATTGAGATCGGATCCAATTACTGGACTCAAGACAATGATAGACAGATTGAAGAACCAGCAACAAAACTTGATTCACAAAGAATTCAACACTTACTGGTCGATGAAAACTTGGAAGAGAGAATATGACGCAAAAAGATATTTCAGAAACACTTGGAAAAAGGCCTTAAATGATGAAAAATTCGTCAAGTTACTGGAAAAATCTGGACTAAAAAGTGAATTACCTTACTATTTTGACTCCATTTTCGGATACGTCGCCAAATGCCTTGAAATGGCTAAAAAACTAGTTGAGGAAGAAGCCCCAGACTTTATTTTGGTGAGTAGTGAACACGGCATTATCCAAAAGTCGGTGATGGTTGCAGGAAGGCTGGCGAAGATTCCAACGCTGGCTCTTCAGCACGGCACCATTGGGCATGTCCATAAGGGATATCTGTCTTGGAAAGGCAGCATCTCGGATTCAAGAAGCATCAAATCGCCCTTCTGCCCCATCCCAGACAAAACTGCAGTGTTTGGCCCATATTATTTTGACCTCCTCACGAAGACAAGCGCCTATCCCCCTAACAGTGTTATAGTAACTGGCCAACCCCGATACGATGCGTTGGTGATGGCGGATAGAGTTTACAGCAGAGAAGAGTTTTGCTTGAAGTTAAATTTAGACCCCGCTAAAAAGATAGTTTTCATAGCAACCGAAAATGTGCCAATACCAGATGGAAAAGCGTTTTTGAAAAATGTTTTAAGGGCTCTACGAAATTTTCCAGAGCTACAGATAGTTGTTAAGCCTCACCCCATAGAAAAAGGAGAATGGTACAATGAGGTTGTGAAAGAGGAAAACGCTACGGCAGTGATTTTATCGAAAGCTGCAGACACTTATGAGGCTTTGTATGCGTGCGACCTTTTCGTGGCAGGTTTCTCAACCGTTATTTTAGAAGGAGTAATTTTGGGAAAACCTGGGGTGACCGTACATTTAAGTAAAACAAGGGACCCTACACCTTATTTTAAAAATGTTACATTGAGAGTTTATAGAGAAGAGGATATAGTCTCCGCAATCAGAAAATCGTTGTACGATGAAAAAGCAAGAGAGCAGCTGAAAAAAGCAAGAGAAAAATTCCTCATGGAACATGCGTTCAAGCAGGATGGAAGGGCAACAGAAAGAGTAGTCAATGTTATTGAAGAGATGATACAAAAGAGACAGCTCTAAATAAAAAATACAATTTCTTACCCAATCAGATTCGCAATGTTAACATTAATTAATAAACACTTAGAGTTAGTATAAAAACATCTAAGAGCTTTGGTATTGAATTGAACACAGAAGGGAAGGGCGTGAAATTTCTTATTGCTGGCTTAGGATCCATGGGAAAAAGAAGAATTCGCAACTTACAGTACCTCAAAGCAGGAGAAATTATAGGCTTTGACACACGTGAAGATAGACGAAAAGAGGCTGAGGAGAAATACCACATAAAAACGTTTGACAAATTTGATGAAGCAATGCATGATTTGCCTGAGCCTGACGCCCTCATCATCTCAACGCCTCCTGATTTACACGTAAAATATGCCTTAGAAGCCGCAAATAATGGCAAGCATTTTTTTATGGAAGCAAGCGTTGTTGACTACGGACTAAATGAACTCATTGCCCAATGCCGAAAAAAGGCCATAGTTGCAGCCCCGTCATGCACAATGCGTTTCAATCCTTCGGTGAAGAAAATAAAAGAAGTCGTAGACAGTAAAATGATCGGAGATGTTTTAGCGTTTACGTATCATTCTGGCCAATATCTTCCAGACTGGCATCCTTGGGAAGACTATAGGAAGTTTTATGTTGCTAGAAGAGAGACCGGAGCCGCTAGAGAAATAGTTGCTTTCGAATTGGTGTGGTTAACATGGATTTTAGGCGGGATAGACAGAATCTCATGTTTTAAAGGCAAATTATCGAAGTTAGAAGCAGATATTGATGATGTATATCAAATCATTATGAAATTAAGAAGCGGCACTCTCGGGCACATGCAGGTCGATGTGATTTCTAGGACTCCAGACCGCAGTTGCAAAATTTTTGGAGAAGAAGGCTCAATCTTCTGGGACTGGGGTGCAGGCGTCAAAGTTTACACAACAAAAGACAAAAAGTGGATAACTTACCCAGAGAAAAGAGGGACAACTGTGAAGGGTTACACTGAAAAAATAAAGGAAGAGCCCTACATTGAAGAAACGAACGCTTTCGTTAGAGCAATAAAAAAAGAGATAAAATATTCTTATACATTGGAGGAAGACAAACGCATACTTGAAGTGCTCTACACAGCCGAAAAAAGCTCGAAAAACCAAATCCACATTAAAACCGTGCGTTAAGTGAGTACTAAAAATTATTGCCCACTGCAAGGTGTAAGACAAATTTTGAAACAGTTCTCAAAGAAAATGTCTCAGATAGCAGATTTCTTCATTACAGATGAGAAATTGATTAGTGACCAATCGACCAAGGGCAACTAAAAGACGGGTCTTTCAAAGCTTGATAGCGAAACGTTGCTTGCTTGGATTTTGCAATCGTGTCACGCTGACATGTTTCTATTATTATAAAAGTTTTGTAAAAAATTAATTAGAATGTAATAACATAGTGAACCCAAATTAAAACATATGAAGTGTCAAAGATGGTCACAGTTGAAAAGATTTTGAGCAAATCCGAGGAATACTGGGCTAAAGCCAAAGACTTGATCCCAGCTGGTACTCAGTGTTTGAGCAAAGGACCGACTCAATTTGTTGACGGTGTGGCTCCTAAGTATCTAAAGAAGGGAAAGGACTGCCACGTATGGGATGTAGATGGGAACGAGTACATTGACTACGGCATGGGTCTTCGACCAATCATCCTAGGATACTGCTACCCAGCTGTGGATGAAGCTATTGAGAAGCAACTCAAAGACGGAATAACATTCACATTAATGCACCCTTTAGAAGTAGAAGTTGCGGAGCTTCTAACAAAAATAATACCCTGCGCGGAAGCAGTGAGATATGGAAAAAACGGCTCAGACGCAACAACAGCGGCAATTAGGGCCGCTAGGGCGTACACTGGCAGAGACAAGGTCGCTATTTGCGGCTATCATGGATGGCACGACTGGTACATCATAACCACGGAGAGAAACAGAGGAGTACCAAAGGTCATGAAACAATTGAGTTTCGTTTTCCAATACAATGACATTGAAAGTCTAAAAGAATTGTTTGATACTTATTCTGATGAATTCGCCGCAGTAATTATGGAACCAGTGGGTGTCACTCTGCCTCAAGGCGATTTCTTGAAAGACGTGAAAAAAGTAACCCACGAGAACGGGGCTGTTTTGATATTCGACGAAATAATCACAGGATTCCGATTTGCTCTTGGAGGAGCCCAGGAATATTTCAGGGTAACTCCTGATTTAGCCACGTTCGGAAAAGCCATGGCTAACGGCATGCCCATCTCCGCATTGGTTGGCAAAAAAGAGATAATGAACGTATTCAACGAGACATTTTTCTCGTTCACATTTGGTGGAGAATGCCTATCACTGGCTGCGGCTTTGGCTACTATTAACGAACTCAAAACAAAAAAGGTTTTAGACTTTATTTGGACGCAAGGAAAAAAACTACAGGATGGCTATAATAAACTGGCAAACGAACTGGAACTGAAAGAATACACACAATGTGTAGGCTATCCACCAAGCACACTTGCAAAGTTCCATGGCAAGACCCCCGAGGAATCTCTTTTAATGAAAAGCCTTGTTCAGCAAGAACTCCTAAAAAGAGGAATCTTATGGGCAGCCTATCACGCCATCAGCTACTCTCACAAAGACAACGAGATAAATACAACCCTTGAAGCATTCGGAGACGCACTAAGAATACTAAAAAAGGCAATTCGTGAAAACAAACTCAAAAAATTATTAGAAGGAAAACCGGTCAAACCAGTGTTCAGAGAAATTATTTAACGAGATCATTTATTTTATGAATGGAAGAAGTAAAGCGTGAAAAAGTCAAGATGAAGAACGTAAGAATCGGCGATCGATTAATAGGTGAAGATGAACCCGTTTTCATAGTGGCAGAAGTCGGTGTTAATCACAACGGCAGCGTCAATATGGCGAAGAAACTAATTGACGCCGCCAAAGACGCTGGCGCAGATGCTGTGAAATTTCAAGCCTTTAAGACAGAAAAAATGGTTACAAAATACGCTGGAAAACCAAAATATCAGAAAGAAACCACCAACTCAACGAAGTCGCAATATGAAATGTTAAAAAATCTTGAACTTAAAAGTCACGAAATCGAAGAATTATATCGTTATGCCACGAGAAGAGGCATTATTTTCTTGGCGTCGGCTTTTGACAAAGAAAGTGTTAATCTTTTAAACAAGTTGGGGGTTTCAGCTTTCAAGGTTGCTTCGGGAGAAATAACAAACTTTCCCTTACTACGGTATATGGCGGAAAAGAAGAAGCCCATTATTTTATCTACGGGCATGAGCACGTTAGGTGAAATCGAAGAGGCTTTGGAGGTTATTAGGGAAAAGGAAGTTGAAGACATTGTTTTGCTCCACTGTGTGACAAGCTATCCAGCAGAAATTAAGGAAACAAACTTAAAAGTTATTGAGGTTTGGAAACACGGCTTTGGACTCCCAATAGGCTTTTCTGACCACACACTTGACACTGCAATACCGATAGCTGCGGCTGCATTGGGTGCAGTGCTCATCGAGAAGCATTTCACCTTGGATAAGACTTTGCCAGGTCCAGACCATAGGGCTTCTATTGAGCCAAACGAATTTAGAGAGATGGTGAGAGCCATCAGGGATGTGGAAAAAGCGTTAGGCGATGGAGTTCGGAGGCCTACAGAAGAAGAGGAGAGAATCAAAAAAGTTGTGAGAAAAAGCATAGTTGCGAGGGTGATGATTCTGAAGGGAACGGCCATCACAGAAGATATGCTGGATTTCAAAAGACCTGGCATTGGACTGGAACCAAAGCACTTGAGTAAGGTCATAGGAATGAAAGCGAAAAAGAACATAAAGCCGGACGAACTGGTCACTTTTGATAAACTTGTGTGGTAATATGAGAAAAATCGCTGTGATAACTGGAACTAGGGCAGAATACGGCATATTTAAGTCAGTTTTAAAGGAAATAGAGGCAAATCCCAAGCTTGCCCTTTCACTAAGTGTAGTCGGAATGCATCTTTCAACCGAATTCGGATACACCGTCAAAGAAATCGAACAAGATGGCTTCAAAATTGACGCAAAAATAAATGTGCTCCACCGTGAGGACTCTAAGGCGGCGATGACTAAGAGCATTGGGAAATCTATGATAAAAGTTGTCAACGCATTAGAGGAGATTAAACCTGACTTTTTACTTATTCTAGGAGATCGCAGCGAAATGCTCGTAGGAGCAGTTTCAGCTACATATATGGGCGTCCCCATAGCTCATATTCACGGTGGAGACATCTCAGGTAATGTTGACGAACCCGTTAGGCATGCCATCACAAAACTAGCCCATGTTCATTTTGCCGCCACAAAAGAGAGTGCTGATAGAATTATTAAGATGGGAGAAGAACCATGGAGAGTCCACGCTGTTGGAGCTCCAGGTTTAGACTTGATTCTGAATGAAAAGATACCTGAACCTAAAGAAACAGCAACGAAGTATGGTTTAGATTTGTCCAAGCCGATTCTTCTGGTTGTACAGCATTCAGTGGTAACAGAAGCTGACGAAGCGCCAAATCAAATTCGCGAAACACTAGAAGCAATAAAAGACTTGAGTTATCAAACCGTCCTAATATATCCCAATGCAGACTCAGGCGGAAGAAGAATGATAGAGGTAATCAAAAAATATGAGCAATATCCTTTCATTAAAACTTTTAGAAGTGTTCCTCATAAGGAATATTTGGGTTTGATGAAATTAGCCAGCGTCATGGTTGGTAACTCAAGTAGCGGAATTATTGAAGCTCCATCTTTTGGCTTGCCAGTGGTCAACATTGGAACAAGGCAGATGGGGAGACAAAGGACAGAAAACGTGATTGATGTGGATTATGATAAGGACCAGATTAAGGAAGCCATCAAAAAGGCACTTTATAACGAGGAGTTTAGAGAAAAAGCAAAACATTGTAAAAACTTTTACGGAGATGGAAAAGCTGGGAAAAGAATTGCTCAGGTCTTGAGTGAGATAAAAATCAATAAGAGACTGCTGGAAAAGAGGATGACGTACTAAATGAGATTTAAACGCTGGGAATATCCACAGATCGAAGAAGGAAAATTGACAAAGTATAATTGGATGGTTCAACACAAAGACAAGCTCAAGCTTGGATACAAGACTGACATAGGCGCGTTTACATATATTAACGCCAAAAACGGCGTCATCATCGAAGACTTTGTGCAGGTAGGTTCCCACTGTGCCATATATTCAGTCTCGACTATAGACAACAAAGAGGGAGCAGTGACACTGAAGAAGAATTGTAAGGTTGGCAGCCACAGTGTAATAATGCCCGGTGTTACAGTTGGCGAAAACTCAGTCATCGGCGCTTTCAGTTTTGTCAACGGAGATGTCCCAGCCAACGTCATTGCTGTAGGCGTACCTGTGAAAATAATAAAGAAACTACAGACTAGTCCGATGATGAGGAGAAAAAGAGAATGAAAATTCCCTTATTCAAAATATTCTGGGATGACGAGGATATTCAAGCTGTAGCTGAGGTAATCAAGAGCGGAATGTATTGGACTACTGGTCCGAAAAATGAGGAATTTGAAAAAATGATAGCTGAGTACGTTGGAACAAGATACGCTGTTGTTTTCAATTCTGGAACAAGCGCTCTGCATGCTGCTGTCTTAGCACATGACATTAAAGAAGGAAATGAAGCCATTGTGCCCTCTTTCACCTTTGTTGCCACAACCAACGCCCTTCTCTTTACAGGCGCCAAACCAGTCTTTGCAGATATAGAAACCGAAACCTTTGGTTTAGATCCAGAAGACGTGAAAGAAAAAATCACCGACAAAGTCAAGGCGATCATTCCAGTACATTATGGCGGCTCTCCATGCTTGATAAGAGAGTTAAAAGAAATTGCGGAGGATCACAATTGTATTCTAATAGAGGACGCAGCTGAGTCTTTAGGTGCAAAAATCAAGGATGAGAAAGTTGGAACCTTTGGCGATTCAGCTGTACTTAGTTTTTGTCAAAATAAAGTTATTACCACTGGAGAAGGAGGAGCGGTGGTAACAGATTCAAAAGAAATCTGTGAAAAACTGAAGCTGATAAGATCGCACGGCAGATTGGAGAATTCGGATTACTTCTCCACGTGGAAGGAAATGGATTACGTAACCCTGGGGTACAATTACCGAATGTCAGATATTACAGCCGCGTTAGGAATGGCGCAACTTAAAAAACTTGACAAGATCATCAAGATGAGGAGGAAAAATGCGGAGCAGATGAATGAAAGATTATCTGCGGTAAAGAGCGTACTGCCTCCGAAACCACCAAATGACTACTACCACATATACCAAATGTACACCGTAAGAGTCAAAGAAGGAAAAAGAACCAGAGACAACTTAGCCAAGCATTTGGCTGAAAATGGAATCACGACAAAAGTGTATTTCTATCCCGTTCATCTGACTCACTTCTATAAGAATGTACTCAAGTACCGTTGCAAGTTGCCGGTGACAGAGGAAATCTCTGAGCAAGTCTTAACTCTACCAATGTATCCCTCACTAACAACTAAAGAGATAGATTACATTGTTGAAGAAACCAAAACTTTCTTTTCAAGAGGTGGGTGATAACAAATGAAACAAACGAGTCTAGAAGAAACCTTTAGAGGCAAGAGAATCCTTATCACAGGCGGCACAGGCTCTATAGGCAGCGGACTAGTCAAGAAGCTTCTGCAATGTAATCCCACAGTGATAAGAGTTTTCAGCAATGACGAAAACGCCCAGTTTGAGTTGGAGCAAGAGTTGCAAGAATACAGCAAGAGCCTACGATTTCTTGTTGGAGACATCAGAGACAAAGAGCGACTGAAAAGAGCAGCCGAAAACATAGAAATAGTCTTTCATGCTGCTGCTTTGAAGCATGTTCCCTTATGTGAATATAATCCGTTTGAAGCCATAAAAACAAATGTGATCGGAACCCAAAATCTACTAGAAGTTGCAATAGATGAAAATGTAGAAAAAGTAATCACCATTAGCACGGATAAGGCGGTGAACCCAGTAAATGTTATGGGCGCCACAAAGTTATTGGCTGAAAGGTTGACTATAGCCGCCAACTACTATAGGGGACTCAAGAGGACAGTTTTCTCCTGCGTTAGATTTGGAAACGTGTTGGCTTCAAGGGGATCTGTTGTTCAGTTATTCGAGAAACAGATACAAAATGGAGGCCCGGTCACACTCACCGATCCGCATATGGTGAGGTTTGTGATGAGCATGAACAAAGCGATTGAACTGATGCTTAAAGCCGCTCAAATGGCTAAGGGCGAAGAGATATTTATTTTCAAAATGCCAGCTCTACAGATCAGGCATTTAGCCGAAGTCATGATCCAGAAATTGGCGCCGAAGTACGGCTATAAACCAAAAGACATTAAGGTACAAATAATTGGAAAGAGGAAAGGCGAGAAATTATACGAAGAACTAATGACAGAGGATGAAGCGATGAATGCTTATGAAACAGAAGATATGCTGCTGGTGTTACCTCAGACTCCACAAACCGTTCAAATTCCTAGAGAAGACTTCAAAAAAATTCCTTTAAGGAGTTACACGTCTAAAGACACGATCGAGTTGACAAAGAAAGAGATAGAAGCATTGCTAGAGTCAATAATGAAGTAACATCAAGTGGTTTCTTTCTTATCAATTCACTAAAATTTCAGAAACCTATTGAACAGCACATGAAAAGCGTGGAGGATACCAGTGTATAACAAAGATATGAAAAATAAAGCATTAATAGTAACATCACGTAACGTTCACTTCACCATTATTCAGCCAGTGATTGAAGGGTTGCGAAGAAAAAAGTGGGAAGTCCAAATTTTACGTTTTGAAAGAATATGGGAAAAGGCGGAGCGATTCCTATTGATGACAACGAGAAAACGCTCACTAAGATCCTTTTACGTAGAGGCCTCGGCGAGGCGCCCAAAAAAAATAAACTGGTACGTATACAATGTTATTGCAAAGTTTATCTGTGTTCTGATGAATGTTTTTAGGGTTGAGAAGCCGAATATTATATTGGTATTGACAGACGGCCCTCTGCCTTGTAAAATAACAGTTTTGGTGGGAAGATTAGCTAATATACCTTCGTTATTACTTCTTCATGTTGGCATGATAGGACGGAATTATGAGTGCCCCAAATTTCTTGTTGACAAAATAGCAGTGACTGGTGAGTTTGCTAAGGGTATACTCATCAAATGCGGCGTCGACGAAAATAGATTAGTTGTGACCGGTCGGCCTACATATGATGCGTTAATTCGCGCTGAGCAGCACTTTGAGAAGGATAAGATTTGTAGAAAACTTGGATTGGATCCAGAGAGGAAAATCATTGTTTACACCACAGAAAATCTTCCACCTCGAGAAAGTGAGGCTATAGTTTATGCCATTTGCAGGGCAGTAAAGGAATTTTCAGATTCACAGTTTGCAATTAAGGTTCACCCCTCTGAACTTACGCTCTCTCTGTATGGCAGAGCCACCAAAGATGTTGGAGTGAACGCTCTGATAACTAGAGATGCAAATATTTACGAGGTCCTTTACATTTGTGATATTCTGATAACTGGATTCTCGGCCACTGCACTTGACGCTATGATTTTAGATAAGCCTGTGATTACAGTTAACTTCAGTGGGCTGGAGGATCCATTGCCTTTTGCGGAAAGCGGCGCAGCTATAGGAGTGTATAAAGAGGAAGACCTTGTGGAGGGAATAGAGAAGGGATTATACAACGAAGAGACTCGAGTAAAACTCGAGACAGCCCGCAGGAAGTTTGTTTACGAGCACGCTTACAAAAAAGATGGGAATGCTACAGAGAGGGTTATCAGATTAATCGCAAAAATGGTCAAAGTCTAAGTACACTATTGAGAATTAATCATTATCTGCTTTAAGGATTCAACCTTGATGTGAACATTCTCTAATAGCGTCTATAGCCATATCTACTTCATCCGATATCATTTTGTTGTATATTGGCAGGCTGAAAGCCCTGTCAAATATGTACTCAGCATTTGGATAGCGAGCTTTCGTAAGTTCTGGAAAGCACGGTTGCATGTGGATAGGTGTCCAAGGTTCTCTAGCATCGACTCCTTTATAGTTGAGTTGGCTGATGTATCTGTCTCGGTCAGCTTTGTCTTTAGCAACAGAGAAGAATATCATATGTGAGTGTCTACTCACATAAGACGGAATCGTTTGATATGTAAGTCCTTTAATCTTACTTTTGTATTGCATCGCAACTTCGTTTCTACGATGTAGATGACTTTCAAGCTTCTTAAACTGAACGATGCCTATGGCAGACTGCAAGTCGGTTATCCTCAAATTCAGCCCCAAAAGCTGATGAACGTATCTTGCACTTTCATTACGACCATAGTTGCTTATTTGCCGACATCTCTTTGCAATAGATTCATCTTTGGTCGTAATACAGCCTCCCTCAATCGTGGTGAGTTGCTTAGCTATCTGAAAGCTGAAAATTGTAGTATGATCGAAAGAGCCCAATTTCTTATGCTTGTATTCTGCTCCGAGGGCCTCAGCGGCATCCTCGATTAGAATAAAATCAAAACGCTCCGAAAGCTCTGTAAACGCATCTATGTCTACTGGAAGACCAGCAACGTCTACAACTATAACAACCTTCACATCATTGTACCTTTTAACCAGCTCTTTAACCGCCTCAGGATCTGTGTTAAAGGTTGCTCTATCAACATCCGCAACTATAAGCTCTGCACCAAGAATCTTTGGTATAGAAGCTGAAGCGACAAAGGAAAAGGCGGGAACCACTACTTTATCACCCGGTTTAATACCGTGGGCAAGCAATGCACACAAAAGGGCTGAAGATCCGCTATTAACTGTAATCGGAATCGACGAGAAGTAGTCTGCAAGCAATGCTTCAAATTGTTCCGTAACTTGGCCTTGAGTAGGCCAGCCGCTTCTAAGCACATCGACTGCGGCCTTAATCTCTTCCTCTGTTATGTCAGGTCTGCTCATTGGCACCCTAAAACTCTTTTGCAATGGCTTCTTACTCCGTCCTACTCGAACCTATTATTTCAAATCTGGGAAGGGGAAGGATGAACCTTCCTCCTGAATTAAGATAGTCACTTTCTCTCTTCTCAAACTCCTTAACGAAATGCCAAGGCAGAACAAGGAAATAGTCTGGTCTTTCTCGTCTAGCTTGCTCTTCAGAGATTATTGGAATTAGAGTACCGATTGTCTTCATGCCCCACTTTTTAGGATTCCTTTCTGCAGCCGCCGTTATCAATTCATTATCCAAGTTGAAGAACTGCAGAATGGTGTTCCCCTTTGTGGAGGCTCCATACACGTATACTTTCTTGCCTTTTTCCACTTCTTTCTTGATGAAACCATAAGTCTTTGCTCTTATGTCATTGATTCTTTTTGCAAATGAGCTATACGTTTTGTAATCATTCAGTTGCATTCTCTTTTCGTATTCTCTAAGGTTGTCCACATTCTTGCTAATTGGATACTTTTTGCAGTCTTTGTGTTTCACATATAATCGAAAGCTGCCCCCATTTAGGTCGTTCAGTTCAACATCGAATACTGTCAAGTCATGCCTATCTAACAAATATTCCATCGATTGTAGCGAATAGTACTCCAAATGTTCGTGGACTATGTTGTCAAAGGCATTATTTTCTAACATTGATGGCAAATAGTTCATTTGAATTATAAATACACCGTCTTTGCCTAATATCTTAGCGACATCCCTAACAAATTCATTAGGCTCTTCTAAGTCATAAAACATGGCAATAGCCGTAACAATCCTTGCCTTTTTGCTTCCAAACTCTTTTTTAAAGACTTTATGATTGAAAAAATCATTGAAAATTTTGGTAGTGCCGATTTTTGCTTCTTCAATCAGATTGGTTGCGGGTTCAAAACCAACCAATCTTAGATTGTGGGGCTTGTAAGCTCGAAGTAAAGTTCCATCATTACATCCTATATCTAAAACTACATCACCTGAAGAAGGCTTAACCAAGTTTTCTGCTTTTTCAGCAATGTCTGCAAGGGCTGTTCTCATGGTTTGGTTGACACCACTTTTATACCAATACTTTCTGTATAGCACTTCCCCGGGAACCGTGTGCCTTAATTGCAGTAAGCCGCACCCGCCAGTCTTTCTATTACAGAGAACCAGCTCAAGAGGGGCGACATAACTCTCTTGCGTCGGAGAATCTGTAAAGTTCGAAATGTATTGACTATCTAATGAAAGAACAAGTTTGAGATCCGTTGAACCGCATACTCTGCAGTTTTTCCGGGTAATAAGACCAGCTGGAATTTTAGGTATCAATGTCTCCGAGCTTTCCAAGACTTTTAACCCAACTTTACAACGCATATTATATCACTGACCAAGATATTATCTCTGCGTTTTTGGTTTCGATCTCTAAAGCTGACCAAGCGTGACACTTAATTTAGATTTCTTACGTAGTTGCAAAAGTATAGACACAATTTTTCGTTTCATTCTACTCTTCAAAGAAGCAGCTCTGTCATACCTTTTAAGCCATGCAGGGCTATTTTTTGCAATCCACTCTCTGTCAAGTATTGTTATCGCATCGTCAAAGTTTCGATCGTTTCTAACCAATGGATTTTCGGGGTCAAGATACTTTACTATTCCCATGGCGTTTTTTTGCATAGAACGCTTCCACTTTTCTTTGTCGATGATTACCCAATTAGGTTCTTGAAACACGGCTTTAGAGTATCTTTTTTCCTCATCTGATTCGTAAGGTACACGTTCAGTTTCATGATGAATACGGTAAGCCGTTGGGATCTTCCCATATCTAAAGCCGGATTTCTCAATTTGCTGTCTTAGATAATAGTCTATAATTCTCCAAACATAATCATCTTCACAACCATACTTGCTAACTGCTTCTTTGCGTCCAAGGAAGCAAAAATCAAAAGCCCTACTGTTGATATTTCTCGAAGCTGGGAAATCACGATAAAAATGATAGGCCAGTATACGTCCGCTGCACTCCATGAAATCGTATTCAACCTTGTGTTGACGCATCTCATCATACCACCCCGGGGGCAGCTCGACATCAGAATCTATGAGCACAAACCATTCAGTTTCCAGCTGAGAGAAAAGGAATTCAGTTGCCTTTCCAGTGGTACGGATATCGGGTCTGACGAAAATTTGGACTCTTGGATACTTCTTTAGAATTTCAATTGTGCCGTCTTTGGACCCACCATCGCATACGAGCAGTCGCCTAACTGGTATCTCTCTATAGACGGAAATCAAACATCTGTGCAAGAAAAATGCAGCGTCCAGAGTGAGCATTAAAACGTCAATAGGCTCTGCTATAGCATCCTTTTGGCATCTGTCAATAAAAGCTCCAGGATAGTCTATATATTTCATTTGCAAACCAGCTCATGTATAACATCGATTTTTAGTCACACCACAATTAATGATTAATATTTTTTTGCATATGCAACTTAAACATTCCTACCGCTCTACGACCAGCCCTATGATCAGCTCTGGCTGCTTCGTCATGTGATGTCTTTAACCAAACTCCATTGCTTTCTACGATATATTCCTCTTCAGTTATTTCCAAGCCCGCAAACAATCTCTTAATATCTTCAGTGTCATAGATTCTTGAGTCGGGCAGCATGTCTGATTTTCCAAAGGGTACGGTGATTACTAGTGAACCGTTTGGCTTGAGTACGTTAAGCATTTCTTTGATGGCTTTGATATCTCCTTCCAAATCAATTGGCAATTCTGATTCTCCTGTCAAACCTATGTGTTCTATAGTAGATACGCTGTAGCAATATCCGAAAACGTTGCGAAAAGGAAGAAATCTGGCGTCACACATAATGAACTGAAAGTTGCCGCATCTGACATTAAAAGGCCTCAAATCTACGCCGTAAACATCGCATCCTGATCCGGTTAACATGATTGGAAGGACATTAGAACTGGCAGTACATCCAACCTCAAGTACTCTTCCTGTTCCTTGGAAATTTCTAATTACAAACGAATATTCAAAAACACGAGGCAGTACTTCCAGCTCACCAGCCAGTTTTTTCTTCAAATATTCTTTTTTGAAGAGACTTCTAGCCTTCTTGTGTAGCGTTTTGTCGACCTTATGGAAAAAGCGATCAAACGTAACAGCGAGACTTAATATCCTTCTCCTCAACATAGACTCACTTTTATTTAGACTGTTTTTCATACAAAAACATGCACATCGAAAACATGGATCTGAGATTTCCATCCCAATTTTCATTGTCTTTGAAAAAACCTTCTATCTGAAAACCTTGCTCTAGCCAAAATTTTACTGCTCTTGGGTTGTCGCTGTAAACATTGATCCAAATTTTTCTCACATTTCTTTTTCTTGCTTCTTTAATGAGCTTTTGAACAAATGAGGTACCAACACCCTTGCCTCGGTATTCTTGATGAACTACTAAGCCTAGGTTGCACAGGTCTTTTCGAAAAGATTGCTTGTTAAATTTGATGAAACCGAATGCTGCCATCTTATCTCCTATAAATGCACCTAAATCCAGACGTTGCTCTTTTATGTAGATATCATGGGTAAAATTCTTTCTGCCTTCCTCGTCCAGACTGTCTAGCATTCTCTGTATCTCTTTCTTGGTAACTCCTTTGAAATGGATCTTTTCACTTTTATAGCTTCTCGCCGTGCATATCCTCTTTGCTCTATCTTCAATAGTATTTTTAGTCTTCTTGACGGCCTTTTTTGGCGCTTTTGTTATTGAAACGTGCTTGGTAAGAATTATTGTTCCCATGACCATTTTTTTCCATTCTCGTTGTACCAATCTATTGTAAGTTGCAATCCTTCTCTGAATGACCTAAAATTCATTCCTCCGGTCAACTTATTGAAGAGAGTGTTATCACACAATAGTTCATCCACATCGAAAGGTCTTAATTTTTTCTTTTCTACTATGATGCTGCAATCTTCCTTTCTCATAATCTCAGCTATTTCATTAGCTATCTCCTGCACGCTCCAATTTTTCCCACTCCCTATGTTCACTATGCCACCCTCGTAACCTGAAATTTCCATTAACCGGATAGCTGCTTTTGTGGCGTCGTCAACATAGGTGAAGTCTCTTCTAGCATAGATATTTCCAAGATGAAGTTCGTTTCCCCTAGTAAGTTGGGAGATTATTTCTGGAATAACGTATGGCTGGGCTTCTCTTGGACCGAAACAGTTAAACTGTCTAACTACAATTACTGGTATTTTCTTTTCCTTCCATAAAATGTAACACATTCTATCTCCTGCAAGTTTTGAGAGGGCGTAAATAGAGTGGGGTTGTGTTGGATGTTTTTCATCCATTGGAAGATATTGAGCCGTACCGTATACTTCGGAAGTTGAATAATAAATTATTTTCCTAACTCTTGCCGTCTTGCAAGCTTTCAGTACTCTTAGAGTTCCAATGGTGTTTGTCTGGAACATTTTTTCTGGCAGTTGGTATCCTTTTGGGATATATGGTTCTGCAGCCAGGTGGAAACAATAGTCAATTTTATAAATTCTCATTATTTCTCTTAAAAGCTCACTGTTTCGTATATCTCCTTCAACAAGTGAACTTTTAGTTCCTTTGAGGTTGTCTTCTGTTCCTGCTACAAGATTGTCAAATACAATGGTATTACAATTTTCCTTTTCAAGCTGCCTTACTAGAGAAGACCCTATGAATCCCGCCCCTCCAGTAACTAATACATTGCTTCCTTCCAATAGGTTAGAGCAATTTAATCTGGATTTTTTACCCTCAGACATTTTGCATCCAACGCTTTATTATCCTCAATTCAGCACTTTTATGTTAATTGCTTTTTCCCCTTGTACCTGATTCTAATTAATTCCTTATACTGGAATACATCTCTAAGTTCGTTCGCAACTCTTTACAAGAAGCATACTTTATAAGAAGTGTTATTGAGATAATCAAAAATATGAAGTAGACTGGAATTAGAAACAAATTAATGGCCGACAATTATCGACAACCGACAAACGTGAATATCAATGGGTAGGAAGGAAATTAGGCTCAGATACTCAGGATTTATCGTATTTGTCTCTAGGCTTCTCAGTGTGGCAACTGGACTCGCCTTTGTTCTCATGATCACAAGAAGCGTCTCTCCTAAGGAGTTTGGAATCTGGGGAAACATCGGCGACCTTCTCACCTACTTCATCTTGCTTTCTAGTGTCATTCCATTCTGGGCAACCCGCTTCGTAGCTCGAGAACATACCGGATCGGCCAAAACAGGCCTCATTACAAACGTACTTATATCCATCGCATCAGCTTCAGTTTACCTTGTTTTACTCCCAACGATCCTATCGGCTTTTCAAGTTGGCACCTACGCAATCCTTTATGCCGTTATGTCAATCCAAATACTCGAACTGTACACGATCACGGCTTTGGAAGCCGTCTTGCAAGTCATTCAACCACAAGCCATTGGATACAGCTTGCTAATAACCGAAATCTGCAAGGTCGCTCTCGGTTTCGTCTTGATTATAATACTTAAATTAGGTTTGCTAGGAGGAATTCTTAGCATAATCACTGCAAACATCATCCAAATCGCATTCTACATGAAACTTACCGCCAAAGAACTTACGGAAAACATGTCTTGGACCTACCTAAAAGAGTGGCTGAAAGCTTCGCCCATCAACCTCTATAACATAATTGGCGGCAGAATCGCCTCATTCACCCTAATTTTTCTATTCATATACGGAGAGTTAGCTAGATCATATTATCAAGCAGCTACCACAATAGCGAGTATAATCGGTTATTCAACATACCTAGCTTTCGCGCTATATCCAAAATTGCTTTCTCAAGTAGATATCGAAGATGTATCCACTTCATTCAAAATGGTTCTAATGTACGCTATTCCCATGACAACTGGAGCCATTGTTTTGTCTGACTCCTACCTTACAATTTTGGGCTCCGCATACACTGGCGCAAAACTTGTCTTATCAATCTTGGCAGTAAGCACTTTTAACGCAAGCCTATCTCAAGTCTTCAACACAATCATTATGGGCACTGAAAAAATCGATGCTAAAGCAAAAATTCCATTCAAACAACTCATAAAAACCCGACTGTTTCAAGTTTTCACTTTACCGTATATTCAATCAGCCATAACCCTACCAACCACATTCTTCGCCCTGTTTTACATAGTAAAAACCCAGTTGGAAGCAGCCACATACCTTGCCTTAATTGCTCTAATAGTAGAGTCAGCCATGCTACTAGGCAGATATGCTATAGCGCAAAAATGCTTAACTTTCAACTTACCATGGAAAAGCATCGCCAAATATGCAATAGCTTCATCAATTATGGCAGCCTTTCTTTTCGCAATCCCCCATCCAGAAAGATTAACACCAACAATAGCGCTAACTATTTTGGGAGCCACCATATATTTTGCCATACTGGCCACAATTGACCAAGAAACCAGAGAGCTAATACGATCAATAGTAGCTGAGATTAAATCAAAACAGCTAAGAACTAAATAGGAAGCGAATTGAAAACATGAGAACCAATAAAGAGATTAAAATTAAGAACAAGATGCTCGGCGATGATCATCCCACATTTATTGTAGCTGAAATGGCATGGTCCCATGATGGATCAGTAGAGAACGCCAAGAAAATTATCAAAGCAGCATCGGACGCAAAGACCGACGCAATAAAGTTCCACATTACTTCTCTCGAGGACTATATGGTTCCTCATTATGGAAGCGGCAAGGGTCGAGTTTCGGCTGGTAAGAAGACGCGGCGCATCTACGACTATTTGAAGAGCATCAACTTGGATAGAAAGGCGTGGAAGGAGTTGTTTGGCTACGCAAAAGAGCAGGGTCTACTCATATGTACCATGTGTAACGACATGCCAAGCTTTCAATTCGCCTCCGAGCTGAACTCCGACTTATATGACATCCATTCATCGTGTCTCTCAGACGAAGACTTTGTAAAAGAGATTGCAAAGGACCTGAAACCTGTCTTTCTGGGAATCGGGGCATCAACTCTGGGTGAGATTGAGAGCGCCATTTCTTGGATAAATGAAACAGGCAACCATGACATCGCATTAATGTACGGATTCCAGAGTTATCCTACAAGGCTTGAGGACATGCACCTGAGATACATTCAGTCGTTGAAGAAGATGTTCTCATTGCCAGTTGGATTCGCTGATCACACGGATGGCGGCTCAGAATTAGCCATTATCACTCCGCTGGCCGCTTTGCCTTTCGGCGCAAACATCATCGAAAAACACTTAACCTATGACAGAAGTGCCAGAGGCGAAGACTTTGAGTCAGCTCTAAACCCAAGTGATATGAAAAGGTTTGTTCAACTTCTAAGGGAGGCTGAGAAAGCTTTTGGTTCTTCGGCGGTCAGACCCTTTTCTGAGGCTGAATTAAACTATAGACAAGTGTCCAAGAAGCGCGCGGTTGCCAAGATGGATATAAAAAAAGATGAAAAGATAACCAAAGACAAGATAGCCTTCAAAAGGTCTGATGAGGGAGTCTACCCTGAAGAGAGCAGGTTTCTGATAGGAAGACATGCCAAGTATAACATTGCAAAAGATGACCCCCTCACATGTGAAAAAACACTGTAAGGAAGTGAAAAGCAATGAAGTCGGCGATTTTTATTGCGGTGAGGATGAAATCAACTAGACTCTCTAAGAAAGCCATACTGAAGATTAAGGGAAAGACCGTAATCGAGCATCTGATTGATCGACTGAAAACAGCGAAACTTCCAGACCTGATTGTTCTGTGCACTTCCACTAACCCTGACGACAAGATTCTATGTGACATAGCCAAAAAGAACAACATCGAATGTTTCAGAGGCAGCCAAGAAGACAAATTGGATAGATTTCTGAAGACTGCCAGAAAATATAGCATTAATTTTATTGTCAGCGTCGATGGAGACGACATTTTCTGTGATCCTGAATTTATCGATAAAACAATTGAAACATTCATTCGGACACAAGCCGACTACATCACCTGCAAAGATTTGCCGCTGGGGGCGGCTTCCCATGGAATTAAATTTGAGGCACTCGAGAAAATATGCAAGTTGAAAGGTGAAACAGACACCGAAATCTATGGAGGATACTTCACAGAAACAGGCCTGTTCAAAGTGGAATACTTAAAGGTTGAAGATGAAGATCTGAAGCATCCGGAAATCAGGATGACGCTTGACTATCCGGAAGATTACGAATTTTTTAAAGCGGTTTTCAATGAACTCTATAATGCCCGAAAAACCTTTACGCTGAAGGAGATCCTAACTCTTTTGAGAAGAAAACCGAACATCATAGACATAAACAAGCATGTGCAAGAAAGGTATGCTGAACGCATTAAAAAACATACTAAAGTCAAGCTGAAAAGGAAAGGGCAGAATAGCTTTGGAACAAAGAAAGCCAAGTTGTAAATGGCATCGCAGCCAAGAATACTAAAAAAAGATTCTTTTGGAAACATTTAAATGAATGTGCAAATGCTCTTACCAGATTTAGAAGGAGGCATAATCCACGACTGAAAAACCCGAACGTGGACTGGTTTATGAATGTGTAAAGTGTGGAAGGGCAGTGTCTTCTGAGGAACTTGATCTGCGTGGTGGTGGTGTTAAATGCACCTACTGTGGTTACCGCGTCTTAAAGAAGATCAGACCGCCCGTAGTTAAACGAATAAAGACAGCATAATCTCGCATCAAAAGAGTTTTAGAGAAACCCCATTTAGGGCAAAGAGGATCCTATACCTTTTCTCTCTTTACGTTCAAGGAGACCCTATCGGCTCTTTAGAATCCTATAGATAGCTTCTGTTACAGCAATCCCAAGAAAAGGAGCAAATCCCAGAAAGAGAAGACTAAAGACCACGAAACCCACATACGATTGGTCAGTACTAAAGATAGGCAATCTGAAACTTGGAGAAAGAAAGGAAAGTATCACTAAAAACAGGAAAATTAAAGTAAAAATCAAGGCTGGAACAAGAGGAGGCTTAAAAAGCTCATAAAAATCATGAGATTTGGTCCGGTTAGTTGTTAAGCGCCACATGATAGCGCCTGGCACAAATATTGCATATAGAGGACCTGACAAAAATCCCAGGATTAAGATTCCTCCTAAAGCTATTCCCCAGATGAAAGGATTGATCAAGACAATGATGAATCCTGCCAAGCCGATGAGAAGAGCATCGGAAACGCTTAACCGCGACTTCTCAATAGTTTTTTCTGGAAAGTCCAACAATAGCTGAGAAGCAAGTATACCTTTTTCCGTGAGAACGTAATGTCCATTCTCCATTTTAGATAAGAGATTACCAAGAACTTTTAAATGATAATTCATCCTTCCGGTGCTAGTGATTCCTAAAGTTTTCATTAAATCCATGTAGCTTAAGCTTCCCTTCTCACGCAACAAGAGCACAATTCTTCTACGGGTCTCGTCTTTAAGGATTTTATGAAGTGAATCAATCCCTGAGTTCATGATTAAAACAAAACATTACACCATTTTAGGCTTTTCTGACTAAAAAATTTATCAAAACTTTATCATGCGACCCTCAAGAATTTTTGTATCTTTTTCTATGTTACAGAGCCCCAACAACAAAATCTTCAACAAATTTCCCTTCAAAACAACATCAGATTGTAAATTAAGGAGGTATATCTAAATCAGAATTACATATAATTAACTTCAATTGCCTCATGAATATCTTAAGAGTGTTTATTTATGACCTTGATAAGGCTTCAAGGCAGGATTGAGGCGGGGGTATTCCTAAAACGCTTGAATCGATTCTTGGTTGAAGCAGAACTGGATGGTAGGCTTGTTGTGGCGCATCTTCCAAATTCTGGTAGACTCGCAACCGTTTTGGTTCATAATGCAACTGCTTTTCTTGTGGAGCAGAGCCGAATTGGGCGGAAGAGCGACTACGATTTGTTCGCAGTTGAACATTCTGGTATTGCAATAATAGTTGACACACGCTTTTCTACTGTTGCCACTCAGACAGCTATTGAGGACGGACAATTCTCGTTGTTGAGGGGTTATAAGGTTGCACGCCAAAATGCTAGAGCTAACAATGCCTTGCTCGACCTTCTTCTGGAACGTGATGCGCAACAGTTTTTCTTAGAGATTAAATGTGTCACGCATGTTGTTAATGGTGTGGCTATGTTTCCAGACGCGCCCACTCAGCGAGGGAGGAAACATCTCAAAACTCTGATAAATCTTACTAAACAAGGTTTTGACGCTGGAGTACTTTTTTCGGTGCAGAGACCAGACGCAGAAAAGATTATGCCCTACCGGCAAATGGACCCCTTGTTTGCCCAACTTCTTGAAGAGGCTATAAAAAACGGCGTAAAGATCTTCACACAAAAGCTAATCTACAAGTCTCCGAATACGGTTGAGATAGTATCGAATTCACCTGAGTTTTCACTTGCTTATAGTTTGTGAGTTCGTTTGATTTCACGCAGAACTTCTTCCACACTTCCGTAAGATTTGGGCGTCAGAGGCTTAAGCAACTCATCCAGTCTCGTTTGCTTGCAGTGTTCCAACTCTACCAGTCTCCATCCCAATCGCTTTGAGAGCAGACTCTTTGTTATTGGATAGCGCGTCTTCTCTATGACTTTACGCACCGAGTCAAGACCAATTGCGCCGGTGAGACTGGGAAAAGAGTGCTTTTCCATGTATTGCATAAACCGTAGTCCGTCGTCAAACATTGCTAGGTTGTTAAACAACACGTAAACTTGTTTTCCTTCACGCTCAAAGGGCAAAACCATTTCGTGCAGTCGCTTTAATTCGTCATCGGCATACTGGTAATAATAGAGTTCTTTTCCCAATCCGTGCAGCCGGAAATACGCGACGTTATTTGTATAGGCTGGCGTGGTTTTTAATGGATCGGTAACATGAGACACGTTCAGTTCGCGCAGTGTTTTTGTCAGTTCTCTGCAAATGTCTGGAGCGTCCCAAGCAGCCCCGCGTGTTTCCCAAACGACAACCAAGTCGTTGCGGGGCATCTCACGGAAAAATTTTTGTGCATCATTCAGCTTGTCTGGGCGAAATGAGCCTGGCGTTTGAATCAAAAGTATTTGTGCTTTCAATGTTTGGCATATCTGTTTCATTTGCCCAAACGCTTTTAGGCTTGGTTCACCCTCGAACTTGAACCTGTGACTTATGTCCTGATGCGCCTTCACCGTGAACTCGAAGTCAGTGGGAGCCTTTTCTCTCCAGCCCACCACGGTGGCCATTCGTGGATACTCGTAAAAGGTGCGGTTTAACTCGACTAAACGAAAGCCCTCATAATACTTTTTCATGGAAGTTGGATAGCCGCAGCATCCAACCTTAATCATATAAAAGATCACAATCTCTTAGGCAGTGATTTTCGGTGGAACTCTTATGGGTTTACCCAATTTCCTACGCAATGCAACATGATAGAGCCGTCTTAGAGACTTTATGAGGTACTCGACACTGGGCATGCTTGAGTAAATCAGAGGTATGCGATCGTATTCCGACAACTTCATAGCCAATTCGTCAGGTGGAGTACTGTGAAAAACCACGATACGAGGTTTCAGTGGACTAATTCTCACAGCCAACATGGGCGATCTGTCTTCTTTCACATTCGTGAACACCAGCGCACGTTCAGTTGTGCTCCCAAATATTGGTAAAAACTCCCATCCTGAAAAGGTTTCAACAGCCCTTGTGCTGTCCACCACAGTATAACCTAAAACTTCTCTATTAGTCTCTTCTTGACAAGTTACAACTTCACCCATTATCGCCTTACAGAAGTGTTCCACACGAATTGGAATTGGAAACTCACGCAAATCCAGTATCGCTGTTGTGGGTGAACTTGTCAAACGCGCCAGTTCCCGAATGTAGCGGCTGCCTCTCTCCTCGTCGATAATAAGCAGCGCCCAAACAAACCTCCTCACAAAACGTGTGCCCGGACTTTTTCGCCTCCCACTCTCATAGTCACTGATAACAGAAGGCGACAAAACCATTTTTTCAGCCAGTCGAATCTGAGAAACAGCGAAGAGCTCACGCCACTTGCGCATAGTGGCACCAGGCTTGTTTGAAAGGATTATCTCGCCAGCTATTCTTCTGGCAAGAACCTCACGCACGCTTGGAGACACAGACAAAGCAATGTAACCCCTAGAGAAGCCCAAATTGTAGAATGCAGAGTTAGATATAAAAACTACCCTTTTTCTAGTTTAAACCTCTGTTTTTGCTTTCGGAAGATTATCACCCCGTCTTCAAAATGATTTCTCTCTAGAAGCTGGACAACTTTTCTCTCAACTCTTGATACTTTTCAGCTCAACTACAAGCTTTGCTCTGTCTTTCACAAGTTCAATGGCTTCTTCTAAAGTTGGGATTCTTCCGCCGAACCCAGCGTCTTGCTTCTTAAGCTCTTTAAAAGTTAAGTTACTAACAATGCCAGAGCCGTTGGTTTTTCTGTCCACTGTTGGATCGTGAATCAAAACTAGAGGTCGTCCCGACTTGTTCTAACCTTAAAACCATAAGTATTTTTAAATCTACATAAAATCATTATGGAGGAGGGTGGGCTTGTCGTTTAGGCAAAAGATGGAGCGTTCTGCAGAAAAAACTGAGTCAAACGTAATTCTGGCTTTGGATCTTACATCTAATGAGCCTAATAATCTTTTGTCTCGAAGTATTAAAATTCTGGAGATAACTCGCCCATATGTATGTGCTGTAAAGATAAATCGTCAACTTGTTCTTCCCCTAGGCTTGTTTGACGGAGTGCAAAAAATTGTGAGGCGTGCACACGACCTTGAACTGCCCGCAATCATTGATTGTAAAATCAATGACATAGGCAATACTAACCGAGCTATTGCTGAGTATTATTATAAAGCAGGTTTTGACGCTGTCACCGCCAGTCCCTTCGTGGGATGGGAGGATGGACTTCAACCCGTCTTTGAGGCGGCTGAGCGCATGCGCCGTGGAGTCATCGTACTCGTTTTCATGAGTCACAAAGGTGCAAGTGAAGGCTATGGGCAAATGGTGCAAGCTCCAAGGACAGGACGCCTAGTTCCTCAGTATAAGCTGTTTGCTGAGAAGGCGCTTCAATGGAACGCTGAAGGCGTAGTTGTTGGAGCTACATACCCAGAAAAAATACGCGAAGTACATACTATATTGAAAACTGGTGTGCCGATTTACTCGCCGGGTGTTGGTGCTCAAGGTGGAAACATAGAAGCCGCGGTTAGGGCTGGAGCAAGTTACCTGATTGTTGGCAGAGCCATAATACAAGCAGAAGACGTTACCCAAGCCGCTAAACGCTTTAGAGACACGGCTCAAGAGTGCCTGAAATCTTGAGCTGTAAAAAGATAAGTATGGGTTGGTTTCTAAGTAGGATTTATTCTTCCCGTCCTCTAGTCCAGAGTTCACGTTTGAGCATGTCTCTGACAGCAGAGCGGATGGCCGCACTTCGGCTTGGATACATACCCGCTCTAACTAGTTCATCCAACCCTTCTAAATAGGCTTCTGGAAGCAGAACCGTTACCAACTTCATCAGTTTTCACCCAACTTTGGCATGTTAAAAGCATATTATGGTGCGATAGCCGTTATAGAATTTACTGCTGGTTATTAGACTGAGCCAGGATGCGGTTCATTTTCATCTGCGGCGTTTCCAGTTTCTGAGCTATTAAAGCAGTGAAAGGAATATCTGTGTTAAAATTGGCAGAATAAAATCATGATCAAAGTTCTCTAGAGATTTTAACGTGTATGCACCTTCTTAAGCCTTATGTGGGTTTGACGCCAACAAACTATAGACTCTGCTTGATTGCACCTAATTCTTTAACGACTTTAGGGAAAGTCTTGTACACATCTTCTACGTGAAGTGTTGAGTTTTTCATTTTTAGCTGAATAATGCCT
>Ga0315307_1000126_pt1 | contig 29892 bp, 21 predicted proteins | sample TDP2_MG_FD_203079 | JGI IMG/M metagenome (GOLD analysis project Ga0315307, IMG submission 203079) | Freshwater sediment microbial communities from Lake Towuti, South Sulawesi, Indonesia - TDP2 | ecosystem: Environmental > Aquatic > Freshwater > Lake > Sediment | place: Indonesia: South Sulawesi...
GGACGCCGGAGGTCTTTCTCATCGACTCACGAGGCATGCTGCGTTACCACGGGAGGATAGACGACAGCAGAGATCCCAAGAATGTCAAGTCTCCCGATCTGCGGAACGCATTGGACGCCCTACTTGCAGGGAGATCCATTTCCGTTGTCGAGACCGAGCCGCACGGATGCACTGTGAAGTGGAGATAGGAGTCGCTAACCAATACGGCATGGAGGCTGTACCCGAAAACCCCTATCCTTGTCGATCGACCGAATAGGCTCAACCTCACATTGGAGCTTCTTCACTGGAATCGATCGATCGATCGTGGGTCGGCGCGACTGCGAGAGCTGTTCTTTTCCCGTTACGACGAGCTCAACGAAATCATATGACGCGGAGCGAGTGGGATCTCCGTCTCGATGGGTACTTGGTCGCCTAGAGGATGTTCGCTCTTGAGCATGATCTTGTCATCTAAATGTCTGGAGAGGCAGGAGAGGCACGCAGCTACCTACGAGGGAACTCCTTCGATCTCTAAGACAACACATAATAATGTCGAAGGAGGCTGTGCGAATGGCCAAAGTGCGGTGACGTTTTCGTATGGTCAAGATTGCCATAATTGGCGCGGGAAGCCACGTCTTCTCTAAGAACCTGGTCACGGATTTCCTCTCCTACTCGGAGCTCGGGGACAGCACGATAACGTTGATGGATATTGATAGGGAAAGGTTGGACCTTATCGCGGCGTTCACGAAGAAGTTGACGAGTCAGCACAGGTTTCAAGCTAGGGTAGAATCAACTACAGACCGTCGAGAGGCCTTGAAGGATGCCAACTACGTGATAGTCTCCGTCAGGGTTGGTGGGTTCAAGACGAAGAGGGTGGACTTGGAGATTCCAGCAAAGTACGGTGTAAAACAGGCTGTCGGTGACACCATTGGACCCGGTGGAGTGTTCTATGGACTGCGTCACATTCCTGCTCTACTGGATATCTGCCACGAAATGGAGGAGCTCTGCCCTGAGGCTTGGCTCATAAACTACACAAACCCAATGGCCATGTTGTGTTGGGCAATGAATGATCACAGCCACATAAAGAACGTAGGCTTATGCCACAGCGTTCAAGGAACGGCTGCCGAACTCGCCAGGTACCTTGGCGCATCAATCGACGAAATCTCCTACTGGGTTGCAGGCATAAATCATATGGCATGGTTCTTGGAGCTCAGGTGGCGCGGAAGAGATGCCTACCCACTTCTTAGAGAGAAGTTTGAGGACCCTAGCGTTTACTCGGGTCCTAACGCGCACTGGGCTGGACCAGATATCGTCCGTGTCGAGATATTCAAGGCGCTCGGATACTTCAACACCGAGTCGAGTCAACACATGTCAGAATATGTTCCATACTTCAGGAAGCGTCCTGAGCTATTCCGGAAGTTCAAGCTTGCCTACAGCATCGAGACAACGAGAGAGATGGTGAAACAGCGTGCAAGGCAGGAGGAGGAGATGAGGAGGATGATAAGCAAGGACGAGGAGATACCGATCCAAAGGAGCCAAGAGTACTGCTCATTCATAATCCACTCCATAGAAACCGGTACACCAAGAAGGATCAACGCCAACGTCAAGAACGATGGGCTGATAACCAACCTGCCCCAGGGATGCTGCGTGGAGGTTCCATGCCTCGTCGACAGAAACGGGGTTCACCCATGCCATGTCGGTGAATTGCCGTCACAATGTGCAGCTCTAAACAAGACAAACATAAACGTTCAAGAGCTTGCAGTTAAGGCGGCTGTCGAGAAGGACAAGACTTTGGCCTTTCAGGCGATCCTGCTTGATCCACTCACCAGCTCCATCCTAGCCATCGATGAAACCAGGAAGATGGTCGATGAGATGTTCGAAGCCGATAAGAGATACCTAAAGGGGTTCAGGTAGTCGGATGATCTTCAGAGCCAAGTTCTCTAGGAAGCCTTCGCTCTGACCAAAAAGAGGACCTCGAGCAAGCTCCTCTCCTGAGCGCCGATGAATCGATCGACCCGGGGAAAGGAAGTGGTGTCAGCGCTGACGATTGGAATGAGACTGACAAAGCGCTACATTCGATCGATCGGAACGAAGTGGCTTCTCATGGACGCGTCACGAAGGCTTATCAGAAGGAGAGGCGAAAAAGAGTATGGCTGCGGGGGTTAGAACCTGTGTGAGAACTACTAGGACGCGCGATCTGTTGGAGTTCAGATGAGTTATGCTGTACAAAGAAGATTGGAGGGAGGCACAGGAAAGATGGAAGGCTTGGTGGGACGGCGAGATTATCGATCGCGTAGCGATAACGATCGATGCCCCGAGAACTGGACTTAATCCCAATGAAACCCCGTCATGGGCTACCTGGGATTTCTGCCGTTATCCGCTAGATCCCGAGATGGTTATCAGGAGATTTGAGGGTTTCTGCTCAAATACGCACTTTGGGGGTGAGGCTTTTCCTAACCTATGGATTAACTTGGGCGGGCCGATCTTGGCCGCCTACATGGGAAGCCAAGTCGAATTCAGGAGTGATACGGTATGGTTCAACCCCCTGGGAGGCTGGGATAAGCTTCTGGACGTGAGGTTCGATCCTGCAAACGAACACTGGAAGTTGACTAAGCGACTCACGGAGATATCGGTTGAACGCGGAAAAGGCAGATTCATTGTGGGAATGACCGATCTCGGAGGGGCCTGCGAGGCCCTTGGCATGCTAAGAGGGGTGAAGAATTTTGCTGTGGACCTGTTCACCAGAGAGAAGGAACTGAAGGCCCTTCTAGAACGATTACAGGAAGTCTTCTTTTACTGCTACGAAGAACTCTATCAAATCATGCTACGTGCGGCCAGCGGGATGTCCAGCTGGGTGGGCACATGGTCGCCCAAGAGGATGTTCACTCTTGACCATGATCTTGTTGTCTACATGTCTCCGGAAAAGTTTCGGATCTTCGAATTGCCCTACATTCAAGAGGAGTGCAACAGGTTCGAGCACACCATCTATCATCTGGACGGCGCGCTAGCTCTCCACCACCTGGATTCTCTGTTGAGTGTTCCAGAGCTCGGCGGTATTCAATGGGTGCCTGAGCCAGGTCAACCTGGTTGCGAAAGCTCAGAATGGATGCCGATGTACAGGAAAATACAGAAAGCTGGAAAACTTCTAGTTCTCTCTGTGCCAGAGGACAGTGTCAGGTCCTTGCTCAGGGAACTGTCATCGAGAGGTCTATTGCTGAGAACCTCATGCAGATCGGAAGAGAAAGCGAGGGCATTGCTAGAGAGCCTGTCTTCTCCCTAGCTTGTTCCTTTCGGCCGTGGGGTTAGGTACGAGCCCTTAAGCCTTGGCTTAGGAGTCAACTAGGAGGTCTGCCTTTCATGTTGAGATCTAGAAAGGCCCCGATGTTGAAGGTGACTGTTGTTGAGTCTTTGAAGGCGGGCACTTCCTGAAACATGTGCTCCACCGACTCGCCGCTGTTTTTGAAGACATATAGGTAGAGCGGCATGCTTGCCCTTCCTTTGAGGGCGCAGTTCACGTTCCTGGATGCCTGATCAAAGTTCGCTTGGGTTATCTGTGAGTCGATCTTGTTCTTTGCATATTCAGCCACGTAGTCCCAGCCTCTGTGCATCTTGTCGTACTTGGCTGTCAACAGGTCTATGCGGGTTAGGATAGCATCCCATTCCTCCAAGGAATGGAAACTTATGCGTTGTTCGTGCGTCACAATGGTCCCCACAAACATGTTGTCCAGACCCATCCTGATCTCCTCGCTCCCCGCCCTCGCTATCTCCTCAACAGTCCGCAACGGAGGATGTGTTCGACCAATGATGTCGGGAGCTGACGCCTCGTCAAAACCCTTGAACCTGTACCTGTCGCCTTTCCATTCTACGTATTCATCCGAGTATCCCTGCACAAATGGCCTGCGATCATAACTCGAACCCACACAAAAGATATCGGGGAATTCTAGGTGCCTGTCGAAATAGTAGCTGAAATTCCCATAAGGTCTCGGTTTCCAGTCGAGGTGCCAGCCGAAATAGGGTTCTCCAATCCAATATGGTTCGAGCATTGCTGCTACCCCCCGCTCCAACAAGAACGGGATGGCATTCCTTCCAACCTCCCCCCAATGAGAGTTGAGCACTCTCGACTGCCCTATTCCCCACGTCTCGAGTTGCTTGTCCAGCTTCGCAAAGAGCCTCTTCAGCTCGTCCTTGGTGCGCTCCTTTCCTGCATCGTGTTCAGGGAGGTTTGAGTCCCAATAGATCATGTCTGTCCATTTGAATGCGTGGGGGGAGAACTCCGCAAGCCCTGCGTCGTACTTCTCCTTGACAACCTTTGCATCCTCGTCGCTTATGTTGTCCGGAAAGATCCCAACGTTGGGTATGTAGCCGTGCTTGTTCGCGATGTCTATCCATCCGAAACGGTTGCAAGATCCACTGCAGTCGTCAATGCGCATGGTCACGAAGGGAGGCATAGCCAGCATGATGAACGGCTTGCTGGCGGCCCAGACGATGCTTTTCCAGAACACGTCGTCTAGCCCATTCGCGTGACCTAGGTACTCATTGAGCCAGACGTGTGGCGAAAAGGCGAACGTTACAGCCCTACCCTTTCCATAGTTTGTTGCGAGTAGTGCTGGGCAGCCGCTCAGGTTTCCTAACATGGACATCAGGATGACGGAGTCGCCCCTTAGGTTCTTGATGTATGTCGCTTCGACAGGCTTGTGGAACATGGTTACGTTGTTGTCCCGTGTATACGTCATGTAGTGGATGTCATTGACCGCTCGCACTCCTGAAGCGTCTTGGCATCCGCCGCTCCCTCCTTCACCGTTGGATTCTGACCGCGCGGATATTCCGAAGATGTCCTTTATGGGCTGCTCGTACAGATCCGCGCGTCCATCGAAGCTGACGAACCCGACGCCTTCCTTCACAGCGTCCGCTATGGCCTGGGCTTCATTTCTGGAGATGCTTGAGCCCAACCTGGCCTGTCCTATCGCTAATATGCTGTGCAGGGCAAGATCCTCTGCGGAGACTTCCTTGTGGTTCAAGTCGAGTACTTCGTAGGGCATGCCAAAATGCTCGAAGGCATTCCACATTGTGTCGCCTAGAATCTGAAACTCTTCCTTCTTCGAGCTGTCAACCAGAGCTATCATGCTCAGATTGCCCTTGGTATGCAAGTCAACAGACATTCATTGGCACCTGCTCTTTGCCCCATCCCAGCGTAGGCTCTCTTGTCTTTCTAGTGCTAATTAGCTTTTCCACGCAATGATCTGAGTGCGGTGTGACTTGCCCCGATGTGATCGAAGCCTTTCTGCCCACCAGAAATAATGAATATGCATCAAGGAAATGAAGGAAAGGAGTTCCGAATGTCCGTTCAGAAAAGCAACGCGAAGTTGAAGGCCTCAGACCCAGGTGTAAAGAGGCTTCGGGACAGCACGTTTGGGATGAGCATTCACTGGGGTCCGTACTCGATGATGAACAAGTGAGAATCGATCGATCGATGGGCACGAATCTATTGTTGAGTATTGGCCCAGGCAGCCTGGGTCAGATCAGGTCAGAAGAGCAAGAACAGCTCAGATCTATTGGACATTGGCTCTAGAAAAACGGGGACGCGATCTACGGCAGCAGGGCTTTGACTGAAATCAAGGTCCCCTAGGGCTTTCTTGTCCAAAAAGAAACCAGGGTCTAGTTGTATTTCATGGACTATCCGGGTAAGAAGATCAAGTTTAGGAACCTGCCTATTCAACCAAAGTCTGCGAGCGCCTTGGATACAGGGCGGGCTTTAGAAGTTTAAAGCGGGCCCGATACCGCAGATGTACAATTCCGAATGAGCCATTCAATCCGTTGGGGATGACCGTGGAGCTGTCCCAGATGGCGTTGGGGGGAAGCGCTTTTCAACAGCTAAAAGATTGCCAAATGCGGTGTTGAACCTGGTCAAGGAGTTTCTTGCCGTACGAAGATTGACTACGACTCTGGCGGTTCAAGCGCTTCCCAAATTACATTGCCTTCGGCCTGGGCTGGCGCTGGTATTCCGAGCAGCTTTGCGATTGTGGGAGCCACATCAACGAGCATTGCTGGTCTGCTCAGCCTATGGTTCCTTCTAACGCCCGGGCCGGCCATTATCAGCGCAGGCGTGTTGCTCAATGTTCCTATCTTGTCGAGGGGCAAGTGCTGATCGTGGTCTCCTGTGACACGAATCGATGGGCTTACCTCGCGTTCCTTGAAAACGTCTGGGAAAATCTCGTGAGACCACTCATCTTCGATTCTCGTGTCCCAGAGCTGATATCCTGGCGACAACGCGTAGACTACGTCGCCAACCCTTTCACCGAATTGTCTCATGAAGTAAGCCTGCTCCTTCTTCAGGGCTATGGCTATTGGACACTTGCCGGTGTCGGGGTCTCGTATACTCATTAACGCTTCGATCGATCTTTCTCTCACCGATTCATAATCTTCAGGCTGAACGATTCCCCCGGGATCCCTTCCTTTCAGGTTGACCCAAACGTATGTAGGCTCTACCCAGGGAAAAGCCTTGGTCCTTGAGAGATCCACGACATATTTTCCTTTCTCAGGATGCCACTCGTATGTGAGCAAACCAGCTCTAATGAAAGCTCGATGTATACGAACAATTTTCCAACATGGCAGAGCCGCGTGATCGGATACAAGGACTACCAGAGTTTCATCGTCTGCGCAGTCATTCAACACCTTGCCTGCCAATTCGTCCACCATCATGTAGGCTGCCTCGTACTCCCTCATCGCTTCGTTCAATTTGTCCTGTGTGTATGCTGGGTGGAGAGGACTGAGATGCCCCAAGAGTCTGTGATTTACGCTGTCCAGCAAGTGGTAGTGGAAGAAGCAGAGATCCCAGCCGGGGTAACTCTTGAGGTAGGCAATGATTTGAGACAACCTTTCAGCCTGATATTGCGCCTGGATCAAGTAGTTGGCACGCCTTTCGCTCAGCGCCTCAGACCCAAGTCTATCGCGCGATCCATCTGGTGAGAAGAGCACGTTGTAGGGATCCTCATACTCTTGCCTCACAGACCTGAGTGCATCGACATTTTCAAGTAGGTCCTCTCCAAGGTTAGCGGGATAGGTCCAACCTTGCGTGATGAAGATTGGTGTTCTGAGCACCTCGAAGTTTGTGGCGTCAGGGGAGATCTTCACTAGGTGAAGCTTGAAAAGACCGGTTACAGAGCCGGCCTTTCTGACTTCTTCTGGCAGTGCGCTCCGGTCCTTCGTCAATCTGGATTGCATTTTGATCCACTTGGTTGATTGACCTATACCGATGACCTCGTCGCCGACAGCCAAGGCATCGTAGCCCCTACGATGCGCATCGATCAGCAGAACTTCTAGGGGCGGAGTCTGTGCGATGAGTTCGCTCTCGATTTGAATGTCTGCTTCAAGGAGTGGGGAATAGGACGTAGTCGGTGTTTCTCTCTCTTTGGCCTCCTTGACGTGTACGACAGAATAGGGACGGTTCGACACATTTGTGCTGTTGACGGAAACATAGTACATTGAGTCCGCGATCTTCAGAGGAGGAATACCGTCCCCTTTTATCATCATGCCTGCACGAAAAGTGGGGGGCCAGCATGTAGGGTAGTTTATGACAAGACATTTGATGGCTGCCCGGTCAGCGGTATCCCATAGGTACTCAGCATTACAGTACGTGCTTTCGAAACATCTGTGCTCGTTCTCCTGAAACTGACCAACATCCAGAGGTTCACCCGGCAGATGGATGCGAAAACCCGTGATACCATGGGTGCCAGTTGCTGCTCCAGTAGCTATACTCGTCCAGTTGGTTGGAGTGTCGGATGGAAACTCCTGAGAAGCCTCACCAAAGCTTCCATTCTCGATGAGGCGCGAAACGTTTGGCATCCTTCCCTCTCCAGCGAACTTCATAAGAAGGTAATACATCAGCCCATCCATACCCATCAGAATCATCTTCTTGGATCTTCTCGTCACAAGAGATCACCTCGGACAGGTCGGCCGATTGAGCAGGCGAGGTTCCATCTATTCATTGGCTAACGCTCGAGTCTTGAGGCTGCCTTGAAATATCGAGGTTCTTTCAATATCCTCGTTAAAATATCCGCTCTCTTGAGTTGGACGGTTGTTCTTACAAAACCTGTCAAAGAGCTAAGACGAGGAGACACGGATAGAAAGAACGGCAAACAACCTAACAAAGGTATTTTTGATCCGACTTTCCTCAACCACCCAACTAGATCTTCAAAGTCCTGTTGTACCCCATTCTTCTCCACTATCGGTAGTGCGACGAGCGGTTGGTCATTTACCATTCCTTCCAACAATGAAAAAACAGGCTTCGAACCGAGATCGGACCTCTCAAGCGCCCCGTAAAGCTGTGGGAGCAGGTACTTCTCTTGATAGTAGGCGACCGCTGCGATGTATACCGCCGAAAAATCGCAAGTTGGCTTGATTTCGCTGCTTTTCCCAAAAAGCGCTACTTGATATCCTCCAGTACCAGCTGGCAACTCTTCTTGTTCGATCGCCCTTTTCAATATCTGCAAGCAGACATTCACAACGTGATCCGTCAATATATGTTTGCCCTCGTCGACTTCTTCGTCCGTAAGACCTTTCCCGATGAGGCTCAATTCGGAAAGAAATCGGTCGCCTAGGGATACGGGGCTCGACAAACCCATGCCTTCGCAAATAAGCCTGCCTTGTTTCGTGATGAAAGCAATCTTCTTCACACCTTGAGATTTGACATCGACAACCCCAATTTCCTTGAGCTTTTGTATGTGGTTCGTCACCGCTCTTTGCCCGGTCAACCCATCGCCGTATAATGCCTTGCTGAGTCTGTACTTAGTAGCTTCTCCAGACTCCAAGAGATACTCCAAGATTTGCCGTCTCCGCCTTCCCCCCGGAGAATTCCTTGACAGCAATCTTTCCAACCTATTTGGCATAGAAGGTCGCGCACCGATATTGCCTTTCATCAAATATATAAGGGTATCAACAGCGAGCACCTATGTTTTCGATCTCTTGGCCTTCGCGAATAACGGGACCAAACTATCATATAGATCGACGTAGACAGAGAACAGGCGAGAGTAGGTTTCTCTGTTTCTCGGTTGTGGTTCCTGTCTTTCTTTCATTGAGACCATCGAATCAACACCCGCGTCGATGGTGCTAAACAAACCAGCAGCCTTTCCTGAAAGGATTGCGACTCCCAAACACGCTGCTTCCTCGCATTCCGGGGTTAAGACTGGTTTCTGCGTGACATCTGCCTTGATCTGTTTCCACAACCTACTTCGGGCGCCTCCTCCGAGAGAAATTATTTCTCTTGTTTCAACGTTTAGGTCATCCAGCAAATCGATGTTCTTCTTGAGCATGTAGGCTACACCTTCCATGATCGCTCTCGCGAGATGTGCTTTGGTATGGCTTGGTGTTAGCCCGAAGACCACGCCTCTTGCATCAAGATTGAACTCTGGACAGCCTGCCCCCATTAGGTGCGGGAGTACCACAAGTCCGTCAGAACCCGGATTTATCTTGGAGGCTTCCATGCCCAGAATATCGTAGGCATCTATGCCGAGACTGCTCGCCAATTCGACCTCCGTTTGACAAAAGCTGTCCCTAAACCATCTCAACACCATTCCCGCCGTCCTACCCCATGGAGACAAAAAGTACTTATCTTCCACCGGATGCTTGTGACAGGGGATTCTCTTCCTAGGATCGTAAACTGGGCCGTCCGTTGTGGCGACTAACGCCATGGCAGTTCCTGTTGTTTCTGTGATCAATCCAGATTTGATGTTTCCCGCGCCAATGGCACCAGCCGCGTGATCATAAGCGCCCGTAGAAACAATCGTGTTGGGATTCAGCCCTGTCTCTCGGGATGCTTCGCCGGTGACGCTTCCTACGTTTTCGCCAGATCGCTTCAGCTCAGGTAGCTGGCCTTCACCTATCCCAATCGTCTCAAGCATTTCGTGCCACCACTCTTTTCTAGGGATGTCAAACAACAGTGAGGATGAAACAACCGAGCCTTCGGTGGCATAAACTCCGGAGAGCTTGTGGATGAGATAGTCTTCGACCAATAAGTATTTATGGGCAGCCTTGAAAACCTCTGGCTCATTTCTCTTCAGCCACAGTATCTTGGTGGCGGTCCACATAGGCAGTATTTCGTTCTGACCGGTGGTTCTGAAGACCGTCTCCACACCAAACCTTTTGCTTATCGTCTCGCATTCCTGCGTCGACCTGTCATCGAGCCAGACTATGGCCCTGCGGAGAGGTTCACCCTGTTGATCTACCGGGACGAATGTCTCACCCTGGCTTGAAATTCCTACAGATAATATGTCTCTAGGATCTATCCTGCTCTCCCTGAGGATCTGCCTGATTGAGTCCACGCAAGCCGACCAATATCTTTCGGCCTCGAATTCCACCATGCCTGGCTTGGGATAAATCAGGTTGTATTCTTCTCCAGCTCGCCCCAGTATCTCACCAGCTTCATTGAACAGAACAGCCTTCAGTTCCGTTGTTCCTGCATCTATTCCCAGAAGGTATGGCATAGACCAACCCTGCATAGATCGAACGCTAAGGGCTAGCGGATGAGCTTTAGCGCATCCTCGAGGGCGGCATTTTGGTGAACTATCCCCTTGATTGCACACATCATCGCTTCAAGATCCTTGTATCCCCAAACGTTCCTGCCCATGATAACCCCTTTGGCGCCCGCACCCATGACCTCCTTGACCATGCGTAGCAATCCTTTGGGATCGTCAGCCCCAGGACCGCTCGCAACTATGATGGGTGCGGGGCAGCACCTCACCACCTCTTTGAACGTTTCAGGATCACCCGTGTAGTATGTCTTTACGACGTCGGCGCCCAGTTCAGCAGCTGATCTGGCTGCAAAACAGATGTGTTCCGGGTTGGGCCACTGTCTTTCGGCCTCCGGCTTGAAATAGTAATCGACTATTCCTGGAGGCAGAGCCTCCACGATCTGCGGCATGCCCCACTTCTCACATTCCTGGGCAACCTTGCCGATCTTTTCAAGATTCTGTGCTTCTCTTTCCACTCCTATGAAGGCCATCGTACACACGGCATCTGACCCGGCTCTCAAAGCATCCTCTACAGAAGAGAACAGTCTGTAGTCCGTTATGTCGGGACCCACTATGGTGGTTGCTCCGTCAAGTCTTGCCACTATTCCAGCCTTGCCGCAGATTTCTTGATAGTATCGCCTTATGTTGGAAGGGTTCATCAGAACGGCATCGGCCTGGCATTTCGCGCCCAAGACGTTCTTCAAGGTGGCACCAAAATCTTCCAGTCCTCTAACGGGGCCCAAGTCCACGCCGTGATCCATGGTCACTACGAACGTCTTACCATCGTCTCTGAAGATCCTCCTGAGCCTGATGGTCTTTCCAACTAGGGACATCTTCCTCTCCCCATCGATCTTGATCCTTCCCAGCGCCCTTGCTAGCATATATGGGCGGACATATATATATTTAAGCTGAACAGAGAGCTGGCCAGCGGGATGGGAAAAGCTTAAAAATCTACATATGTGCCGTACATATACGTCTAAGACAGACGAAAATGGTGGAAGAGATGAGGAAAGAAAGGATGGCTTCGGTGCTCTTCATGGCCACGCTTGTTTCGGTGCTCTCTGTCGGATTGCTGGCAGCCGTGCCGGTGAGGGCTCAAGAAAAACCGAGGTGGCGTTTCACGCTGTACGTACTCACCTTTTCGAGTCCTGGTCAAACTGAGTATAGGCTATGCGAAATCACGAAAGCACAGTGGGCCAAGATCGGTGTCAACCTGGAGATCGTGCCGATCGACCCTACAAAGTTCTGGTCAATGATCTTCGTTGAGAATCGTTCATACAACCCCGATACGGGAGAGGGGTGGGACCTCGCGATGGCACAGTACACAAACAATCCATACGAGCCTGATCTGGAGAGCGGCTACGTAAGCTACACCGCGCCCTGGGGACCCAAGTCGGGCATAAACTTCGCCACCTGGAAGAACGGGCTGGCGGACTATTGGCTGCAAAAAGCGATGATGGAATTCGATGAGGAGAAACGGACACTCTACTTCTCGAATTGGCAGAAAGAATACGTTTGGGATTCTCCCATGATAGACCTGGTCTCTGAGTCGGCACCCCTCCCTATGCGAAAGGACATCATCCTCGTCGCGCCCAGCGCTGACCCGGGCTACGTAATTCCTAGGACTCTGAAGAACCTGAAGGTGGAAGGCAAAACCGCCAGCGACAACGTAGAGATCACAGCATGCTCAGGCGGAGGCAACGTAGGCAACGTAGGCGATACCCAGCTTCCATGGTGGATGTGGGGTGGCAGGGAAAGGCTGTACCAATGGGACGGGTTAATTGAAATGGAATATGAAGGCGGTCAATGGAAGGTTGCACCCTCTCTGGCAGAATCCTGGGACTTGGACCAAGAGAAGAAGACGATAACCTTCCATCTGCGAAGGGGCGTGACGTGGCACGACGGCGAAAAGTTTGATGCCGAAGACGTGATGTGGTCATATCAGGTGATGATGGACCCCGACACACGCTCGGCGCGAGCAGGTGACTTGACTACATGGATGAGCAAGGTGGAAAAGATAGATGACTACACCGTGAAGTTCTACATGAACAGATTTGCACCTGGAATGTACGGGGTGTGCTTTGACAGCATCTGGACTCCCATCGGCCCGTCGCACTTCTTCAAAGATGTTCCGTTGAAAGACCTCGTGAATGATCCCGCAATCATATGGAAGAATCCCATACCCGGAACGGGCGCCTTCGTGCTAAAGGAGATTGGCGCAGACAAGACTTTCCTGATCTACGAGGCGAACAAAGACTACTTCAAGGGAGCTCCGCTGGTGGATAAGCTGATAATCCGGATGATAGACTCGCCCGCCACAGCTCTGATCGCCCTTGAAAAGGGGGAAATCGACATGATCATCAACTCCCAATACGCAATGAACATCATTGATGACTTGAAAGGCATTGAGAGCAAGTACCCAAACCTGAAAGTACAGTACGAAACCTCCTGCACACAGCGAACTTTCTATACCAACGATCTGAATCCGTACTTATCAAACCGTCTTGTCAGGAGAGCCTTGATCATGGCCACCGACCGAAATGAGATCATCAACACAGTTTACGCTGGCACCGGGAGTGTCGGCAGGGGCCCGATCACCCCTGGCATGAAATTCTATGACACAAACCTGGAACCGCTTCCGTACGACCCTGCAGAGGCGCAGAGAATACTCGACAGTGTTGGCCTGGAGATGCCGCCTGAGCCCGAGGTATTGCCGGACCCGATAGTCATGTACCTGCTGCCGGGTGCGGTGGTTGGACTCGTCGTGGGTCTGATAGTGGGGTACGTGGTGCGAAGACAAAAGAGGTAGATGCAGGTTTACCCCACTACCAGCTTTTTTCATTTCCATGCCACTGCGTTGCTGTTCGTTGGAAAATAAAACTGAAATAGTTGCTCTCACCTAAGTTCAGAGGGCCCTGCATGTGAACCTGAGAGAATTCGTGATTCGAAGGCTGGCACTGGCCGTACCCATTTTCTTTCTGGCTGTGACGCTGATATTTGTGATTTTGCATTCCGTTCCAGGCGATCCCATTTCGATGATCGTCGCCGAGATGCGGTACTACGGCGCTAGCAGACAGCAGATCGAAGCACTTAAAGCATACTATGGTCTGGATAAACCGATCTGGGAACAGTATCTTATGTGGATCTCCCACGTTCTTCAAGGCAACTTTGGGTATTCCATACCTATGCATGCGCCTGTCATGGACCTGATAGGCCCCGCCTTGCTCAACACATTCATCTTGATAGGCCCCGCTTTTGCGATCTCGGCCTTACTATCTATCTATCTGGGTGTCGTATGCGCCACGAGGCAATATTCCAAAACAGACAACCTGGCCTCCTTTTTCTCATTGTTCACCTGGTCGATGCCGGGTTTCTGGACGTCCATCATGGTACTATTGGTCTTCTCGCTGTACCTGGGTTGGTTTCCGTCGTCGGGAATGCAAACTCCAGGGTTTACAGGTACGCCGTTGGAAATGTTCACCGACAGGCTGAGCCATCTGGCGTTGCCGTTGTTTGTGAACGTCGCCGGGTCGCTGGCCATGAACTTCCGGTTGGTTAGGTCCTGCATGCTGGAGGTCCTAAGGGAAGACTACATCGTAACCGCCAGGTCCAAAGGCTTGCGCGAACGGATTGTTGTTTACAAACACGCCTTGAGAAACGCGCTGCTTCCGGTGGTGACAAGCCTGGCACTGGGCGTGCGCTGGATTTTTATGGGATCGACTCTGATAGAGTTTGTGTTCACGTGGCCGGGCATAGGCCGTCTGACTCTCCAAGCTGCCGTCGGAAGGGACTATCCTCTCCTCATGGGCGCAACATCGGTATTAACAATTGTGACGATATTGTCCAATCTTATTGCCGATGTGCTATACGCCATCATAGATCCAAGGGTGAGGTACTAGCATGGGCGGCGGAAACCTCGGCACATCGGGCTTGGGAGGCTCATTTGTAGGTCGATTCAAGGAAAGACGATACTCGCTGACACTGAGGAGGTTCTGGAAGAGTAAGATGGGCGTTCTTGGCTTGCTCTCGATCTTGTCTTTTGCTTTTCTAGCTCTACTCGCTCCCGTCATAGACAGTAAGCCCGGACTTCTTCGCCCCGGTGAAAGGCTCACTCCTCCTCTTGAATCTGCTTCATACCTGTTGGGCACAGACAGCCTGGGCAGGAACCTTCTGGGACTGATCTGCTGGGGCGCTAGAAGCGCCTTCACAGTCATCATCTCGGCCTCGGCAATCAGCACCTCCATAGGCGTGGTTCTTGGGTTGGTTGCAGCGTACTATGGTGGAGCTGTGGATTCGGTTATAATAAAGATAATTGACATACTTCTATGTATCCCGGAGTTCTTTCTGATACTTCTCGCCGTGTCGATGTTTCATCAGCAGACTCTTACGGTTGTTATCTTGACGCTCGCGATCTTCAGCTGGATGGATGTGTCCAGAGTGGTGCGAAGCGCAGTTCTCTCGATCAGGGAACTGCCCTACGTGAAAGCGGCCAGATTGAGCGGAGCAAGCGACGCCCGGATCATGTTTCTACACATATTGCCCAATGCACTATCACCGATAATAGTGATAATGGCTCTTCGTATGGGAGACTTCATAATGACAGAAACAGGGCTGACGTTCATAGGTCTAGGCGATCCCAATGTAATATCTTGGGGGAAAACGGTAAATGAAGGTTTCCAGACTCTGCGCGTTGCGCCGTGGGTGGGAACCTTCACCGGCCTGGCGATTTTCCTGCTGACCCTCGGTTTCAACCTTCTCGGCGACGGCCTGAGGGATGCCCTGGACGTAAAGCAAAGGCTGACGTAGACCATGCGACCGGAACGTGCCCTAGTCAGGATATCGGGCTTGAAAACGTTCTTCAGCACGGATTTTGGTGATACGGTCAGAGCCGTGGACGGGGTCGACCTTGACATAATTGAAGGAAAGATCAACGGTCTTGTCGGGGAGTCAGCTTGTGGGAAGAGCACTCTGTCTCTTTCTATTGTGAAGCTTCTGCCTTCTAATGGAAGAATAGCGGATGGTAGAATTCTCTTCAGCGGGGAAGACCTCATCCGGAAGAGTGAAGACGATATGAGAGAGATCAGGGGGGCGCAGATATCCATGATATTTCAGGATCCAACAAGCTCTTTGAACCCGGTCTTCAGGATTGGATCACAGATAGGCGAGGCCATAGAGCTGCACAGATTCAAGGATGAACCGAAAGAGTTGACAAAGAAGGTTGTACGGGAGGAAGTAACGACAATATTGCAGCTACTCCGTGTCCCTGACGCCGAAAGGGTTGCCAGTCACTACCCGCACGAATACAGCGGGGGCATGAGACAGCGAGCTATGATTGCCATGGCCATGAGCTGTAGACCCAAGCTGCTTATCGCAGATGAGCCCACTACAAATCTAGACGTGACTATACAGGCTCAGGTTAACGAGCTGATTTTGGATATGGTGAAGAAGCTTGGTACGACAGTCTTGCTAATCACACACGACTTGGGGATCGTAGCGGAGATGTGTGATAGAGTTGCCATAATGTACGCAGGAAAGGTGGTTGAATGCGCCGACACCTCCACCATATTCAAGAGGTCGAAGCATCCGTACACGGAGGCTCTTCTGAGTTCCATACCGAGGGTAGACATCAAGCACAAGAGACTTGAAGGCATTCCCGGTAGGGTGCCAAGCCTGGTAGATCCACCACCGGGATGCAGGTTTCACCCAAGATGCAGATACGCCCGTGCCAAGATATGCACCCAGGATCCTCCTACTGTTGAGGTAGAGGAGGGGCACAGAGTAGCCTGTTGGAGATACACAGATGTCTGGGAATCTGATTGAGGTCCGAAATCTGCAGAAGCTTTTCCCCATATTCGCGGGAATAGTGCAGAGGAAAGTGGGTGCAGTCCATGCAGTCGACGACATAAGCTTCCGTGTCGGAAGTGGCGAAGTCGTTGGTCTCGTTGGAGAAAGTGGGTGTGGAAAAACCACGTCGGCGATGTGCATGCTCCGTCTCGTAGAGCCGACGGCTGGAGAGGTCTACTTCAACGGAAGAGAGATTTTCAAAATGAGCGGAAGAGAGCTTAGGAAGGCACGAAGAGACATGCAGATGGTTTTTCAAGACCCCAGAACGTCTCTCAACCCCAGGATGAGGGCGGGAGACATCATAGGAGAACCCCTCGCGATCCACAAAATAGCCTCGGGCAAGGAAAAAAACACGATGGTTGAAGGGCTTCTCTCAAGCGTGGGCTTGGAGAGGAATGACGCCCTAAAGTACCCTCACGAGTTCAGTGGAGGGCAGAAACAACGGGTCGCTATTGCCAGGAGCCTATCCTCGCGTCCGAAGTTTGTGGTGCTAGACGAGCCCGTTACTGCTCTCGATGTTTCAATCAGGGCGGATATACTCAATCTTCTCATGGATCTGAAAAAGCAGTTCGATCTCACGTATCTGTACATCTCTCATGATCTCAGCACTGTGAGGTACATAACAGACACAGTGTGTGTCATGTATCTTGGCAAGATCGTGGAGAAAGCCCCGGTTGACGAAATGTTTGAAAGCCCCCTCCACCCGTATACCCAGGCCCTAATGTCCGCCGTGCCCATTCCAGACCCCGCGGTTAAGCGGAAGAAAATCATCTTGACGGGAGACGTCCCGAGCCCGATCAATCCTCCAAAAGGATGCCGTTTCCACACCAGATGCCCCTACAAGAAGCCTCAGTGTGAGAAAGAAGAACCCAAGCTTGTTGAAACAATGAAGGAACACTTTGTCGCGTGTTTTCCCAGTGAAGCTTCTTAGCTCTTCGCCACAATGAGGCGATCGGCCATGCAACTGGCTCTCGGATCACGCACGGCATGTCCCTCGAAGCCACGACTTCAAGGCTAGGTTACTACCACGTCGATATCGAGCAACTTACAAAGATCAATCAATTCGCTGGTGTAGTCGCCGTAGACAAGATGGTAATGCTGGGCTAGTATATTCTCTGAGAATTCTTTTGTCTTGTCACCCAAGACTATCTCCAGACTCGGGTACACTGGCGCCTCCAACTGCCATCCTATCTCATGCCACCTTCTTGGCTTTACCGCTTCGGCCACCGTCACGTGCATGGTGTACCGGTCACCGGCTGAAGCGAGTCTGGCCAACGTTATTTTTCCCGTCTTCATTGGACCTACGGTCATCAAGCCAGTTATCTTCCCCCACGCGTACTTGTACAGTCTCGGAGCGCCTTCAAGGGCGGATTGTGGAATCATGCCGCAGACGCCCATCAACACGCGATCTTCGAATATGTCGTAGAACTCCAGGTACACAGAACGCTGTCCACTGACAAGATCCATTATCAGTTCCGTTACCAGACCAAGAACATCGCATTCACACACAACAGGTATCTTGCCCCCGGCCAAGGCAAGCGGCACACAGGGAGTTATGCCGAAGTATGTCGGCAACCCATACACGCATTTCATGCTGACAGCGTCGAACTTTCTTTCATCGATAACTCTTTCCAAGGCCAGGTAAACCTTTGTTGCCTTTCGTAGGTCGTCTTTGGCAACTTGCTTGTCGATACTCGAATCCGCAAAGTGCTTGGATATGAAGTTGTCAGCCTCCTTGTCCGTAGCCTTGTCAGCCTCCAACAGAAGTCGGTGTATTTCGTAGTCCTCCACCTCGACACCTATCTTGCTGCGAAGAGACGTTTGATCAAAGCCGGCTGTGTAACTGCCCATGTCCGCATACCCAAAAATGCCTATCCTCGAGCCAGCAAGCTTGCCAGCTGCTCTGGACGCGTGTGCGAAACCTAGTATCTCTTTGCGAGCGCGATCGGATTCCGGGTTACCGAAAACAACCTTCAGCTTGAGGCCCATGAGCTTCAACGGATACATCACAGCCGACATGGCCGCGGCGCCGGCAGGAGCCATGAGGACCTCCTTCTCCCGCATTGAAGACAGGGTCCAAAGCAAGATTGGCTTATGAGAGAAGCGCATCAAGGTGTTCACAATCATTGGAGGTTCAGCCCACGACGGAAGCAAAGCCGTCACAAAATCAAACTCTTCACATTTCAGCTTTGAAACAGCGCCCTCAACGTCGGACATGTCAATAACGGGTCCAGCCTCCGCGGCCACTTCGATACCAATGGAGCTCAAAGCTTCTTTTGCACGGTCTGCAAATCTCTTCAAGACCTCAATGGTATCTTGAGTGTAAGCTGGCGCCATGAAACATGCAAACACAGTGCGCAATATCTCTGTACCCCCGCTCTTTGCGGTTGGCATAAGTATAAAAGACCTAGCGCAGTTTTTGGCGGGCTTGTCTGATCCCTTGCACGAGGAAACGCAAGAATTCGCGGTCGGTCGTTGAGTAATCCAGTGCGATCTCCAGTGCGATCTTCTTCACAAACAACGGTGCGAAAGGCATTTTGTGCTCGTAGCCTGTAGAAGGGAGCGTGCGCGGCAGCGACTATTGCTCTGCAGACCGATCAAAGATAGACAAGACAGTTTGATCGACGGATCGATCGTGGGTGAACTCTGCGGCCTCGGGCAGATACGAGGCGGCGCTCATGGGTGGATCATAACCTTGTTACGGTTGGGACCGTCCATCACGGCGATCGCTTCGTGGATTCTAGACAATGGGAAATGGTGCGAGATGATCTTGCTCGGATCGACTAGACCGCGTTCCATCAGACGGATGGCGTTCTGCATGGCCAGTGGGGTTGTGCCGAAACTCGCATCCATGCGCCCTTCGAGGAAGTGTGTCAGCCCGCCGTCCAACTCAAAGGTTTCGTGGGTCGTGATTCCGAACAGGTTCCACTTTGTGCCGCGACGACGGAGATCGACCATGAGTCTAACTGCGCCGACGGGGCCAGCGGCCTCTACGATCAGGTCTGGGCCGTCAGGAATGATTTCGTATACACGCTGTTTTGCACGGCCGTCAGAGTTGTCGATGGCATGCGTGGCGCCGAGCTTGAGGGCGCTGGCGCGTGCGTACGCGCTGTTGTCTATGGCGATCAGCCTACCAGCGCCGGCGGCCTTCGCAACCATCAAGCACAAGAGGCCAATGCCACCGACGCCGATGATCACGACATCATCACCTACTTGCATCTGGCTGTACTGGACTACGCCCTTCCATGCTCCTGACAAGGGCTCGGTAAGTGCCGCGGCATCGAATGAGACGTTTTTGGGTTTGTGGAACAAGCAGTTTTCCTCGGTGCGCATGAACTCAGCGAACGCGCCAGGCCAGACGTCGTCAGGACCGTCGCCGCCAGTGGTAAATGCGTCCTGGCAGTAGTGCGTGTTGCCAACGCGACAGTGCTCGCAGTAACCGCAGTAGCCAATAGGTTGGCAGATCACCTCGTCGCCAACGGCAAAGCGAGTAACCCCTGGACCCACTTCTGCTACAATCCCAGAGGGCTCGTGGCCGGGGGTGAAGGGGAAGTTCACATTCTTGCGGATTCCTCGAATGGCCTTGTAGTCCGTTGCGCAGAACCCGCAGGATTTGATGCGCACCAGCACCTCTCCAAGATTGCTGGGGCGAGGGATCTGGGTCTGCTCGACTCGCATGTCGTTGAAATTATGGAGTACAGCGGCAAGCATTCTGTCAGACATTGTTTCACTCCTGGGAAGCGAGATAGCATCGATCGATCTTATAAGATTGACGGCGCAGAAAGACACATCAATCTAATAAGCCGCCGCGCGAACCTCTGGTTCATGAGTATAATGGTTTTTCAGCTTGGTGGCAGCTGGAGATTCGAGTTAGACCTAGCGGATATCGGCGAAGACAAGGGGTGGTTCGGGGCTGGGTTCAATGACGATTCTTGGCTCTCCGTTGATGTCCCGTCCAACTGGGACTGCTACCGGCCTGAGCTATTCGGATACTCAGGGGTTGGATGGTACAGGCGATCATTCTTTCTCTGTGAGGAATGGTCCAAGAAGCGGCTTGTCCTCAAGTTCGAGGGCGTAAATTATTCTGCAAAAGTATGGGTGAACGGCACCCTGGTGGGTTCTCACGAAGGCGGCTTCATGCCTTTTGAGTTCGACATAACGGACAAGGTAAGCTTCGGCGAAGCGAACCTCATAGCAGTCAAGGTGGAGAATGTTCCCGGAAAAGAAAAGGTTCCATCTAGTCTTGGCGGTTGGTGGAACTACGGAGGAATCTATCGAGACGTGCGCATAGAAGCTAAGGAGGCCTTGCACTTCGATGACGTTTTCATATCTGCTCAACCTGTTGCAGATGAAGCGCGACTGAAATTGATGTTCAGGGTTGAAAACAAGGGGAGCAAGGCAGCGAGTTTAAAGATAGAGAGCAATGTGACGACAGCAGAAGGGCACGTTGTTCTTAGCAGCAACCAGGAGCCAAGATTGGCGGTAGAAGTTGAGATCCCGCCCCGCGCCCACAAGACATCTGACGTGGAGATTCGAGCCAAAGGAATGAAAACCTGGTCACCGCAAAATCCAAACCTGTACGTTTTGAACAGCCATCTCAAAACACGCGACGGGACCCAGCTTGATGCCACTTCAACAACGTTTGGTGTTAGAAGCATTTCCGTTAAGGATGGCAGGTTTCACCTCAATGGCAAGCCTGTCATGATCAGGGGGGTCAATAGACATGAAGAATATCCCAATAGTGGAAGAGTCGACCGAGAAAACCTATTGGAAGAAGACCTGAGGATGATAAGAGACGATCTTGCTGCCAACATGATACGGATCCACTATCTTTGTGACCCCAAGTTCTATGACACGGCAGACAGGCTAGGTTTGCTGGTCTTTGCTGAGATTCCTGCCTGGCAGATAAGCAAGGAGGCCATGAAGAACCCCAAGGTTGTCGCAAACATGAGGCAACAGCTAGCAGAACTGATAAACAAACTGAAAAACCATCCTTCCGTCGTAGTGTGGAGCGTAGGAAACGAATGTGAGTCAGACAACGAGATCGCCAGGTCCGTAATCGGTGGGCTCATTCAGTTCGTGAAAGAGATGGATTCAACTCGACCGGTTACCTACGTGTCTAGCTACATATACAGTGATGATGGGTGGTGCAGGTGTTTGGACCTTGGTGATTTCACTTCCATCAACGCTTACTTTGACGTGAACATCGACAAACTCAACGAGGTCCTTGAAAGAATACACAGAGAAAATCCCGGCCGATCCATACTGCTGACGGAATTTGGCGCTGAAGCGGTAAGAGGGTTACATGGGGAATTCGCAGGAAGCGAAGAACATCAAGCCGATGTCGTAGAAAAAACGTTCAATTTAATGGTGAGCAAGGACTACATGCTGGGAGGTATCGTTTGGAGCTTCACCGACTACTGGCATCAAGCCAGAAGGCTTGGCACTGCGTATTTGAATCCCGTATGCTATCTACATGGCATCCTCAACCTTGATAGAAGACCCAAAAAATCGTTTGGCGTTCTGAACAAGTTGTTCATTAACACTATGGATCAGTAAGGCGGGTGTCGGTGTGGGCGAAAATACAAGCAAGATGCCAGCCTACCTGGATGTCCGCCAACCGATCGACAAGAGAGTTAACGATCTACTTGAGAGGATGACACTGGAGGAAAAAATCGGGCAAATGTCGAATCGAGCGGCCGAGCATGATGGATCCTCGGGGGAGTGCGAGGCGCTGGTTAGGCAGGGCAAGGTGGGCTCATTTTTCAATGTCTATGGCGCAGAATGGACAAACAGACTTCAGGGAATTGCGGTGGAGCAGTCCCGCTTGGGCATCCCCTTGATTTTTGGCCTCGATGTAATACACGGATATTCAACAATCTTTCCTATTCCTTTGGCACTAGCCAGTAGTTGGGATCCGGATCTAGTCAGAAGGACTGCCTCTGTTGCGGCAATTGAGGCTTCGTCTGAGGGCATCCATTGGACTTTTGCGCCGATGGTCGACATCGCAAGGGATCCAAGGTGGGGCAGGATTGCGGAGGGAGCTGGTGAAGACCCTTTCCTGGGCTCGGCCATGGCAAGGGCTATGGTAGAAGGATTTCAAGGAAGTGACCTGGCCGACCCTTGCACGATTGTTGCTTGTCCCAAGCACTATGTAGCGTACGGCGGGGCCGAGGGAGGGAGGGACTACAACACGGTGGACATTTCCGAAGGGGTTCTCAGGGAGATATACTTGCCACCTTTCAAAGCGGCCATTGTCGAAGCTCGAGCAGGAACGATCATGAGTGCTTTCAACGAGCTGAACGGCACACCAGCATCTGCCAATCGCCACACTCTTACGGAGATTCTCCGTAATGAGTGGGGTTTCAAGGGATTCGTTGTTAGCGATGATGGCGCCATCAACGATCTCGTCAACCATGGTATTGCTGGGACCCTTGCGGAAGCATCAAAGGAAGCTGTTAACGCTGGTGTTGATATGGATACGCGAGGCGATGCATACCAGAGGAATCTAGCGGAGCTAGTCAAGAAGGGGCATGTTTCTGAAAGGACGATAGACGAAGCCGTCAAGCGGATCCTTGGGATCAAGTTCAGGTTGGGCTTGTTTGAGCGTCCCTACATCGCCGCTCAACGATCCGCCGTAGTCATGCGGAGAAGCGAAAACACAGGGACAGCGCTCGAAGCAGCGCGGAGATCGATGGTGCTGTTAAAGAACGAAGGCGATCTTCTGCCCATGAAGAAAGATGTGAGATCTGTAGCGGTCATAGGCCCATTGGCAGACGATCCTGAGCAGCCGCTTGGTCCGGTGTCATGCCAGGGCAATCCGAAAGATACAGTCACTGTCCTTGATGGGATCCAGAACAGGGTTTCTGGAAAGACCAAAGTTCTTTATGCAAAGGGTTGCGAGATCAAGGGGGCTTCGACTGAACACATCGACGACGCGATTGGAGTCGCCAAGGAATCCGATGTGGCTATTGTCGTTGTGGGCGAAAGCATAGAAATGAGCGCGGAGGCAGCCTGCCGGGCTTGTCTGGATCTGCCCGGGGTCCAAGAAGAGCTTGTCAAAGCAATCCATGGAACTGGGGTGCCGGTGGTCGAGGTGTTGATGAACGGCAGACCCCTATCGATCTCTTGGTCGATGGAACACGTACCAGCAATCTTAGAGGCATGGTTTCCAGGAGTTCAAGCAGGTAACGCAATCGCCGATGTAATCATGGGAAACTGTAACCCGGGCGGTAGGTTGCCGGTTACGTTTCCCCGCACCGTTGGCCAAGTACCGATCTATTACAACCACAAGAACACGGGAAGGCCCCCATCGCCTGATAAGTGGACTTCCAAGTATCTGGACGTGCCCTTTACTCCTTTGCTTCCATTTGGGTATGGGCTGAGTTACACAAGGTTTGAGTACAGCAACTTGCGAATAGATCCTGAAAAGATAGCGCCTGGCGAGCAGGTCACGATCAGCCTGGATGTGGAGAATATCGGTGACTGCAAGGGCGACGAGGTTGTACAGCTGTACCTGCGTGATGTTGTCGCCAGCGTGACCAGACCGGTCAAAGAACTCAAAGGGTTCAAAAGAATAACACTTGAACGCGGTGAGAAGAAGGCGGTAGGTTTTGCGCTTGCTCGGGAGGAACTGTCCCTTGTTAACCGTGACCTGAAACGCGTTGTGGAACCCGGAACATTCAAGGTTATGGTCGGAAAATCGTCGGAAGACATACAATTAACCGGGAATTTTGAAATAGTGGAATAGGTCTATCGATCGATCGAACAGGGATAACTGCTTTCACAGGTGCATGTAGCTACTACGCACAAGGGCTATTCGATCCGGTTCTCGCGGCGCCCGTAGTGATGGGGTGCCTCCTTGGCTCACTTGTCGGTTCCAGACTAATACATATGGCGACTGGAAGGAATCTGAGGATGGTCTTTTCAGCTGTGCTTGTCATCCTAGCTCTCAGGATGCTGCTCTCGGCCGTCGAATTGTCTCACCCCTGAGCCTGGCGATCGATGCGTCGACCTCAGATTGAGTCTAGCCAGCGGGAGTCCTTCAACATGACTTCCCAACCATTTGGGTTGCTGGCGTTAACAATCGATCGGGTCTCGATCGAAGTTGGGGATGAAGCGGAATTCAAAAGGTTCGAGATTTTCGGCAACCAGAACCGGCGGCGGAAGCAACTGATTGATCGCGCCTCAAGAAAGAGGACCCGGGGCTATCAAGCATCTTTCGATGGATGCAGCCATGCGAGCTACTCATCCCCCATGAACTTCTTGGCAAGGAGAAAGGTGCGCTTGGCTAGACTTGAGACGCGGCAATCAGAAAAGCCGGAAACTGCACTCTTCAGACGATCGTTGAGTGGTTTAACCCATTTGCCCGGCAGCTTGCTGCTCCCCAGGGCCGCTCCCATTATCGAGCCGCAGGTGGCTCCGTTACAATCTGTGTCTAGTCCAGCCATCACGCTGATGGTGATCGCTTTCTGGAAGTTGCCCTCCCCGTACAGTAGTCCTAGGAGGACGATGGCAGCGTTGTTTATCGTATGGGCTCCGGAGTAGGAACCGTATTTCCCCATGATTTTGGCCCAGGCTGCCTCACAGGTTTGGGCTTCTTTCTTCCATCCTAATACGTCCGTCACGGCTTCCGCTAGTCTTGATTTTCTGGGGATCTCAGCGAGCCCTGCAAGAACTATGTCCTCGGGGTTCTGGTTTGCGAAGGCCGCTGAGATCATGGCGGCGACCAGCATCTCTCCATAGATGCCATTCTTCACATGGGAGAGTGAGGCATCTCTATGCGCTAGGGCTGCAGCTGCTTCCGGGCGTCCAGGGGTAACGTAGCCCCACATATCCGCTCTGATTTGAGCCCCTATCCACTCCCTGTACGGATTTCTGTTGGTTGCTGACTGGGGAGGCTTGATGCCGTTGATCAAGTTCGCGTAGGCAGCTCTCTCAGCGGTGTACGTCATCATGTAGGGGATGTGGGCCAGCCATGTTTCGCCGACATCCTCAGTGGAGAAATCAAACCCGTGCTGTTCAAGAACATGCAAATTGACTGTCGTGTAATCCAAATCATCGTCTCTGACAGCGTACGTGATCTTTCCGCGTAATAGGTTCTTGTAGTAATCTTCTTCGATTTCGTACCCCTTCGGGTGCGGAATAACTTCCGGTATGTAGTTGGCTAAAGGATAGGAGCCAGCCAACTCCAGGTACTTCCGGATCTTGTCTCTTGTCCATCCTTCGACCGGCTTGCCAAGCATGCAGCCGACGCAGCGGCCCAGCCAGGCTCCGTAGATTCTGTCGTACAGTTCCTCCTCGGTGAGATCTAGCTCAATTTCCCTCGGCTCACTGATTCTCTGTTGAGCGATCTCCTCTAGACTAGAGGGTTCTGCGTACAGGAATTCGAGCCTGGGCGAAAGGCTCTGAAGATCTCCATAGATAGTCTCCAGGTCTTCCTCCGACGCATCGCTTCCCAGCCTCGCGAGCTTGGCAGCGATGTCCTCAACCTCGCAGCCTTCTTCTCTCCTTTGAATGACCTCATCCTTCAGCAACGCCACGAAAAGCTCGCGGAGAAACAAGTTTCATTGTCTCCAACCATGTCATGAGCGATTCGAATATATGGATTTTGACTACAGAATCGATCGATCGATCGGTCAATCTGGAATCACGCGGTTCATTGCTGTGGGGGCGGGTCGCCCTGCCTCCTTTCCGTTATGTCGGCGAGCCGCTCCTCGACGCTGACTATCTTTGGCAATTTCCTCAGGTCTCGAAGATAGAAAAAGGCGGCTGCGGACCAGTCATCACTTCTCTCGAAAAGCCCTTCCTTATTCCAGCCTATCTGCTGTATGGTGACATTTATCTCCCTGTGAAAGTATATCGGGTCGAGGACGTGCCATCTGTAAAACGATATCAAGTCCTCTCTAAGGAGGGGGGCTCCCTGGTATATGTTTGCGTGTGGTCCAACCCCCCATGCGGAGAGTATGTAGTCCTCTGTGCCGGTGCCGCATATGGTTGGGAAGTCTCTGTCTCCATCCATGTGTATCTTGATTTCACCTTCTCCCCACCAATCCGCTGCCAAGGTTCTCACGCCCACCACGCATCCGAGGAAGCGGCCCTCCCCATCGACCCTCTCGAGGATCGTGAAGTCTTTCCCGATCGTCGTCGGATTCTCCCTCCTGAACGTGCAGCAGAGCCTCCCCATGTTACTCACGTCGTCGCCTGACGTGTAATCGATCTGATAGAATAGGACGCTTTCGATTGGAGATTCGTTAGCCACCTCCACCCGAGCCTTATTGAATGGCATCGGTATCCATGTGTTCAGTCCGCGTCCTTCAGCCATTGCTGTGAGGAGGGATGCATATGGGACATTCCTCCCATGAGCGACTCCGAAGAAGTCACCCAGGGGAGATTCAACGCTCGGGTGAGGGCGGCTGTCCCAGTAGATGCGCACAATCGCGCCTCTGAGGAACCTCGGATCCAGCTTGCATGTCATCCAGATATGTCTTATACATCCAGGTCCATCTATTTCTGCGATGGTATGGGTATCGCCCGTGTTCAATTCTATGGCGGGACTACCCTTGCGGCCGACTCCGAGCTGGCTTGCAGCCATTCCTCCTTTTCCCTTTTCGCCCCGGGGATTTTCCGCCGACATCGAACGAGATTCGAGCTTCGAGATTCTTGGCAAATCCTCAATGCATGGGCAGACCGACATAGAGCTCACAAAGCAATCGGCTTTACTCATCTTATATATTATTTGTGCAACCATGGAGATCCCCCCAAAGCCACTCGAGCTCATCGATCGCTGATGAAAGGTTGCGTAATCGCTGCAGACTGCCCAGAATCGGTAATGATTTGGAAATTCATCGATGGACCAAATAGTTAAATGCATGATGCGAGCATTGTTGCTGCGAATGAAGCTTATCAAAGTCTTGGGCATCCTCGGCGGCGTGGTTCCGTGGTCGTCCATCCTTACCTCCATTGCTCTCTCGCCGTGGTTCAATGTCTACGACAACGCCCTCAGCGACCTAGGAAACATAGGGCGCAACTCGCCGGCTGCGTACATTTTCAACGCCGGGCTGATAACATCCGGCGTGTTGGTCATGTTCTTCGCCCTTCTCCTCTCCATCAGGAGGCGCTCCTGGGAGTTCCTGATATGGACAGTTCCACTGTTCCTTGGCGCCGCCAACCTCGCGCTGATAGGCGTCTTCAGTGAAGACGCGGGAAGGATTCATGGCATCGTGTCGGTGATATTCTTCGCCTTGATCGCGATTACCTTGGTCATCTACAGCTACGCTTCGTGGCCGCTCGGTTCACCCCGCATCGGGGCTGTCGCCCTGTCGTTCGGGATAGCCTCGGCGTTTGTTTGGTTTGTACCTTGGCCTTGGCGCGGCGTCGCCATACAGGAGGCGGCAACTTCCTTGATGGTCACCGCCTGGCTATTTTTGGTGTCACTCAGTCTACCTGATTCCACGGCGACATTGCGATCGATCGATTGAACCAGCGGTGGGCGTTCGCCCGGTGTTCGATCGACTACTAAACCCCCGACAATCATCTGGGTTGACCTGGTGTGCAAGTATTGGTGAGATGACGTAGCGTGGGGATGTGGCGATCGGCAGGGAGCCCCGGCCTGGCAGCCCAGATAGAAGGGGCTCCCGAGTAGCCCAATCCCTTTGCACACTCCACTAGAGCGGCGGTGTTGGGTATAAAGACGCCCCCTTTCAAGCACTCCTCTCTTGAGATCTTTTCCGACACAGGTGTTGCTCGAACCTCTTGGAGCAATAGCCTGCGTATGTATTTCGTCTTGGAATAACGAAAAAGGTAAAATGTTCCAATGGCTCCTATGGTTCGTTTCGTTCGGAGGGGGATTCCACCATGGTTGTCTGGATATACGGTCTGGTGAGCGTCGTTCTTGTTAGTTTGGTTTCTCTGGTTGGTGTGTTGACTTTTTCCCTGAAGCAGGAGGATCTGAGGAGGGCGCTCCTATATTTTGTAAGCTTTTCTGCTGGAGGGCTTTTCGGAGACGCCTTCATCCATCTGATTCCGAAGGCAACCGAGGAAAGTGGTTTTGGGATACCTGTTTCCCTGCCAATTCTCTTCGGCATCATTTTTTCCTTTGTTGTGGAGAGGTTTCTGCAGTGGAGACACTGCCACATACCAACCTCAGAAGAACATCCTCATTCCTTTGCCTACATGAACCTCTTTGGCGACGCTGTTCACAATTTCATAGATGGTCTGATAATAGGTGGAAGCTACCTGGCAAGTGTACCGTTGGGGGTAGCCACAACCTTGGCCGTCGTTTTCCACGAGATCCCTCAAGAAATCGGAGATTTCGGAGTTCTGGTGTATGGGGGCTTCAACAAATCTAGGGCTCTTTTCTTCAATTTCCTAACCGCGCTTACAGCGATATTTGGCGCTATCGTGGCCCTTAGCCTGGGTTTTCTCACTCAAGGCTTCACTCTGTTCTTGATACCTTTTGCTGCGGGGAACTTCATCTACGTAGCGGGTTCAGATTTGATTCCTGAGCTCCGCAAAGAAGAACCTGACCCTTCAAAGGCAGCGCTGCAACTCGCAGCCCTCGTCCTGGGAGTCCTCGTTCTGTTCTCGCTCGTCTTCTTGGAATAGATCCTCCCTCACAAGAAGACGATGATGCCCATCAAAGGCCTTGCTGTAATCTGCGTCAGTTCATCCTGCAAATGGCTTGCATAGCGCTTCGACGAGAAAGAGGAGTGTCTGCAGGGGACAACTCTGGCATACCGTCGGTTTGAGTCCCACTTCCGCCACCTTTGGAGCATCATCGGTTTTGGCGCAATCAAGAGGGCCGTCATGTTTGTGAGTTTCATGAAGATGCTGAGGGACGGCCCCTAGACGATCGCTCGATCGAAATTGCCCAGAGGGTCAAACAGGAGATTCGTGCACTGAGAATGGCCCCTGAGCGTCTGGCCCGTGCTCAGTGAATTCGTCGGCCGGATATTTCCCAAATACGACGCGGTTAAGGAATGTGTGCACAAGTAGCCCTGGAAACACCAACAGAGTGAAGAAAAGTAAATTGAGGCCCAGCCTGAAGGTTGAGAACTCTCCTCTCTCGAAGATCGGGCCGATTCTCTGCATTTCTATAGCTTTTTCCGGGCACACGTATGAGCATTGCCCACACCCTATGCACATCTCCTCATCGAAAATGGGATCGCCGGCGAGAGTGATCGCTTCGGCCTTGCACCTCTCTACACATGCGCCGCATTCAGTGCAGTTTCCGGCTAGTTTGGGTTGGTGGGTCTGAGTCATCGCAACCTTTAGACCATAGTCCAGTCTCATCCTAGTGGGTACGCAGCAGTCCCTGCAGCAACAGCAAATGCCGTAGGTGTATGGGTAGATGCACCAGTCAAGCGTCAACGCAAGCCCGTTGTCGTATGCCCTCCTGATGATGTCCTTGGCCTTGTCTTTGATTAGCACCTTGTTGTACCTGTGCCTTACCCTCGCGTGCTCTTGGGCGCCGGAGTTTACGAAGAAACAGGTCCAGGTGTCCTGATTGCACCTGTGATAATGGACTCGACAGATGCAGCGCGAGAGGGAAATGTCCTTCACGGTA
>Ga0315307_1000128_pt1 | contig 29515 bp, 26 predicted proteins | sample TDP2_MG_FD_203079 | JGI IMG/M metagenome (GOLD analysis project Ga0315307, IMG submission 203079) | Freshwater sediment microbial communities from Lake Towuti, South Sulawesi, Indonesia - TDP2 | ecosystem: Environmental > Aquatic > Freshwater > Lake > Sediment | place: Indonesia: South Sulawesi...
GTCCCAGGAGAGGAACCATGTCTTACTAGGTAAAATAGTGGTTTTGTAGACCTAATCTCTCTTGGTTTTGAGCAATTAGTCACGATTACGGTTGAGAATGGATTGCAATCAAAACTGATCTCGATTCCCATTTGGCGCGCTTGATATATCAAAAGACTGAACATTCCTCTAGAGGAAGAATCTATAAAAATGAACTAGGATTGCACTGTACGTGATGGAGATCGATCGATTCAGATTGCTCCAAGCGCCAATTGGGGCGCGACAACCGAAAAACACAAAGCGGAAGGAGGTGAAAAACCATGAAACGCAAAAAAGTGTTTACTGTCTCTCTGATGTGCATCATGCTGGCTTCTGCAATTTTCGTCATCTGGACTGCTTCAGCGCGTCTAACGCGAGCATACAACTACGCATCGCAGTTTGCAGCAGCGGCTAAAGTCGATGGAAGCAGCACAAACTTGTCACTTGTAGTGTATGGCGACCCCCAACCACTTCGTCCAAGCATGGAACTCTTCCAGTATGTCACAGCTCAGAACATTGAGTGGAGAGGTACAAGTACAAGCCTTGACCCACAAGGGAACACCCTAAACGTCGCATTCAAGCTTGGTAAAGTGACCTTCGGCAAGTTGAACGAGTACAACTTCAATGGCACCGCAAGCGGCCTAGACTCGCACATGTCCATAGGCGACTTGCTTGATGTAACCATCAAAGCCGACAACATCGTAGTCAACATGACGTTCTGGACCTACCTAGACACGTTTCCCGCGGTAAACATTACCGGAGTGCTAACTGGCAACGTGTATGTTAGACTGTCCATCGCCGTTCTTCCGTTCCCAGGACTAGATTTGGCGTTGTATGAATACAGCGGCGACCAATTCTCTGTGTCTATATGCGCAATAAAACCCCTGAACTTAGTCATAGAAGCCCCTGAGAACGGACAAAGAGTCCGCGGCGATGTAATGGTTCAAGCGCTGATCCAAGCTGTGCCGGAGCTCAGTGTTGAAAACGTAATGTGTTGGATCGACAGCGGAGAAAAGATACCGATGTCCTACAATGAGGCAAATGGCCGTTGGGAATGCGTCTGGAAGTCCTACAATTCTGGAAACAGATGGACTGAACTTGGCGTGCATGCAGAAGGCGTCGCTAGAAAAAGTGGACAAGAGTTTAGGTATCCATTTGACTCTAGAATCAAAGTGGAAGTCGACAATCCTTTCGTCAACTCGTATCTGCAGAGGGACCAGTGGTTAGAAGGGTTTGGCGGGCTAATGATAAAGTTGAATCTTGATTCAAGCACTTGGAAGCAGGGCACAGGTTTCAACTTCTGGCCTTCAGTTGGCTTGAACCTCGAGGCTCCAGAATTTTATTGGGATGGAAATATAAGGTTCAACAGCTGGAGGATAGATGACGAACAGGGAAACACGCTGTTTGAGTCTTTCGACTTGACGCTGGGAGTCACACAAGAAATATCCGACACATTGATCAACGGCGGAGGCAGAGCAAGAGAACTGAAATGCATCTACATGCCCACAGGATAGTGCAAGCGCGCTCTACCCATCCTTTCTTCTGCATTTGCGCGTTCATTCATTCGCTCGGCGACCTCGTGCAAGGAGTCTTAGCAAAGGCACATCACTGGTGAAATCGCTGAAAATGTTGAGCCCACAGTTACATACATTAATATACAGTCTAACGGAACTCAACATAAGCCTCTTTTTTCTGAACCACCACAAATTCAACCTTAGAGTCATAACGACAATCCTTAGCAATACAAGGAACACATAGCCTACCATAGAGATAATCATGACTGCTGTGACGTTTTCGTAAAAGCAAATTACTCAAGGTTTTGGAATAGAGGATGGATAGAGACTTTCATACCCCGCTACTTTGAGTTCTTCAATTATTTTGCCTTTTACTTCAGTTACTGATTCTTTGAAGGCCATGTAGACTATTCCACGCATGTCAGAAGGCAATTCGATGTTTCCTTTGTATAAGCAGCAGACTTTGTCTCTACCTAGCAAACCTATGAAATAGCCAAATTCAAGAATGACATTCTGACGTGCTCTTAGTTTTGCATGTACTCTTGGAAGAAGCAAATCGGATTCATAGCCCACATCGTCAGGAGTAAGGATGACAAATGCATATCCAACATCTGAATACTTATCAAGTTTTTCAACGATTGTCATGCTTCCACTTGGTTGCTCATGAAGAACTATCGGATTCAAACCAATCATTGTGAGCATTGTCTTTAGTTCTTCCATCGGTTTCTGATCTCTACCATGAACTATAAACACGTTCTTGCTTGGTGACTTGGTTGATTTCGTTTCACGTTGCCTGGGAAAATTGGCATGTTTTTACCTGCCTTTCTGGTTCTAATCAGTTCTTCGGTGCTATTCAATCTTAGGTTTTCTGGTACAATGCGACCTCATTTTTGTTTGGGTTTTGGTTTTGGGTTTAGGGGAAAAATTTCTGTATATCCCAAACCCAAACGAAGCAAATTACCTTTCTAAGCATTTTACGCTAAAGAATAGGTTTTCTCCACAAGCTGTTTATTTTTGCACAGTTTTCTCTTGTAGAAAAGGAGAAAACGTTTAGCAATACATTTGTACACTTTCCACTTTTCAATACAAAGACCATTACATTTTGTAGAATTTACAGTTTGTAGCGCGGTGTTCACTACACCGTTTGTGAACAGTCTTGTAAACTATTGGAGTACACAGTTTTTTGCATTTTTATAAATTCGTGTTCGAAACAGAAAGATCCGTACTCTCTAGGCAGCCAATATTTAAGCTACTACCTTCAAAAACTAAAGTTTTATGACTAGGCGTTCTCTCCATCCGCAGTCAAGGCATTTCTCACAGCACGTTACCTATTGAAAGGTTGAAAAAATGATAATAACTTCTGGCCTTACACTGCTAGCAAAAGCAACTCGACCGTTGCAAAGTCATACCTTATCAATATGATCTTGCCTTGATGGTACACGATCTCGAATGTTCCCACTCTTCCTTCCCATGACAAATCCGTTTCTCCATGTTTTGTACCACCTGTTGATATATTATACTTCAAATGCACACTATGCATGGCATCGAATGTAATCAAGGCGGTTCCAGACCTAGTTAGCATACGAGACAATTCAGCAATCTCTATGCCCAATTCTGGTGTGGTACTCTCTTTCGACCAATATCCAGAAGACGACAAATCGACAGAATAGCAGTGAACAACATTAGATCTGTTGCTAGAATAACCGACATACTTCTCTATGTAGTTCGCACGCTCGAAAACACCTAAGTCAACGACTTCTTCACCTTTAAGAGACGTATGAATGGTGCTGTCCCTTATTGTATCCAAAGTGTAATCAATATCAGACGTCATTGCGTAACAAGGTGTTACTTTCACTCTAATCCTCTGAAGTGACGAAGCATTGATCTCTCCGCTGTATTTCTCTGGATATATGTCACTCAAATCTTGCGCGAGCAGATTATCCTCAGGCAAATACGTTGTTGAGCCATTCATAAAGTCGAATCTGATTTCCAACACTTCCAAGTAAACAGTTTGCTTCTTCCCTATGGAGTTAGCTAATACTGTGTTTCCTTGACCAAAAAGGAAGGAGAAAGCTGGTTGAGGTGAAGGTTCGAGAAGAGTTGGTGGAAGCAGAAAATAAGTCAGGCCACCAATCAAAGCGAAAAGCAGAACGCCCATAGCCGTCGCCACGACCACCTCTTTCTTATACTCGCTCATCCTTATCACACTAAATTCATGTCTAGATCAGAATACTTAATTCTACGCTTTTGTACAAGTGTACAAAAAACTTGAACACCGACAGCTAAAAATACGGTTAAACGCAACCTTAAATGACGAAAAATGGCGTCAAATGACGTTGGAGACGGATTAAAAGGACTGACGGTTAAAGTCTATAAATTCGTGCTGAAAAATGCACGGCCTACAGGAATACGTGAAGTACAGAGGTCACTGAAATTAAGCAGTCCCACATTGGCGTTATATCATCTCGATAAACTGGAGAAAGTCGGTCTACTAAAGAAGACTATGGAAGGGTATGAAGTAGATCGCGTTTTTCTCAGAAACCTCGTAAGGTTTAGGCGCGTGCTTGTTCCCAGATACCTCTTTTACTTTATCTTCTTTGCATCAGCTCTAATTGGTGAGTTGACTTTCCTCAAACCAGTTATTTTGTCAAGGGAGTACGTTTTGGCAGTCGGAGTCACTCTTCTGGCCGCAGTATCATACCTTTATGAGACCATAAAAACACTTGTCCAAAAAAGAATTTAACTCATTGTCATCTGTCCGTTTTTTACAACTGCGTGAAGAAGCCCGCGCTTATTGGAAGTATCATACAGTAGAAAGTCTGATGGTTATCTATGAATCCATTGAAGCTCGGCATCGGCGTTATTCTTGTCGTCATGGTGCTCTATTGATAGCAGATGGCGTAATTGACGCGGTCACTGGCACGTTTGTATTCTTTCCAGATGTTCATTCCACATTCAAGTTCATCGTAGGGTTCATTGCTCTCGTATCGGCAACGGCCTCAATTGTCAAAAAGCAAGGAATAACCAACACGCAAATATAGCGATGATTCTCCTAATGTGGCCAAAACCTTAGCTGATTTCGCCCTCTGCTTGGGATTACACGAGCGGCGCACGGAAAAGTGTGTGTTTGGGTTTGGGATTAAAATAGTGGGGGGATTAAATTTTAATCCAATGCCCTAAATGCTGAAAATCGCGACATCAGTGTCTGTCTTTTCACTGCATCTGTCATTTTGAGACTATATTGACTTTGTCAATCAATATTGGCGGAACATAGGCTTTAATTAATGTTGGACGAATTTCGCTTCCCATTTCTATTATGTTCTTTATCGCTTCAAATGCGTTCCCAGAGATCATCGTTTCTTTTAACGGATATTTAATCTCTCCCTTTTCGATGTAGCTTGCTTGTTTGGCTATTCCTGAAAATTCTCCACTTTCAGGTCTGACGTTTCCGCTGAAGCGCCTAACGACTATGCCCTTGTCGACTTCTGAAACTATTTCTTCGAGCCTTTTATTTCCAGCCTCAATTATTAGGTTTGAGACCGATATTGACGGAAGCACATAGTAGCCGTCGCGGTAGGCGTTGCCTGTAGATTTTTTCTTCTCTTTGTTTGCTGTGAAAGAGTTGTGTAGAAAGTTTTTCAGTTTTCCACGCATCATAACTGGTGTTTTTTGACATGGCGCTCCTTCTGAGTCGAAGCTTGATGATCCTATGCCTTTCGGGAGCAATCCATCATCGGTTATTGTTAGTTTTTGGGATGCAACCTCTTTGTCAAGTTTCTCAGCCCACAGGCTTCTTCCTCTCTGCACGTTATCTGCGTTTACACTGCTAATTATTGGTTGCACCAAAACTGCTGATGCAGGATCTGAATCCAAAATAACTTTTCCACTAAATGATTGTATAGGTTTTGGCTTAAGCGAAGCTAAAGCTCTTTCCGCTCCGAGTCTACCTATTGTTTCTGAAGAAAAATCCTTCAACGAACTTGCTATGTCATATTCAATGGACATACTTGAAGTTTCACCGTGTTCTTTTGCCACACAGACTAAATAACCCTCTAAGAGCGTTGTTTTTTCTTCCGCTTCAACTCCATGTGAGTTTGAAATCGCAACTTCAGTTGCTATTGCTGAGAATTTCCCATCATCGATATCCACTCGCTTGTCATATCCTTTAGCTGCATCATATGCCAGCATCGAAACGTTCAAAACTTCATCTCCAGTGATGCTCGCAATTTCTTCATCAAATATTCCAGCTGGGGATTTAGGAAGTTTTGCTGGTGTTGGAAGTGAAACCCAATCTGGGTTTGGTATGGAAACATTAGCTAAGCTTTGAGCGTTGCGGCAAGCCTCTTCGATGCTATCTTTCGCTAGTTTCGATGCGAATGCGAATCCGAGTTTTTTGTCTTTTATTATGCGTATGCCTATTCCGCTCTGGGTTTTTACTCTTTCATTCTGAATTTCAGCCCTTTCTAAAACTACTTCAGTAGTTTTGAGGTTCTCGGCGAAGGCTTCTGCCTCATCCGCTCCGAGTTTCTCACAGTATTTGATGGCTAAATTCGTCAGGTCTGTTAGATTCATTTTGCACCCCCCATTAGAACTTTAGTTCTTAGGCTTGACCCACCTATGCCAACATAATTTACCTGTTCTTTGCCGCACATTCCAGTACGCATTATAAAATCTTTTCCGATAGCATCTACATTTTTCAAAACTTCGAAGGCGTTCCCACTTATCGTTACTCCTCTTAACGACTCTGCAAATTTCCCATTTTTGATTTTTACTGCCTCTTGTGTTCCGAACATAAACTCGCCGTTGAAGTCGGCTTGGCCTGAAAGTCCGCCCTTAAGGAAGAAGCCTTCTTTTATGTTTTCAGCCAACTCTTCCAGCTCATAGTCGCCTGATTCGATGTAAGTGTTCCTCATCCTGATAATTGGATCGAACTCGAAGCTCCATGCTCTAGCGTTTCCTGTTGGATTAACCCCAAAATGTTGAGCTGTTTCGCGTGAGTGTAAGAAGCCTCGGCAGATGCCTTTTTTGATAATTACTGTTTTCTCTGTTGGAACACCCTCATCATCGTATTTCATGGTTCCGAATCCGCTTGGATATAGTCCGTCGTCAATTAACGTCACTTTTTCAGCAGCGACTACCTTTCCAATTTTGTCCGCCAAGAAGCTGCCGCCATATACTAGGTCTGCTTCTGAGCAGTGCCCAACGGCTTCGTGGGCTAATAGTCCAACAATCCTATTCTCTAAAATTACGGGGAATAGGCCAGCAGGCGCAACCTTAGCTGAAACGAGTTTGCCTGCTCTCTCGGCAGCGGTTTTTCCAGCGTTGGCCAAGGGGGTTTCCTTTAGGACTTCCAGTCCTGATTGTGCGCCTATGTTTTCAATTGCTGAATTGATATTGCCCTTTTCCCTTGCAATAGCTACTACACCGCCTGAGCAACGTACAATTCTTTGGGAAATTTCTGTGCCTTCTGAACTTAAGAATGCTAATTCATCGTCTATGATGTTTAATGCCACGGTGTCTGAAACTATGTTTTTGGAAAAGCTGCGAACTTCTTTGTCAACTTCTGTGACGAGGTGGACTAGTTCCTCTTTGCTTGTTTTGCGGGGATCAATTTTCATTGAGGTTTCATATTTGTCTACGTGAGGTTCTATGTTTGCCAGCTTTACTGCTCTTTTCTTTCTTGGTTTCGAAGCTTTAGCCAAAGAGTATGCGTCTTTCAAGATTCTTTCAATTTTCTCTTTCTCAATTAGTGTTGTCGAGGAGAAGCCCCAGCTTCCGTTTGCAAGCACTCTTGCACATGCGCCTTCAATGTTTCCGCCGTTCAGAATGTCAATTTTCCCGTCCTTTATGGATACGCTGAACGTTTCTCTTTTGTGGTAGCGTAATTCAACGTAACCGCGACTTTTCTTTAGACATTTTACCAGCAAATCCATAACCATGGCAAACCTGTCCGCCGCATCTATGTCGGGTGTAAATGATAAAAGTTTTGTCTTGTTCACGAGGCGAAAAGCTCAAATTTTAATCGAGGCTATAACATTCATTGGTGACTAAATGCCGCACTATATCCTTTTGTCTAGCTTGACTGATGAGGGATGGAAGACCGTTAGAGAAAAGCCTGAAAGGATTAAGGAGGTCAATAAGGAACTCCAAGCCTTCGGCGTTCGAGTGATTGGTCAATACGCGGTTTTAGGACCCTACGACTTTGTGAATATTGTGGAGGCTCCCAACAACGAAACGATTGCTAAGGTTTCTATTGAGCTTGGTTCAAGGGGAACAATTAAGATTGTGAGTATGGCTGCGATTCCTATAGATGATTTTATAGCTTCATTAAAGAAAACCTAAAAACTTCGAGCATTTTCCTTTCTTTTTCTGTCTTGACTGCCCAAAGGCTCGTCACTTAAGGGTGAGTTGGGATAGGTAGTTTGGATTCATAATGTTTTAGAATTGTGAATAGACCTGTTTCATTCTGGGAGCTTGGTTGAAGAAAAAAGCCAATGAAAATGGAAAACAAGGGCCGGAAGAGAAGTTTTATTGTTCTGTTTGTGGTCGGGAGATTAGCGAAGATGAGTATGAGGATTATGATGGTATGTGTTGGGAGTGCTGGGACGATCAGTTAACCGAAGAATCGGACGATATGTTTGGGGATTTGATGTAGAAATGGGAGAAGAAAAGGCAGTTTATGAATGTTTGAGATGTGGAAGAAAGATTACAGAGGAAGAGTATGAAACATATAGTGGCTTATGCGAAGAATGCCATGAAATAGAGATAGATGAACTAGATTATGAAGATGATTATTAACATTTGTGCGCCTTGTTTTGATTCTTCTAAATCCATATTTTAATTTCGGAACCCGAGAACTGCGTAAATTAAAAGTGGAAGTTTCGCTGTAATAGTCTTTGTGAATTGTTTGTGAGTAGACCTAGGCTCTTTGATAAGCCCGAGTGTAAGAACTGCACTTTCAAGGGTGGCAGCTACTGTTGGAACCAGTGCCCATATAACGTCTGGCGAAGGCGACAATGAGAAAGCATAAATTCAAAAGTTAATCGTTAGTTTGGGTTGTCTTTGGCACAATTAGTTGTCTGGGTTTGGACAGAAGGTCGGCAAGATGCTTGCTAAGCTGAAAGGGAAAAACCGAATAAGAAAGTTTAGGCGTGCTGCCGAAGTGCTGGTTTCTAAGATAGCTTCTTGTAAAGGAGTAGCTGGAATTATTTTTATTGGCGGTTTGGTTAGAGGCTTTGCTGATAAATTTTCGGATTTGGACATAATAGTTTTCCTAAGTAAGAGGGATGAACGGTTGAGGAGGCAGATTTATAATTTGGGGCTGGATGAGGAGAGGCTTTCTGGCGTTGAGGTGGATCTTGAGGTTCATTTTCTTGACGATTTTAAGAGGTGGAGGTGGGATGAGGTGGATAGGTGGGATTTTTCTAGGGCTATGATTGTTTTCGATCCCGAAGGAGATGTTAGGAAAGTTTTTGATGAGAAATTGAGGGTTTCCAGGGATTTTTGGGTCAGACGGATTGCGGTTTGTGCTGAGTATCTTAAATGGTATTGTTGTCCTCCTAGGGAGGATGTTGGCACTGTTGCTGAAGCATGGATTGAGAGAGGCGATTTGCTGGCTGCCCATTACTGTTTGAATTATGCTGTTGATGAGTTGCTTAGGCTATTATATGCCATAAATAGGGAGTTTTTGCCCGCGCCGAAGTGGAGAATCTTCTACTCTTATGGGTTGAAGTGGCTACCTGAGAACTATAAGGAGCTTGTAGAAGAAGCGACTATTGTCAAGAACTTTTCAGTAGGGGAATTTGACCGAAGATTGAGGGCTCTACGAAAACTTTGGGTTAGGATTCTGCCTAAAATAGAGGATGTGACAGGATTAACAAGGGATCAGCTCTCTAAATATTATGTTGAGAAGATACTTCATCAAACTTGGATACCATCACGCCACTAAAGGGGTATGAATAGAGAGTGTTCACTCAAAGCGTAAGAGAAATCAAACGTGCGGGTCCCTTGCACTGTGATTGTTGAAGTATATGCCTACTTCGTCCAGGGCTCTGGCTTAGGAATCTTTTCCATTGGAAGTAATTCCCGAACCTTCAAGTACTCTTCCATAGTCATGACTGTATATTCCTCCTGTGTGCACACGTCTTGCATGTACATACTAAGGGGAGTAGTTTCAAGTAGGTCTTTTTCTTCTATCTCAGACACCATGATGGCAAATCGGTTAGACAACGAAATCTCTTGTGTTATGAATTTGATTTTGGCGAAGGCATCTAAGACTGCTTTTGGTGCTGTACCGTTAATAACTGTCATCCATCTTTCTTCCAATGCACGAGCTGTTTGTGGCGTCCACCTAGTGATAGAGACAAACCTTATCATGCATTATCACCTCCTTTATGTTTAATTTGTCTAGGAAGGAGAAAATCCGCGTGCGCTGGAATACCCCTTCGTATTATGCTATAGTGTGATGTTGAAGTATTCTTAAAATTTGGGGTAATACAAGGATTCTACACGTGAAATCCTTTAAGACTGATGTTTTTTCCAAAATCATATTGGTTCTTTTATGAGCTTTAAATCCACACTTATACTTAGCGCGTGCCAAGAGAATCTGGTTCTGTGGATCCTCCTGGCTTGGCTGATAGAGGATTTTTCCTTGAATTATTAATATGTCTTGAAATGAAATGATGGGTTAGTGAGAAAGAGGAGGTGATAGGTATGGTTTTGATTATGGTTACAGCTTGGATTTCACTTGGTAAGGGAGCTGAGGCTGCGGAGAAATATATGGAAGTCATGAAGAAAATTCCTCAAGCATCCTTTGAAAAACCTCTCGTGCAAGCGGCTTCGACCGTGACCAAACATGGCATAAGCGCGCGAGGTGGAGGCTTTAGCTACATTAGAAGAAGCACTTACAGTGAGAGGAATTGCAGCGCCACGATAGGGACGAAGGAACGCTGTCAGCTTAAAGGGCAAGATTCCCCGTTAACTCTGACTTTTTGTCCACGGTCAGCATTCATAGAGGCGTTCTCGCTCAAATTCGGTGAAAAATCTCGAGTTTGGCCTTTTTAACATACCAGTAACTATGATACGCAGGTTACGGTGGTTTGTACAGAGCAGGCTAGTTGATCATCTTTCTCCTTTGAGCCAGCCTTTGATGCCCAGTTCTTTGACGCTTATGGTTATTGGTTCGGGTTGGTGTGACTTGTATTTGCCGTTTTCGTCAAGGTACAGTATTCTCGGTTTTAATGAGAAGGTGCCTTGGAGCTTTGGCCTGAGAACGAGTTTTACCTCTTCAGTTTTGAGTGGGTCTAGTCTTTTCCCCTTCATGTTTAGATAGCTGTCCTCCACTCGGTAGTTTTCTGGTTTTTCTGCCAGTTCGAAGCATTCGGGAACGACTTCCGTGACTTTGACCAGTAGTGCGGGGCCTTTTCCGGCGTTGACAAGTTCTATCTCTAGATCCAAGTTTTCGCCGATCTTCAGTTCTTTTTGATGAATTATCATGTTTGCTTGTATGTCTGCGTGTTCAAATCTCTCTGAGCCGACTGCCTCTTCGCTGGTTGGTGTCGGTGTTGCGAAGGAAGTTGTTGTGGAAACAATTGACGGGGCATGCAGCACCTCAGTTAGAGACACGGCAAGTTCCCGTTCTTTTTTTACTTTTTCCAGCAATCCAAGCACTTGCTCCCTCTTCTCTGGATGCTCTGCCCTCAGGAATGAGCCAGCCGACGTTTGCAAAACTTTTTCGGCCATTGTGTAGAGCTTGGCCTTTTTCTCAGGGTCACTTTCTTTTGCGGCATTGTCCATATGCATGTAGGCGTCAAAGAGTAACTTCGTAGCGTCGGAATATTCTGAAGCCTTTGGGAAGCCTGCTTTTACGTAGTAGTTGGCGGCGCTTTCTAGACATTTTACTGCATCAGTGTACATTGTTGTGTTTCTGGTGTCGGCGAATCTAGCTCCTGCCTCAAGTGCCCTGCAGAAACGACTGTGTCCTAAGATTAGCATCTTTGTCTTCTCGTTTGGAATAAACTCTTTGGCTTCCTCGAAAAGCTGGGACGCCTCGATGTATAATGCGGGTGATGATTCTGCCTCTGCTAGTGTCATTTTTTGCCAAGCCCTTGAAAGACCGATGATTGATTTGAATTCTTTTCGCTCTTGTTCAGACTCTAACGCTTCGCTTATCTTCTCAAAGGTTTCGGCTGCTGAACCATATTTTTCCGAGCTTGAATAGTGATCCCCTTTCTTGTCCAAGATTTTTGCTTCCTCAACGGCGATTCTAGCCATACAGTATTCATGTCTTAGGTCTGTTGCCTGGACCATGTTGGTTGCCATTTGTTTCTCGTCCTGGTTTTCAATATTGCTGAGTTGTGTTTGGAGGGATCTCTTTGTTTCGTTCAGGAGGTTGGCTGCCTGCTCGAATGCTTTGACGGCTTCTTCGCTTTTTTCCTTTCTGCTCAATTCTTCTGCGTTTTCGATTTGCGCCCAACCGGAATAGTTTGGAGCCAGATAGCTCCATTTTTTTAGCGATTCGTGTATGTTGGCGGCTTTCTCAAAGTGCTCTTTTGCTGAGCCGTATTCCTGTCTTGCATGATGACGCCTTGCTTTCTCAATTTCAGTCCAAGCCTGCATGTAAACCGCGTGGTCTTGGTAGAAGGATTTGAGTTGAGGAATCTTTTCGGCGGCACCTTTGTAGTTGTTTGAGGCTAAATTGAAGTTTTCAGCAGCCTTTAGGTGTTCACCCAGATCGTCGTAGCCTCTTGCAACTTTCCAGTAGCACTCTGCTACACGGCTCACCAGATTCAGTTTTTGATATGATTCAGCGGCTTCCTCGAAGGCCCTTATTGCCTTTCTCTGATGCTCATTGTTGCTGGTTAACCCGTAAAGGCGGTTCAGGAACTCTCCATAAGTATACTGGAAATACCCAAGAGGAACGGAAAGTGATAGGTCACCTCTCCTTTCAAGGTGTAAACTCTCCTTGATGCATAGCTGCAGGGCACGCTCTTTGTCTGAGATAGCTTCTTCGAGCATGTTCTTTTTGTTCTCAGAGTCCTTTTCTAAATTCGACAATTCAGCCTTCAAATTAGCGAAGAAGAACAGCCTCGTACCTCGGTTCCAGAAATGGAAGGGATATAATTGCTCAGTGATTTTTTCAGCCTTCGTCCCGTGTTCCATAGCTTTTTCCAAGAGCCTCTTTTTCTCTTCAAGGCTCGTTTCCATTTCCGCCAAAGCCCCCAGCGCCATGCTGAATATATGACACGCATACGCCATGATTCTAGGGTAGCCTGTGCTCTCAGCCAATTTTATTGTGTGAGTTCCATCTATCACTGCCTTTTCTAACAAATCAAGTTTTTTCCTCGGATCAGTTTCAAAGAGGACAGCCATTTGCATGTAGTGTTGGGCATGAGGTGCTTCCGTCCATAATACGTCACCACGTGGACTCACGAATGAGATTGACGAGAACTGGTGTTTAGCGTCTTCAGCGTATTGCAAAGCTCTTTGACGAAACTCCAACCTTTTATCCGGGTCTTCGATTAGAACGGATTTCCACCCAGTAGCATATGTTAGCCAGTCGAGTGCCATTCCGATCAGATATTTGTCTTTGGTTTTCTTTGCGTAATCTAATGTTTTCTCAAAGTGCACCATCATCTCATCAATAGTCAAGCCTGTTTCATCACCAGTGCCACCAGGTGCGCTTGCCAGCGCAAGCAAGGCTGTTTCTTCAGAAAGCTCGATGGCTTTCTGCAAATAAGTTTGGCCCTTTTGATGATGCTTCTTCCTCTCATCCAAGTCAGGAATGAAATAAAGGCTGAACGTAATTAGGTAAAAGGCTGCTTTTACGTAGGCTCCTGCAAGTTCAATAGGGTCACCGACGCTGGAAAGAAAGATGATTGCTTGCTCGCCGCACTCCATCGCCGACCTAATTATCCTTTCGCCCGCTTGAAAATTCCACTCAAGGGCATATCCTAAAAAAGCGCTCGAACAGAGTTGGTTATACGTTTTCCCATATTCGCAGGCATCCCCTGCTCCCTTGAAACCTTTCAAAGCCTCCTTTGTAAGTTTCCAACATTCATCGATCAGCTTCTTCTTTTCAGGCACTTCCGACGTGAGCCAATAACCCATGTATGCAATCATAGCATCGCAACGAAACATTCTTGGCGCTCTTCCGGGCTCACTCAGACATCCATAAGACTTCTTGGCGTTCTCATAGTTGGCGAAAGCCTGGCTCATTCTGTCCCTAAACTCTTCTTGGCTTTCAGCCTGCATAGTTGCGCGATAAAAAGCGTAGCCCAATCGCTCGTAAATCTCGCCGCTTCTTGAGTAATCCTGCTCTGGCACTAAGATTGAGGCTTTCTTATAAGACCCAGCTGCTCCCAACCAATCATATTCTCTTTCTTGTTTCCCTGCCTGACCCAGAATTGACTCTATGCTTGACGGCTCTGACATGCCAGCAAACCACTAACAGGTTATCAATAGGTCTCTGAAAAGGCTTTTCATGATTCGTGCGCTTAATGCCACTGTTGAAATTTCCGGTTTTGCAAAAGATTTTGCGACATTGATTTTTGCACAGCTAGTTTCAGAAGAATGATATGCTTAGACCGCGCGCTGTGTTAGGTTACTTTGGTGCAGTTATGGTCATCTCTACCTTGCGGAACGCCCAAGCTTCAAGATCAGCCATCTCACAGCCGCATGGCCCAGTCAATGTTGCAGTAGCCGCGTAACTCTTCGCCTTTACGTTTATAGTATAACAATTAGGAAAGTTCAGTGTTTCCTTGATCCACTCTCCTGGCCCTTCGGTTTTAAGCCTAATTTGGAATGGATGTATCATTGTGGTGTCATCTTCTCCTGGCAAAGTTACTTTTTTCAGCGGCACGTTTAGTTCAACTTTGAACCAACTCCAAATCTGAAGCTCCTTTTCACGGACCAAAAAGACGTTAAGGCAGGGACTCCAAGAGAACATTGCCTTGTTTAAGACTACACACTTAGCATTGTCTGTGACTACAACCCATGGCAGGAAAGCCTTACTCTTAGGACAGTACATGAAGATAAGCAGTAAATCGTGAGGCGGAATCGGTTTTGACTTCTTGATGTTTAGAGCTTCAATCATCAGCGTGTAGGGACCATGCTGTACGATTACTCTGCAGCTTGCGCCGGATAAGTAGTAGGTTGCTGGCGCTGGCGCCAAGACTGGAGTCACGAGAAAAGCGCTTAAAGTCAGCAGGACTGGTAAAAGGAGAAATTTTTTCTTCATTTCTTCTCCCCTCCTCCCTCTATATTGGTACTTTTATAGCTCCCCACCTCGGAGCAGTTGATTTATTTGGTTGGCACAATTAATAAAACTACTGGAATTATTCTCTAGAATTTCATTCATCCATAAAACGAATCATAAAACCATTATGCATGGTATCATTGCTTGAGAGTTTCAGCAGACAGTAGCGTGCGAAGGCAACGGCGACAGCTGTTTATATTTGTTTTGTAGGTAATCATTGTGAAAGAGTAATTGAACATGTTGTGATGGGTATGTTTCAGTTTGATGCTTCTTTCGTGATGCTTTTGATAATGGCTTGTGTGACGTTGGCGTTTTCTGTTTCTTTCTTTTTGAAGTCTCGTGCGCTGAGAAAACTTTCAATGGGTTCAAGGGTTAATGTCTTTGACAAGACGTTTAATGTCGTTAGCGTCGATTCCAATCCAGACCATAGGAAGATAACGCATAACCCTGGAATCTGGCTGATTTTTGCGGTTCTTCTTCCTTTTTTGTTGCCAGTCTTGATATTGAAGGTTTACGAGATAGGTCTCGTTTCAAATCTTGCCATACTCATTGTTTGTTTGGGCTTAATTATGGTTGATGAAGCTTCTGAGATCTTTAAGAGTACAAACATTCTCATGAAAGCATTCAGAAACAAAGTCAATTTGGGAAAAGGCGATATAGCCGCATTAGCTTTCTTGGAGGAGACCCTTTCAAAGCTAAGTGTCTACTACTTAGTATTAGCAATAATATTCTTCGCTTCTTTTGTGACATTGCCACATATTAGTCCGGCCATTCCCTGGGTCCTGGCTCAACTTTTCAGCATCACAGTTGAGTTGCCCAGTTTTGTCGGGGTAGCCGGCATCTTTGTCGGACTAATAATCCTTGCAGTTGTCACTGTGATTGCCTTGTTCGTAGGAGAAATAGTTAAGACTAAAGCCTTAGGTTTTCCTCGTTCGGTGCCCTTTACAGCCATGGAAGAACCATTTGAACGTCTACTAATTAACCGCAGATGGGCGGAGAAGCCACCCTACGAGTTAATTGGCCGCCCCATACTTGAAGATTATGAGGTTGAGGAAAGAAAAATGAGGGCGTTGCGGGAACGCGAACGGATTTCCGAAGAATAAGTATTAATTACAATGTCCAATCGGCTTTAATGAAAGAGTAAGCCCTAAACCTTATAGGATCAATCTCTGCGACGACTTCACCTGGCTGCATGCGGATCTCTAATCCTTGAGTATAGCCTGCCGTTAAAACTTCTTCGACTGGTATCTCGTGGATGGGGTCATAATCTGATTTTGCAATGATGAGTTTTCCTTCGCCTAATTCTATCTTCCCCCAATCGATTTGATTGTATTGTTTTACTAGACGGGGATTATAGTCGAATTTATCTAATCTTGGATGCTGAAAATGTTTGAAGAGATAATTGGGTCCTGTGGGTGGAATGGCTTCAGGTTCTGCGGGTCCAGTGAGGCTAACTTTGATTGTGATAATGGGAATGCCTTTTCTGATGCAAACTCCGGTCACCTTGTTCCCTTCTCTTTTCACGTGTATTGTTTCGGCAATTTTCTTGGGAAAGCCATAAACTTCTCTTCCGCCAATCATGGCCATATCGTTTGTCACTGGCATGGAGAGACAGTAATTTCCCACTTCCCCTTTATATTGCGCAGAGATGAAAAGTGCTGCCTCGTTGTAAGTCACTCCAAAATTTGTTCTATGAAATTCAGCCACATAGGCTGAGCCTGTTGACGCAGGATCTGGCTCCAATGGTGGGGGCAACACTTTTTCGACTACCTCTGGTTTAGTTCTAAACATTGCCATAATCATGACGGCGTCGCTCAATACAAATCCCTTGGAGAAATGTTTCTCCCATTGGGAAATTTCATCCAAAGAACGTACAAGTCCCATTTTCTATTCCTTCCTTTCATACTACAAAGTTCTACAGATAAAACTGTGGATGTTACTAAAAAATAATTCGATACAAGCTGAGTACGGTATTATCTGACTAAATAGTGGGCGTTGGAGACTCCTTTCCCGCCGTCCTTTTTTGTTCAAGAATCTATTTTAGCGCGCGTCAAAGCCATGTACTCTTTGGGGTTCGGCCTGCTCAAAATCTTCTTGGTAACGAGTTGTGATTACCGAGCATGCGTTTCCTTTTATAGTTCCTTAGACATCATTTTGAGAGTTGAATCGTCAAAGTGGTGACCTATCATATTCACTAGGGGCATGGTAGCTGGAGGAATTGCATAATGATCGTTGGAAAGATACAGAGAATCTACAGAGAATATCCTCGCAACTTTTGGGTTGTTATCTCAGCCTTGTTCGTAGACCGGCTTGGTGGAGCACTCATCTTCCCATTTATTGCGCTGTTTATTACGGCAAAGTTCGCTGTTGGCATGACAGAAGTTGGTCAGCTGTTCGCTGTCGTGGCTGTCACAAGCGTTTTCGGCAGCATGATAGGTGGAGCTTTGACAGACAAGTTTGGCCGTAAAACCATGATTATCTTCGGTTTGGTTGTGAGCGCCTTCACTGCTTTGCTGCTTGGTTTTGTGGACAACTTGGATGTGATTTATGTTGCTGGCATGGTTGTTGGATTGTTTGGCAACATCGGGGGCCCTGCCCAACAAGCTGTGATCGCTGATATTTTGCCAGAAGAGAAACGCGTGGACGGTTTCGGCCTTCTTCGCATTGTGGCAAATCTTGCCGTTACGATTGGTCCAGCTATCGGTGGCGTTCTGGCAACCCATTCGTATCTCTGGCTTTTCATCCTTGATGCCATTGCTAGCAGTGCCACGGCGGTCATCGTGCTTCTGGCAATACCGGAGACTAAGCCTCAGACACGTGAGGGCGACCCGCCTGAGACTTTGGTGCAGACTCTGAGAGGTTACTGGGGTGTGTTGGGTGACGGTTCGTTCATGGCTTTCATTCTCGCGTCGGTTCTGATGGTGTCAGTTTATGTGCAGATGAACACTACTCTCCCTGTTTATTTGCGGGATGTTCACGGCATACCTGATCAGGGTTATGGATACATAATCAGTCTCAACGCTGGAATGGTGGTGTTGTTCCAGTTCTGGATCACTCGGCGAATAAAGCATCTGCCTCCTATGATTGTTATGGCTGTTGGCACTTTGCTTTTCGCATTCGGATTCTCAATGTATGGCTTTGTGTCGACCTATGTATTGTTCATGTTTGCGATGGTTATCATTACCATTGGGGAAATGTTCGTCGCTCCAGTCGGTCAGGCATTGGTTGCTGGTTTTGCTCCTGAACACATGCGTGGCCGTTATATGGCTATGTACGGTTTCAGTTGGACGATTCCGCTGGCCTTCAGTCCATGGGGCGCAGGAGTGATCGCTGATAACCACAGCCCCTATATGGTCTGGTACTTGTGCGGTGTTGTCTCCCTAATTGCGATTGCGGGTTACCTAGCCATGCATTTTCTTAGAGAGGTACGATTTGCTGAAGTTTCGCCTAAGAAATGACTAGCCCAATAGCGCGCACATTCCTATTCAATAGGTAGCTCGAATACGATTGATTTGGTTCAATAGAAAGTTTCTAGTGGGTTCTGTTGACTCTTCGGGTTTTGAATGATGGGAGATTATTCGCAAATTACTAATATAACTTGAAGCCACAATATAGAAATGATACGCGAAAGAAAAAGGAGGTGATGAAATGACTGTTTTCATGGTGGAAAAATATGTTGTAAAACCAGATAAACTGGGGGAGTTCATGGAATTCGGCAAGAAATACTTCGAATGGAAAGAAAAGCGTCCAGAGTTGTTTAAAGAGGTAAAATCGTACAAGATGTTCGTTCAAATGCTTGGTGGCAACTGGGGCGGGTATGTTGAAATGTGGGAGTTTGAGAACATGGCAGACTGTGAAAAGTGTATGACTAGGATGATGCAAGACAAAGAATTTATGACGAAGATTTATCCAGAGTTTGCAGGTTTTGTAGTGCCCGCTACACATTCGATAAACATATGGAGCTCTCTCACGTAAACAAGCATGAACCTTTCTAGTTACCACTCAACTTTTCTTTTTCCACTGAGCCCCTAAGAGTTAACAGAACCTTCTATTGAAAGGTTAATAAGCTATGTCACGTTTACAGTATGTTGGAGAAGAATAGATGGAGATGAAAGTGATTATAGCCACGGTGACGCTGTTTCTGGCAACTCTTCTAGTCATCCCAATAAGCATTGTGCCGGTCGTGGCAAATCCACAAGCTTCTGCCACTATTTTTGTAGATCCCCCTGTGATCAAAGGCACGGTGATCGGCGAAAACGTTACAGTTAACATAAATATATCGCATGTTACCGATCTTTATGGCTGGCAAGCAGGCTTAACTTTTAATCCGGACGTATTGGAATGTACTGGCTACTACGAAGGGGAGTTCATAAATCGATCTGTCAATCGACCGATCAATCCGGCTAATAGAACAGTATGGTGCAGTCCACAACAGCGTTGGAACAACACTGAAGGAGTGGTATACTATCACGGATGCTGCCCTTTGGGACCCGTACCTGGAGTTGATGGGAGTGGACAACTCGGGTATCTTACGTTTAAGGTTATAGGAATCGGGGTTTCAGATCTACACCTGACAGACGTAATACTTGTCAACTCTAAGGTAGAAGATGCAGATATCCCGCACGAGGTTGTAGACATTTTCACTGTTCCTTGGGGAGAGGTTGACTATTCTGTTGAAACAATGAGCAACTTGACGGGTATACTTAACCCTTCAGACCCGCCGTCCTCGGGTTTGTTTCATCACGCTTTTAGCCCAGAAGAGGAGGCGATCAGTTTCGATGTGGTTACTGAATATGACAACTTCCTTAACGTCACAATTCCAGCGGAACTCTTAGGCGGCGACCTGAAAGTTCTGATCGACGACATTCCAGTGGACTATTCCCTAACCAAGAATGACACCCATGCGTCTCTATATTTCAAGCACAGCCATAGCACCCACAACATCAAGATCAAGGGAACCACTGCAGTACCAGAATTTCCAGCAGCCATAACCCTACCGTTATTCATGATTCTATCACTGATCACTGCAGTCTTCGTCAAGCTTAGGAAAAACAAAAAGTGAATCTTCCATTTTCATAGAATAGGTGATACTAGATTACCTCTTAAACAAACAATCAAAGAACCGTTAAAAGCATAGCGCGAGTTACAAAAGATTCGTCAACAAGTCAGGGATCGCCAAGAAACGGTATCCATAACGGAGCTAGACAATCTTCGATATTATAAACAACCAAATAGTATGATGGCATGCTCTCTGTCCGTTTCTTAACGAAAAAGGGTGTGTAATATCTTTGACCTTTAACCCGAAGAGTTATCGCGTAGTCAATCTCGTAATGATCTGTCGCATTCCATACTCCAGGAGCTTCAATGACTATTACATATCGTCCTCTTGACGGTAGTGTCACCGAATACATAGTGCTATTGGTCACTTTTGTCTTCGGGATAAGATTGTAGGCCGCCGTAATTCCACAAGTATCCGCTGGAACATCATGTATAATGGTTTCCATTTCGTCTTTCAATATTTCCACAGAAAGAAAAGCTTGAGTTTGGTTTGGATTTAGAAGGGAAATTTCCATTTCCAATGTAGAATTGTTCGTTAGACTATATATCGAATAGGCAGCGATGTTGTGCCCCCAAGGAGAAGTTACTTCAATACAGGTCACGCTCATATTCCAGTAAGTCCTGATCGCGACAATCCTAGGATCATCGAAAGTCCTAATTGTGAGAAGCGTCCTATTTGTGAGAAGCATGGTTGCAATTGTGTCATTCGTCTTGAATTTATGTGTCAGAGAAGCATTTTCAAGATGAACGGCCCCTCTTAAGGCCTCTTGTAATAGTTCATTTTCTTCTTTAAGGCTTGAATACTGAATCGAAAGCTGACGCAGACCTTCATACTCAAAATAGAATGAGGCAGACAATAAAATGAACCCAACAACCAATGCTGCCACAAAGAGCTTCCACTTCTTCGATGGAAACGCATGGCGCAACAGAGGCTTTGGTGGTTCTTCTACTTTGCTCATCATAGACGCAGCGGCTTCACCCAGCGAAGATAAAGCATATTTCCCGTCCTCAGTCTTCGAAAGAAGATTGCCTAAACCTTCAAGATGATAAGTCAAATGAGAGCTTTCTATCCCGAAGATCTTCTGTATGTCAGAAAAGCTCTGAGGCCCTGCAGAAAGAGTTCTTAGGATCTTGCGGCGGATCGGATGCTTCAAAGACGCAAAAATCGATGAATAAGTTTCTTCCTCAGAACCTGACATTATTTTCCTCAAAAGATACATTTCTAGTTGATTGAGATAAGAGTTTTCGTAAAGAAATCTTTACAAAGACAAGCGCGCGCTAATAGAGCATACCATTCGAGTCACCTTTTTGACTGCCGAACGGTCAAGCCGAAACGGTTCAGTCAAGGCCGGAGTCACCGAACCAAACCTGTCAACCCTGTAGGTTTCGCAAAGGGAATGTCATTCTGCAAAACGTCCTCATCGACAACGCAGAGAACTTCATGTCTCTCCTGTATTACGCCACGCCAGTCTCGCCATTCAATAATGAAAACGGTTCCAGATGGCACGTTAGTCAAACATATCTTATGGTCAGAAGGGAGTGAACCGTTAAACCATACTTTGCAATTCGTGTCTGTAATCGTTATGTTGCCAAGGATAGAATCGACATTCCCAACAAATTCCTTACAGAATTTTTTTGCGCCTACAGGAGTTGACGCTTTAACAAAAATTGCGTAACCAAGCAACAACGCTAAAGTAAGCATTAGACTGATATAGATGGTTAATGCAATCCATGACTCTTTTTTCAAGCCAGGTCACCTCCTGCAACTTCTATTTGTGACAACTGCTCGTACATAGTCACGTATGCATCTCCTTTCTCTCTTAGCGTCTAAACATATACAATTTTGACAGTTAACATTTTTGGAACGCTCTTCTATTCCGCCGAGATTTCATTTCGCATGTTCCTGAGTGACATAGCGCGCGCTATTCTCTTTGAGTATAGAACAGCAATTTGGAGACTATTCGACCCTTCTTTAGGTGTTGTTCTACTATGAGGTCTACGTCGTTTGCGGTGACTTTTTGGTACCAGACTTTTTGTGGATAGACTACTACGAAGGTTCCGTGATTTCTGCATTGCCCCTTCAAAACGCAACCTGCTCTAGAGACGTTAACTTCGTTTGTCAATCCTTCCGCTTCAATCTTTCTTCTAAGAGAAAGTAAAATATTCTCGGCATCCTTCTCTGAGCAGCTTGGGCAAGTGCACACAAAAACATGATATTTAAATGATGTCACAATATACTCGTCATAGCGCGCTATAGTTGGGTTTCTGATGATTCTTCTTTTCTTATAAACTTGTGATGTTTGACTATTGAGCTTTTTCACAAATCTTATATTCTAGAGTGAAGTATTCGTATAATCTTTACGATCAAAGAGTTGGTTCATCAAATGTTTAATGTCGAGGGTCATCGAAGAAGCGAGGTTAACATTATGCGTGACGTTCTGGAAATCTGCTTAAAGGGTGCAAGCAAGACGAAGATTGTTTATAGTGCTAATTTGAATTTTTCTCGTTTATGGAGGTATTTAGGGATTCTTTCAAGTTTAGGTTTTGTTGTTGTGGAGTATGGTCGTGATGGAAGCTTAGTTTATAGAACCACCAAGGCGGGAATAGATTTCCTCAACCGTTGTTCAAAGATGCGGAAGATTTGGAAAGTTGCCCGTTGCGGTGATGAATAGGTTTTCGGTCAAGCTTCTGACTCAACTATTTTCTTTCGGTTAAGATGACTTCGGCTCATCCTCGGTTTCGTTCTAAACCCAGACAGCCTGAACATGCATGCGAAGATTTTTCGGACTAGTTAGTCCGAACCTCAAGATTCGTATGGTTTTAAAATGGGCTTAAGACAAATGGTAAGTCTGGCTAAGCGTTGAGCCGTCTAGTCCTTCAAGCCCGGATAGGCAGGTCTATCCGCGGTTCGCCATGTGCCATGTTGAACATGCCATGTAAGAAGGAAAAGGAGCGGAATGACTCCGTGATGAGCCCCTACGGAAAGGGGAATGTAGAGCCAAAAGTTAGAAAGTAAAGGAGGAATTAATAAATCATGTACATGAAGAGGATTGCTGTCTCAGGCATCTTGGCTGCCCTCATCTTCGGAGCGGTCTACGGCTTTGCAACAGCTATCAACATATCACGCGTAAATTCTGTCGGAGGTGTATCAGCAGACGTCCCCCCACCACCGGACATTAATGGAGTTGTATTCTTGATTGATTCAGACGACTATACAATGGTTGATAAGGTAGTAATCTATCTTGTTTCCAGTATGACTGGCTACGCCTACGTTCAAATAACTGACTCAGCTGGAAACATTATTGCTAAAGGTTCCAATTGGCTTGACAGCGATGAAGTAACTGTTGACTTTACGCCAAACGTAGCAGCAAGCCGTGTCTATGATATAGACATAACTCTATTAGAAGAGCAGTCCTAAGTGGTGCCTTTTGAGGCTTGTCAGAACATTCATTCACCCTCTTTTTATCATCCTGACCGCAGGTCTAGTCGGATTCGCAGCATCGATTTCCGTGCATGACGTCGAGATGGCGGGCTCTGGGTCGGCAACCGTCAAAACCCCAGACGTCAAAATTACTGGCGTGACTTGGACTCTGCAAACAACTGACCCAAGCAAAGTGGATAAAGTAAAGTTAACATGGGAGAACTTCATATTTCCTCCGTTCATTGAACCCTCATGGTATAGGTTTTATGTTTCTGCGGGCGATAAGACAGCAAAAGGCACGGTAAAGGTTAAGGTTCCAGCTACTGTAAACGATCTGCTAAAAGTAGAGGGAGACGTGGAATATGCAAAAGTCATAAGCCTAAACGGAGGCAAGCCCAACAAGATCGAACTTGCCTTAGACTTCCCAATCAATCCGCTCTGTAGCGCCATCACCAAAATAGCGTTGACAGTTTTGAACGAGCGGTGATCGGTTGAGGTATAGCCGCAAATTTTCGATGCTGATTCCCCCCTCCATTCTATTGGCTTGGCTCATCTTCTTTAGACCCACCTTCCTATACGGGGACACATCTTACCTGATTATAATGGGCAGCAGCATGGAGCCCGCCCTCAAACAAGGCGACCTTGTGCTCCTAAAAAGGGTAGACAACTACTCAGTCGGTGATATACTTGGCTACGTCAACCCTTACGGCCCTACGGTTATTCACAGAATTGTAGCTACTGAGGAAGGCGCGTTCAGCCTTAAGGGCGACAACCGAAACACAATTGACCCGTGGCTGGTCACCAAAGAAATGGTGTTGGGTAAGCTCATGTTCTCGATCCCATATGTTGGTCATATGTTTAACTTCTTAAAGGAACCCATCAGACTAGCTGCTACCATAGCGTTTCTATTCTTCGTCTCAGCCATTCCGTTCTCCGAGCAGGCTAAAAAGCGAAAGCATAAGCTTCACATATCTCGTGGGTGGATATCTAAGAGAATCATATCCATCGTCCTCATCGCAGTGCTCTTCGCCGTCTCCGCCTACGGCATTTTTTACACCCATGGCCTTCCGTCAGAGAGAACCAAGTTCGTCGAGCTATACAAGTGCGAGCACGTAGGAAACTTTGACTACACTGTGGAGCTCAAGCCCAATACTTTATACAACAAGACGACGATTGCACCCGGGGAAGCTATCTACTTAAACCTTGCCCGTGCCATGGACATACGCTTCGAGTACGTTTTCAACTGCACCCAAAAGGCTGATGTCCACGGAAACTACACTGTCCACATGAATCTTGAGCTGCCCGGGGAATGGATAAGACGATCCACACTGGTCAGCGAGGTCCCCTTTGCACAGGAGGGATTTACCTTCACGAACCAAGTAAACATCACTCAGACGGGTGAGCTTATCAGCAAAATAGAGGACGAAACAGGCATGCGAGCATCCTCCTACAATCTTAACATCACTGTGGAGATTCAAGTGGAGAGTAAAGTGATGGAAGATCTGGTCTTAGAAGAATTCGGCCCCAGCATGGTGATGATATTCACAAGAAATAGGCTTGCTGTCGAGGGTTTAAGCTGTACTAAGCCAAAAATTGTAGGGCGAACCGAGATTGAAGCACTTCAATGGAACATGTACTTAAGATACTTTTCGTACGCGGCTCTTGTCGGGTCGTCTGGGGTTGTAGTTTGGGTGGCCTACTACCAACGTTGGAAGCCAAGAACCATGGCTGAAATGACAAGAAAATATAAGAATTTAATCGTAGAGTCCGAGCCGCTGGCTGAGTCCCATCAGAAAATAATTATAAAAGTGAAGTCACTGGAAGACATCACAAAAGTGTCACAAGAAACCCTCAAACCCGTTATGCACGAAACCATTATCATCAAAGAAGGGAAAGCGAGACGGCATACCTTTTACGTGGTTGATGTGGACGTGAAATACGAGCTCGTAGTGGAGGAACTCACTGAATCATCGACATAACAAATGAAGGGTTCACAACAAAAGGTGAAATGCATAGCGTAATAGTCCATACATGACCCATTGCATTAACCATCGGAGTGCTCGAAATGCCCAGAAGATGCGTAGTTAAGGTAGTTTTGAGTAAGGAGCAGATGGCGAGGAGACTTGGAATCAGCGAGAACGAAACTTTGCGGATGGCTTTAATGGATTATGCAAAAGAACTAAGCCTAATGAAAGAAAAGGTGCGAAGAACGAGTAACTGGGGGGAGGAATGAGGCACGAAGTTTTTGACTTTTCCATGACATCACCGTTCAGGGATTAAATTTAAAAACTATCAACAAATTTATAAGAATCTCGTCGCAGAGTCGCAAAATAAGGCTCCGAAAGGAATTCAGAAATTGGCAAAAAAAGCCTTCGAGAAACTATTGCATGAAGCCGTAGACAACGCCTTATCCTCACTCGGAGACTCAGCCAAGCAAGCAATCTATTTTCACCTCAAAGACAAATTCAACATAACAAAAAACGACATCCCCTACCACCTAGACGATTTCGCGGATGCACTTGAAAGGATCTTTGGTTTAGGAGCTCGATTCATAGAGATACTAATCATGAAAAATCTGTACGCACAAATCGGACAGCGCCTCGACTGGAACGAAAACAAAGAACTGGGATTTGTTGAGTACGTGGCAGTAGCCAAACAAGGTTTTCTGAAAAGAAAGAAAGCAGTTAAAACCTAAACCATTCCCCCACTACAAAAAACTGGAGCTTAACAATTCATATTTGAGGTTCACAAAGGATTTATCCAAAGCCCTATGAAGTCTCAATCCAAAACCTACATCAAACCCTAGAGGGCTTCCGTTTGCCTCAAAACAACTTCAGCAAAATCCTTTTAACAGCTGTTGAAGAAAGCCTATCTTCACTTGGGGATTCCCCAAAACAGGCCATATTCTTTCACTTAGAAAACTCCTTCAAAATAAAGAAGGAAGGCATTCCAACAAACTTAACAGAATTTGCAAAGGCCCTAGAAGGAATCTTTGGGCCCGGAGCTTCATACCTTGAAAAGCTCATTGCAAAACGTCTCTATGAAAAGCTCGGTTTAGATTTTGAAAATGAAGGAAACTGGGATTTTTTGGAATCCGTAACACAAGTGCGGAAACGTCTAATGCCTAAAGGAGCATACGTAACACAATGAATAAAAGGAAAAGTGGCAAAAAGATTGAAGATGGAAAACTCAAGCACGCCTTGGAAAGACTACACGCCCTAAGTGACGGAATTGACGAACCAATCTACGTCGTAGACCTGAAAACCTACGAAATACTCTTCGCAAACAATAAGACCAAGGAAATATTCGGCGAAAAAATCATAGGCCTAGAATGCTACAAAGCATTCCAAAACCTAAACGGTCCATGCCCCTTCTGCGACAACAAACATCTTGTAGGAAAAACCCACATCAGGGAACTACAAAATCAAAAGAACAAACATTGGTACAGATGCATGGACAGAGCCATCAAATGGCTTGGAAACAAATATGTCCGATTCGGAATAGCCATCGACATCACGGAACACAAGCAAGTGGAAGGGGCGTTGCGAGAGAGCGAAGAGCTCTTCCGCTCTGTTGCAGAAAACTCCCACAATGCGATTGCGATATTGGATGACAACTTCCGAATCATTTACGTTAACAATGAAATTGAACACCTAAGCGGTCACTCGAAAGATGAGGTGACAGGACAAGATTTCAGAAACTTTCTGGATAAAGAAAGCAGGGCTACGCTTCAAGATATATACTTGCGTAGGCAAAGAGGAGAAAATGCGCCTCCCAACTATGAATTTAAAGCAATTCGGAAGGACGGTCAAAAAAGAGATTTTGAGGCTAAATCCACAGTTATACGAGATAGAGATGGCAGGATGCGCTCTATAGTTCAGTTAATGGATGTTACTGAACGCAAGAGAATGGAAGAGGAAAGAAGGCGTTTTGACGAAAGGCTTTCCGCCATAAATGCATATGGTCAAAGTTTAAACATGGCAAAGAGCATGAAAGAGATCTACAAGCTCACATTAGACGCCATGGAAAAAACTTTGGGATTCGAATATGCCTCCATTCTCATGGTAGAGGGAAAAATGCTTTGCCTAGTTGCTCGCAGAGGATATTCAAGAAATTTATCGCTTAAGTTACCGCTTGATGGGGATAAAGGCATAACCGTTGAAGTGGTAAGGACAGGCAAGCCTGCTTTCGTTTCGGACATTAGCAAGAATGAAGCATACATCAGCGGCGGAGAAGAAATACAGTCCGAACTTGCAGTACCAATTAAAGTAGGAAACAATGTTTTAGGTGTTTTGAACGTAGAAAGCAAAAAACTTGTAGCCTTTGATGAAGAGGACAAAAAACTGCTTGAGATACTAGCGTCACACGCCGCAATCGCCATAAGCAATCTAAAAAGACAGAAAAAGCTTTCTGCACTTAACATCTATGGCCGGAGTTTAAACAAGGCAGGAGACATAGAAAAGATTTCCGCTCTGACGTTAAAGGCTATGGAAAAGACGTTGGGATTCAAGTTCGTCGACATTTTCCTGGTTGAGGGGAAAACGCTTGGGTTAGTAGCCACTCATGGACTTTCAAAGGTGATCGCCTTTAGTTTGCCTTTAGACGGACGAAAAGGCATAAGTGTTAAAGCGGCAAGAACAGGCAAACCTGTTTTCGTTCCAGACGTTAGAAAAGAAAAAGCCTACGTTGACGCTGGCGTAAAAGGCATGCTTTCAGAGCTTGCTGTACCCATAAGAATAGGGAATAAGGTCTTAGGCGTTTTAAATGTGGAAAGTGATAGGCTTGCAGCCTTTAACGAAGAGGATAGAAAACTACTCGAAATACTCTCTTCGCACGCTGCAATCGCCATAAGTAACATGAGAAGGCGAGAACAGCTGAAAAAACTCTCCAAGAGATTGGAGTACTTAATGAAAAGTTCCACGGAAATTATGCACATTGAAGATATGCATCAAAGGCTAAAAGTCATCGCGAAAGCCATTCAAAACTTCGGTTGGAGGAGAGTTGTAATCTCCCTAAGAGACGAAAACTTGGAAGGAACAGACCGTGTCACAGTAGGTCTAACAAAGGAAGAAATCAAACTCTTGCGAGAACGAAGACAACCGGGACATGTCTGGAGGGAACGTTTAGGCCCCCAATTTGAAAGATTCAAGATAGACGAGTTTTATTATCTTCCTTGGGGTGACCCATGGATTCGTGAATACGTTCACGGTGTTCCGCCTGGGACATCTCTTGATGACGCCACCACTTACACAGGGGTTCCAAGCAGGCTTTCCACAGAAGAAATGGTTGATTGGCATCCCCAAGATATGATTTATGCTGCGCTCCGAACACCTGACGGAAAAATCGTTGGCATATTAAGCATGGACGACCCAGTAGACGGTCGAAAGCCAACAATGGAGTCCCTCACGCCTCTAGAACTTTTCTTGCACCAAGCTGCGATAACCATTGAAAATGCTCAACTCATTGAGAGTCTAAGGGAAGCGAGGAGACAGCTTGAGGCCTATGCTGAGTTGCTTGAGCAAAAAGTAGAGGAAAGAACTGAGGAGTTGAGGCACTCTCAGGAACAGCTTTTGAAGACCCAAAGACTGGCAACGATAGGCGAGTTGGCAGGTATGGTCGGACATGACCTACGTAATCCATTGACAAGCATTGCGGGAGCCGAATACTACCTTAAGAAGCGGTTGACTTCGGAAGTGGATGATAAGATAAAGGGAATGCTGGAGCTTATAGAGAAGAACATATCATACTCAAACAAAATTATAAACGACCTCTTAGACTACTCGAGGGAAATAGAGCTAGAATTAGTCGAAAGTAATCCAAAATCAATAGTAAAGGAAGCTCTGTCCTTTGTGGAAGTTCCAAAAAACGTTCAATTGATAGACTTAACAAAAAACAAGCCGAAGATAAGAGTTGATATTGAAAAAATAAAGAGATCTTTTGTAAACATAATCAGAAACGCAATTGAAGCCATGCCCAAAGGCGGTATACTGACAATAGAAAGCAGAAAACTTAACGGCAATGTGGAAATCAGTTTTTCTGACACAGGCGTAGGTATGTCAAGGAAAACACTAGAGAAGCTGTGGGCTCCACTCTTCACAACAAAAGCAAAAGGAATGGGCTTTGGCTTGCCAATCTGCAAACGCTTCATAGAAGCACACAGTGGTTCCATATCTGTAGAAAGTACCCTTGGAAAAGGCACAACCTTCATGATCACTTTTTTGACCGAGCCAAAAATCGAAGAAGGAGGTG
>Ga0315307_1000129_pt1 | contig 29457 bp, 25 predicted proteins | sample TDP2_MG_FD_203079 | JGI IMG/M metagenome (GOLD analysis project Ga0315307, IMG submission 203079) | Freshwater sediment microbial communities from Lake Towuti, South Sulawesi, Indonesia - TDP2 | ecosystem: Environmental > Aquatic > Freshwater > Lake > Sediment | place: Indonesia: South Sulawesi...
GCACTGCGCCGCCGTGTCCAGTATCGGCGTCTGCATCCCCACGACCACTGGGACCCCCGCCCATACCAGCATCCCCGCTACCGGGCACTCCCCCGTCGCCTGCGAGGCCGTCAGGCACGAGTTGGTGATCGCCACCCTCACCCCCGAGCCTTGCAGGCGCTGCCTCACTGTGAACCGGTCCACTCCCCGAGTCCGCCCAAACCCGTCGTCGAACAGCAGGCCATCAGCATTCCCGTGGCCGTCAAAGTAAAGGATGTCCGCGCCTTTCTCCAGCCCGATCCGCAGATCGTCGAGCGTCGCGTGCCGTACTACCTCAAACCTGGCCGGGAAGTCCGCGCCATCCAGCTCGCGGAACATCGCCGCATAGGCCTCGACGTCGCCCACATAGGGCTGCGCTCTGTCCCCTGCTCCGTGCATCGGGTCGAGCACCGGGGCCGACATCAGCGCCAGCACCCGCAGCGGCCCCGCGGTCCGCTGGCCGCCGAGCGCCTCGCCCCCCTCCATCGCTCGCACCACACCCCGCGACTGGGCCACCCACAGCTCTCCATCGTGCATCAGCTCCCAGGGGAGCTTCCGCAAGTCTTCGGGAAGGTCCAGCGCGATTGGCCCATCCGCCGAGTCCCGGTACACCGCATAGGCGTTCCCCCCGCCGAGGAGGGTGTCGAACAGCTCCCGCCCGAACTTCCGGAGGAACTCCGCCGAGACGCGGTCCCGCCGCTTCCGCCTCTCTTCCCGGTCTTGGGTCTCCTCGTGGGGTGCCAGCCAGGTAGCCATCCGGCCGGCGAAGCGCCGCGCATTCAAGCCCTTCGGCCGCGGCAACTCGTGGCCCCCGACGACGAGGCTGTCGTCGGTCACGCGGACCAGCAGTGGCTCGCTCAACCTGCCCCCTCCTTCCCCATCTGCACGCCCGGCCGCCCTCCTGCCGGAGCCTGCACTACCTACCTTCTCCGCCGGAAGCCGCTAATCCCCCTTGGCCCCCGTGCCCACTCGCGTCTGCGGGACCTCTACCCCGGCCTCCCGCAGCGCCTGGGCTACCCGCTCGCGGATCAGGTAGAGGGAGGCATGCATGACCGTCTCGCCGGTGGCTGGGTCCAGGCTCATGCTCGCCAGGCAGGGATAGGTGTGGTGGAACTGCCCCGCCTTCTCGGGGAGCGACTCGTCAGCAGGCAGCCCCACCAGCTTCTCGCCCACGAAGTGAGTGAGGCCGCAGGGCGAGCCCCTCACCACCACTGCCGCGGTCACCTTGCCCTCAGCAACGCTCAGCTCGAACACCGGCGCACCAACCCTGAACTCCTCGCAGAACTCCCGGATGGCAGGTGTGCTTGGCTCCAGCGAGCAGAACGGCTTCGGGAAGGCCGTCTCGATGCCGATGTGTGCACATGCCTGAGTCACCTGTCGCTGGAGGCCGAGCTTGATCCAGTTCGGGTCCTCGACGGGCGCGATGAGCGCGCGCACGCCCCGGCCAACAAGTGCACGCGGGATCTCGAGCAGCAGCTCGGGGTGGATGTTGATGGCGATCACAACTTCGCTTGCACCCAGCTCTGGCGGCAGGAACTCGGCGGCATCGTCCAGCACCGGCGGCAAGCCTCGCGGCGCGAGGTGAGCGGTGACATTCCCGGGAGACATCGCAGAAAGATGGGCGATCACCCGTTCGGGGTATCGCCCACCGGTGTGAACCACTTCCACCCGCAACGAACTCACCTCGTCAAGGAACTTGTCAGGACCGGTAGGCCTTCAGGAAATCATCGCAGTACACCGCGCGGTTGAGCAGCACCTCGGCGGTGATCATGGCATCCATCATCGCGGTGTCCAGCACATCCAGGATCGCCGCGTCCAGGCCCGCGGCGAGCGCCATCACCAGGTAGGTGCGGTTGATGAGCGGCCGCTGGGTGGCGCCCTGGGAGACATTGCTCAGACCCAGCACCGTCTTAGGCGGAGGATCGGAGAGCAGCTTGACATTGCGGATCGTGTCGAGCACGTGGCCGGCGGTGGGCTGCGCCACATTGGCGGGCAGGATCACCGCGTCAACCATCAGCCGGTCCATGTCTAGCCCGTGCTCCATCGCCGCGGCCACCGCGCGCAGCGCGATCTCACTCCGGCCCGTGGCATCCCGCGGGATGCCGGTCTCGTCAATGGTGAGCACGATCACCGAGGCCTGATGCCTCATCGCCATCGGCAGGAAGATGTCGAGCTGCTCCTGCTGTCCCTTCGTGGAGTTGATGATCGAGCCCGGGCCTGCCAGCTCCAGGCCCCGCTCCATCACCTCGGGCTTGGTGGAGTCAATGGCCAAGGGCGCGTCGGTCACTTCGCGGATTGCCTTCACCAGCCACTCCATGGCGGCCACCGGGTCGGCCGCGGCCGGGCCTACGTTCACATCCAGGGCGGCTGCGCCGGCTGCGAGCTGGTCGCGGGCGAGTTGCTGGATCGGCTCCGGGTTCTGGTCCCGGATCGCCGCCGCAACAGACTTGAACATCCCGTTGATGCGTTCACCGATGGCGTACATGGTTAGGCCTCCTCGCCCACTAAACTGTCTATGGTCTGACGCAGGAGCGCGGCCGCGCGGGGATGCCACATCACGAAGATGTGGGTGCCACCGTGCAGGAAGCACGCGGCTGTGGTGGCTTCCCAGAGCACGCCCCGTTGCGCCACCGGGCCCCACGCAGGCATAGCCTCCTCCGGGGTGCGCGCCTCCTTCGCCTTCCAGCACTCCGAGCCCACCAGTGCCAGCATGGGCATGGCCAGCATCCGGTCGCCCTGGAGCGCGGCCAGCCGGGTGCGCTCCATGATCGAGTAGGCGTACTCCATGCCGTACCCCAGACCACCGGTGGCCTGGTACATGACGATGCGGGACAGATCCAGCCCGGCGTCCGAGACCAGGATGTTCACCTGCTTCTGGATGTTGATGTCCAGCGGCGCCTCCGTGATCAGCTTGTGGCCGTCCGCCAGACAGGCGGCGGTGATGGTCTTGTAGTTGTCCTGGGTGGCCGTCCCGAGCAAGCAGTTCTCGCCGGCCGCCACCTCGCTGCACCGGGGCATGATCTCGTTGTCCTTGTCAGGCTGACCGCACCCCCAGATGATGAGCGGCACACCCACTGCCTGAAGCACAGACTTCACCACTTGCGCGCACTCCTCGGCCGAGCGGTTCTCCCGATCGGGATGCCCGCTCACGAGGCGGAGGCAGATCATGTCGGCCCCGAACTCCTCCACGCTCTTCCGCGCCCAGGCCGCGGGGTCGGAGCAGACATCCCCTATCACCTCCGCCATCGGGCCCGGCAGGTCAGCAGGAGGGACATCGAGAACATCCATCGCGATGGCCGGCCGGTGGGGTGTGGCTCCCTCGAAGTGCAGGAATGGCAGCCCGGTCTCTCCGCCGACCGTCACCACGCTCGTCCGGGTCCCGCCCTCCGCCGGCGTGGCGCCAATGGTCGCCGTGTTCACTGCGCTGGACCATCTCTCGACGGGCGTCTCGAAGCTCATGATCAGCTCCCTAAGAGTGTGTAACAGAACCCGACTGCGTGCTGTATCAGAGCCAGCCTGCCGGCTCTCAGCCACGCCGAGAGGAGTTCTGATACAGCCTCTAGGCGGACTCATGGCCTGGCTCGCCGCTCAGGCCAATGGCAGCGCGGATGCGCGCCAGGTCCACGTGCTCTGCGAACAGCGCCCTGCCGCGGTCAACCTTCACGCTCTCTCGCACCCGCAGCCGACCGGTGATCTGCTCGATGCGCTCGACGGTCGCCAGCGTGTCGTGTGAGGCGAGCAGCAGCGGCACGCCGAGCTGCTGCGCCCGCCTCACGATCACCGCGCTGGGATAGATGTTGCCCGTGAGGACGACCGCCTTGGTCGGAGTCTGGAGGGCGGCGAGCTGGATGTCCGCCCGGTCCCCGCCGGTGATCACCGCCTTGTCGGCCAGCTGGCGGAAGTACTTCGCCGCGCTGGCCACGCCCATCGCGCCCACCACGAAGTGCACAATCAGCTCGTCCAGAGCTTTCTCGCAGCAGAGCAGCTTCGCTGGCAGGTGCTCCGCCAGCTCGCGGACAGTGATCGCTCCCAGGAGCTCATCCCTGGGCAGGATCCCCAGCACCACGATGCCCCGCCGCTCCAGGTAGGGCGCCAACTCGGTGCGCAGGAGCTCGTCATCCTGCGGCTCGACGAAGCCGAAGAGGCAGCCGATGAAGCGCTCGCCCAGCAGACGCTGCGCGAGCAGCATCTCCTCCGCAGAGGCCTCAGAGGTGAACTTCGCCAGCACCAGCACCCTGGTGTCGAGCAGTTCCGCCACCGCCGGCGCCGACAGGCCCAGCAGCGACCCCCGGGCGAGCGTCCCCAGCCCCCCGATGAGGACCACATCGCGATCGGCCGCGATGCGCGCATAGGCGGCCTGAATCTTCTCTCGCAGCCCCGCGACGTCGCCCCGCAGCGCGTGGCTGCTGAGCTCAGAGGTGAGCAGCACTGGGCAGATGGCATCGAGCTGAGCATCGGGGTTGAGGCGGTTGGCGATGAAATACGCGTCCTCGTCCGTGGCCACGCCCCGCACCGCATGGGGGAGCGCCCCTAGCGGCTTGAAGTAGCCCACCCGGTAGCCCGCCTCCCTGAGATGGAGGCCGAGCGCCAGCGCGGCCAGCGACTTGCCAGCGAACGAGTTCACCGAGGCGATGTAGAGCGAGCAGGTCATGCCCTCAGTTCGATCCTCCTCGCCACCGACGGGAACAGCGACAGATCGGTGTGGGGCAGGAACAGGCTGGAGACATAGCGGTCCATGTAACCTGGGATGATGCTCAGCTCTAGGTTGGTCATGCGCGCGGCCAGGGCCTCGGCCCGCCGCCTGGCCTCCCGCGCCAGGAGAGCCAGGCGCGCCCCGGCCACCGCGGTGTTGCCCACGAAGTGGATTCGGTCCAGGGGCACATCGGGCAGCAGGCCGATGGTGACCGCGTTCTCGGCATCAATGTAGTTGCCGAACCCCCCGGCCAGCAGCACCTGCTCGATCCGAGAGGCCGGCAGGCCCAGCGTGTCCAGCAGTGTCGCCATCCCCGCGTACACCGCCGCCTTGGAGCGGACCAGGTTCTGGATATCGTCCTCCCCAAGCGAGATGTCGTGCTCGCGGCCCACCTCCTCGCCCCATACGAGCACGAACTCGGGCCGGCCATTGCGCACCCGCACCCGCGGGCTGGGGAACCCCGGGTTGATCTGCCCCGAACGGTCTATCACCCCGGCGCGCAGCAGCTCGGCCAGCGCATCCACCAGCCCAGAGCCACAGATCCCCCGGGGCGCGGCATCCCCGATGGTCTGGTACCCCACCCGGTCGCTCGCCGGGTCGTAGGAGATGCGCTCCATCGCGCCCAGGGTGGCGTACATGCCGTACTCTAGCCCCGACCCCTCGAAGGCCGGCCCGGCCGAGCAGGAGCAGCACATCAGCCAGTCTCGCTGCCCGACGACGATCTCGCCGTTGGTGCCAAGGTCAATGAACAGCGTCAGTCTGGGCGAGTCGGCCACCGCGGTGGCCAGCACTCCCGCGGTGACATCCCCGCCCACATAGCTGCTCACACAGGGCGCGAAGTAGACCGGCGCGGCCGGGTTGATCTGCAGTCCCACCTCCCCGCCTCGCAGCACCGGCAGGCAGCGCACCGCGGGCACATAGGGCTCCCGCCGGATCGCCGCCGGATCAATGCCCAGGGCCAGATGCGTCATCACCGTGTTGCCGACACAGGCCGCGGCGATGATCTGATCCCGGCCGATGTGGTGACCCTCCACGAGGCTGGCCACGCACCGGTTGATGGTGCCCAGCACCGCCTCCCGGAGCTGAGCCAGCCCGTCTCCGTGCTCCTGTGCATGGATGATGCGAGAGATCACGTCCTCTCCGTAGCTGACCTGGTCGTTCAGATATGCGCACGCGCCCACGAAGCCGGTGGTCGCCAGGTCCACCAGGTGGACGACGATAGTTGTGGTCCCAATGTCCACGGCCAGGCCGCAGCTTGGCGCGCCGCCCCTGGTGTGTGGCTCAGCGGATGGCAGCAGGCCGACCACCCTGCCCACGCCGTCGAAGTCGCCGAGCACCGCGTCCACCTGCCACCCACACTCGCGCGCCGCCTCGGGAAGCGCGCGCAGCGCGGCCAGATCAATGGCGAACTCGCTGAACCACTCGCCGCAGCGGTCGCGCAGCGCCTCCACCAGGTGCTCGGCGTCGCCCTCCTGCCGCCCGAACCGCGGCGGCTCCAGGTGGAGCGGAATCCGCTGCGCCAACGGGATCGCGGCCTCTCCCCCGGCCGCCTCGGCCTCGAGCTGAGCCAAGCGCGCCGAGGTCGCGCCCCCAGCGGTCTCGGCGAGGATTCGCAGGTCTCCCCGCTGGGCCTCTGAGGGCACCTCGACGACGAGGTCATCCTCGACCGTGGCCTGGCAGGCCAGCACCACTCCCTGCTGGATCTCCTCAGTGGAGAGCTGGTCGCCAGGCCTCCCGCCGGGCCGGCCCAGGGAGACAACCACCTTGCACCTGCCGCACGCCCCCTGGCCCCCGCAGGCCGAGTCAATCGCGACGCCGGCCCCGGTGGCGACTTCCAGAATGGTCGCGCCGGAGTCCGCCTCCAGGCACACGCCGTCAGGCTGGAAAACGACGATATGGCTGCCCATTGCCCCAGGAGGGCGCCGCGCTTCTCGGGCCCGACTCGGCTTCCTCGCGGCGCGCCGCTGCGAGCATTACCCGCTCCACGAGCTGCGGAAGAAGCTGGGGATGCCGGACGACTCCCGTGGCCCCACGATCACCTTCCATTCTTGCCCCAGCTCGTCCTCCAGCTTGCCGCTCAGCACCGCCACATGGCCGGGGATGATCAGCTTCCGATGCTTGACCTTCGCCCCCACATCGAAGTCTCGCACCTTCTGGGCGATGATCTCGGCGGTGAACTTCTCCGCTGCCCAGGCAGTGAGCACGGAGGTTCCCTCGGTGTTCACCACCACCACCCAGGCCGGCACCCGGCTGGCCTCCACGTCCCCCTCCACCGTGAAGTAGGTCAGGGAGAAGTTGGTGGTCACCAGCACGGGAGAGGCCTCGTCCGGCGTGCCAATCTGGTAGATCCCCTCCTCGATCTGGATCGGCTTCTGCGGATCGGTGTACACGTTCTGCCGGACCGTCACCAGCGGCAGCAGCTCCCAGGCCTCCAGGTTGCTCAGCACCACGATCCCGGAGTACTTGAGGATGTAGCCGGCCGCCTGGACCGCCTCCTCCGCGGGGTCGGCGGCCTGAGTGAAGGCCATCGTGGGGAATCCCAGCGGACGGAAGCGCTTCCGGATGGCCGCCCGGCGGATGGCGGTCTGATCGGCCAGCACCTGGGCCGGGGCGCGCGCTCCGGAGTCGAGGACCAGATCGGCGGCACCGGCGGCCTGCGCCTTCTGCGATAGCTCGGCGAGTGAGGCCAGATCGCTGCCCCTCACTGCCAGCGGGCACCCGTGCTGCTTGGCGAGGGGAGCCATCCCCCCCACGTTCTCACTGGTCGCCGCATAGATGAGCGGTCGCTTGCCCGGGTAGAAGGCGAGCGCCTGCCCGATGGCCTCCGGGTCCTCGTTCATCAGCACCACCGGGAGCGCCGACTTCTCGGCCGCGGTCTTGGCCGCGGCCACAAATCCCTCACCCTGGCCGCGCAGTGCCACCAGGTCGAGCCGGAGCTGCTGCCCCACTCGCTCGAAGCTGATATTGCCGACGGCCGCCAGGCGCGACTCGAGTTCGGCCGCGGGCAGAGAAGCGTCTACTGTCACGGCAATCCCGTTTGGGTGGTAGAAGGTTTCATCGTGCCGGAAGAGCACGGTCTCATTCCCGATCTCGAGCTTCCGCTCACCCGCGCCGATGGTGACCAGCTTGATGGGCGGCGCGGAGGCCCCGGCGAGGGCGAGCTTCGCCTCCTCCGACACATGAGGGCACTGATCCAGGCTGGCCTGCTTCTGGGCGAGCTTCATGGCGAAGGCAAGGCAAGTGGGCAGACCACACTCCTTGCAGTTGGTCTTCGGCAGGTGCTTGAAGATGTCTATCCCGGTGAGACCCATTCTCTCCTCCCTGCCGCAGGGCCGGTATCCCTGCGGGAGGCCTGCGCTCGCCGGTCAGAGCAGCGGATCCATCTTGAGCGCGGGATGGTCGTGCTGCTCCAGCCAGGGCATCAGCTCCTCGACCGAGGTCGCCACCGTCTCGTCCCCGATCTTCTCCAGGAAGCCGTCTAGACCCATCTCCCCGGCCCGCGCCTCGATGCGCTCCGCCAGCGCCTCCTTGAGCTCCTTCGGCATCCACAGGACGCGAGGCAGCCCACCCTCGGCCCCGATGAACTTGCGGCTCACGATGTAGAGCCGGCCGATTCCCAGGAAGCCAGGTGTCTGCAGTCCGCCCCCGACTGATCCAGCCAAGGTGGTGAAGGCCATGCCGCAGGGCGTCATTCCCGGGTACTCGCGGTTGACGATCATCACTCCGTAGGTGACGCCATTGGGGTCCGGCAGGATGGCCATGATGCACTCGAAGCAGCCGCAGGAGGTCATGGGATCCTCCATCAGCGAGTAGGCGTTGAAACGCTCGACCGTCTTGTTGGAGGTCCGGTAGACGAACTCGTTGACGCCCTCCCACTGGCCCTTCACCGGATCTATCACCCGCCCCTTGGCCACCGGCTGGTTGGCGCCCGCCGGGTTGATCTCGTAGGCGGCCCGCCCGTCCAGCCAGTTGTAGGCCCCGCACAGACCCAGCCGCTCAGGGCTGATGACGCACACGTGGTTGGGCGCGTAGGACTGGCAGAGGGTGCAGGAGTAGAAGGTGTCCACGCTCTCGTCGGTCATCCCGGCCACTCGGGCGTCCCGCGCCTCCCAGGCATGTCGCGCTTCCTCCAGCACGGGGGCCATCGCCCCCTCGTCGGTGAACACGGTCACCTGGACCTTGTCCACCAGGGCGGGGAACTTCTGCAGGTACTCGGCCCGGAGCAGCTCGCCGAAGTGTCGCAGGCGCAGCCCCGCCTTGAACGCGTCCTTAGAGATGCGCACCCAGCTCAGGTTGCGCTGCCCCATGTGGAACACGCCCATGGCGTGGTTGACGATGGTGTGGACCTGCCGCTCCAGGATGGGCTCGAAATCCTGCTGCATCTTCCGGCCGGCCACCTCGATGAAGAAGCCGAGCGGCATCGCTCCGCCCAGCTCGGCAGTGTCGCAGTCGGCACCGATCAGCTCGATTCTGCCATCCTGGACCTCGTCCATGGGCCGCATCCGCAGGTACTCGAAGGCGGTGCTGTACTTCCCGCCGAACTGCACCTGCATCTCCTCCCGGCGCACCGTCTCCCCCTCGAAGGCGGCCGCCACCGGCACCGGGATGTCAATCTTCGAGACGCTCACTCTGACGCCGCGCACCTCCACACAGGTCTCTACGATCCGGTCGTGGTCGAGCTCCCGCACTAGCTCCTCGTAGGTGCACACCCCGGTGGGTCGGATCTCTGGGATCTGGGTGTCGCAGATCACCGGGAACCCCATGTTGATCGCGCCGGCACCGCTGGCGTACTTGAGGTCGTCAATCGTCCCCAGCCCCAGGCCGAAGGCGAAGATGCGGGCGCGCGTGTAGTCGAGACACTCCTTCCACTGGCCCTTCTTGTGCCCGCCGAAGGTGAGCGCGCCCCGGATCGCCCAGTTGAGCGCATAGATGATAGACTCGGTGTCTGGGCCGAGGGGCACGATGTACCGGCCCCACCAGGCCTTCTTCAGGTCGCCGTCCTCGGTCTCGGAGGCATCCCTGGGCAGCACCCCGGCCTCGATGAGCTGGTCGCGCATGGTGCGCCCCTCGTGGTTGCCGACGAGGAAGGTCAGCAGGTTGCGCTTCTGCAGCTCCCGGATGATGTAGACTGCGGTCTCGGTGTCGGGCGCGGCCCCCACGATGGCGGCGAACCCCGGAAGGCGTCCGTCCACGAGCTGGATGCCGAGGGTGCGCAGGATGGTGTCAGAGATGAACCCGTGCCAGCCCTCCTTGGGCTCCTCCCCCTCCAGGTAGGCGAGGGCCTTGGTCAGCTCCTCGGCCAGCAGAGTGGCGACGCCCGCGTCCAGGGTGCCGGACAGATAGGGAAGCCAGACGTTCTCCGAGGGCTCCTCCGTCAGCAGGCCCTGCGCTATCTCCAGCACCTCTCGCGCCTGGCCCAGAGTGGCCACGTCGAGCCCCAGCAGCGCGTTCGCCATCGGCAGGTAGAAGGCCGTCTCCGGGAACTCCAGCGCCTGGCCTGCCCCGTGCCTCTCGATCGCGGCCGACAGCTTCTGCTCCGCCTCGGCGACGATCCCGTGCGACCCGCGAATGGCCGCGGCAGCGACGATCCTCGACATCGAAGCTCACACCTCCACTACTTGCCGCTCAGAGGCCCGCAGCCTTCAGCACGGCCGGCACGTGGTGCCCCCATCCCAGGGGCATCAGGTGGACTCCCCGGCAGAGCGGCTTCAAGCCCTGGATCAGCCGGGCGCCGATGGCGATGCTGGTCTTCACCTGGGCGTCGGCCTTCTTCCCCTCCGCCTTCGCCGCCTTGTCCGCCTCCCCGGCCCGGGCCATCTCCTGGATCAGCTCCTCCGGCACGGACACCCCGGCGACGTTCTTGTTCATGTAGCGAGCCATCCCGGCTGACTTCAGCAGTACGATCCCAGCCAACACCGGCACCTTGATGTGCGCGATCTTCTCCATGAAATCCGCGAACATACCGACGTCGTAGACCGCCTGGGTCTGGATGAACTCGGCCCCGGCCTCGACCTTCTTCTCCAGCTTCAGGATCTGCATCTCGACCGGGTTGGCCCCCGGCGTCACCACCGCCCCCAGGCAGAAGTCGGGCTTGCCGTCAAGCTCATTGCCGCTCATGTCGTGGCCCTCGTTGAGACCCTTGGCGACTTTGAGCAACTGCACCGAGTCCAGGTCATAGACCGGCTTTGCGCCCTTGTGATCCCCCAGCGTCGGATGATCCCCGGTCAGGCAGAGCACGTTCTCGATCCCCAGCACCCAGGCGGAGAGCAGGTCGCTCTGGAGCGCCAGGCGATTGCGGTCCCGGCAGACCATCTGGAGCACGGGCCTGTACCCCAGGTCTTTGATCAGGTGGCAGGTGGCCATGGAGCCCAGTCGCATCGCTGCTGCCTGGATGTCGGTGACGTTGATCCCGTGCACCAAGGGCCCGAGGAGCTTGGCCTCCTCCAGCACGTGATGCAGGTTCGTGCCCTTTGGCGGGCCCACCTCAGAGGTGACGACGAAGGTGTTGGACTGTAAGACCGGCCTCAGGCTCATTCCTCTTTCCCCTCCCGAGAGAGTGTGCGCTGCCCCGGCTGAACCAGCGCCTCTTTGGGAGGCAGGTAGCTCTTCACCGAGTCCAGCTTCCCCTGCTCTTTCAGCTTGTTGTAGATGAGCAGCCAGCCGCAGTCCGTCTCTGGGTTGACCTCGCACTTCCCCTCCGCGGTGGTCCCGCCGCAGGGACCATTCTGGAGGCCCTTCGAGCAGCGGGTGACGGAGCAGATGTAGCCGGTCTGCTCCAGGGTGCAGTTGCCGCAGGCCGAGCAGTACTCTCGGAACTGGCCGAACCGCTCCACGCATCCGAGGAAGAGGGTGTTCGTCCCAGTGTGCACCGGCTTGTCGGTGGCCTGGGCTGCGGTCTGCGCGCCGGTGCCGCAGGACAGGATCAGCATCGCGTCGGCCGCCGCGACCTCCTGCCGATGCTCCCGGAACTGCCGCCGCAGGTTCAGCAGGTGGCAGCCCGGCTCAGCGATCAGCGTCCCTGTCACCGTCTTGCCGTGCTCGCCCAGCTTCTCTGCCATCGCCTTGACTTGGTCCTCCCCGCCCACCTGCACCACTGTCGCGCAGTCACTGCACCCGACCAGGAAGATCCTGTCTTGCCCCTCCAGCGTAGTGAGGATCTCTTCAAGGGATTTCGGTTCACTGATCGTCATGGTTGGCTCCTATAGGATCTCTTGCATCAGCCCAGGCCGCCTCTCAGCGATGCCCCAGCCGTGTGCACGGACGACCTCTGCGCCGTCTCTTGCATCGGCGTCGTTACCGTGATGCAAGAGACGCGGTAGGCTGAGGATTACAGGCCTACGGATTCCCTTGCATCAGGGTAAGACCCCTGATGCAAGAGAATCTCTCAGAAGGCCGCCAGACGCTCTCCTGGGGAGTCTCTTGAATCATGGTCTCTCACCATGATTCAAGAGACTCTGTAGCTGCCAGCGCGCGGCCTCCACGGTGTTGCGCAACAGGATCGCAGTGGTCACCGCTCCCACCCCCCCGGGCACCGGCGTGATCGCGGCCACCTTCTCCTGGGCGGCCGCGAAGTCAACATCCCCGTAGGTACTAGTCTTCCCCGTCTCCGGGTCTTTGACCCGGATGGTCGCGACATCAATCACGATCGCCCCCGGCTTGAGCATGTCGCCCGAGATCAGGCCCGGCTTCACGCCCACCGCCGTCACCAGGATATCCGCGCGCCGGGTGTGGGCCGCCAGATCGCCTCGTTCGCTGGTTCCGATATGGCACACCGTCACGGTCGCACCGGCCAGCTTATCGGTCTTCCCCTCTGCATTCATGGTGATGTACTTGTCCACCAGCAGCAGGGCCACTGGTTTGCCCACGATCTCGCTGCTGCCCACCACCACCGCCTCCCTGCCGTAGGCGTCCACCCCGGCGGAGCGGAGCAGTTCGATGACACTCATCGCCGTGCAGGGGACCAGCCGCGGCTGCCCGAGCACCACGCGGCCCAGGTTGGCAGGGCTCACTCCGTCCACGTCTTTCCTAGGGTCAATCACCGCCTGGGCCGCGGGCCCGTTGATGCCCTTCGGGGTTGGCATCAGCAGCAGGATGCCATGCACCGTCCGGTCGCCATTCAGCCGCTGGGTCGCCGCCTCCAGCTCTGACTGCGTAATCTCGGCCGGGTGCTGCTGCAACTCGTACCCGATCCCGACCTCCTGGCAGGCCTTCTCCTGGGCCCCGGCGTAGAACCTCGCCCCCGGGTTGTCGCCCGCCAGCACCGCCACCAGCTTCGGCGCTACGCCCTTCCCCTTCAGGCCCTCCACCTCAGCCTTCACCTGGGCCCGGATTGCCTCCGCAATCGGTTTGCCCTCCAGCAGCTTCGCGCTCATTGCTTTCTCATGCCCTCCCTCACGCGCCGGATCACCTCGTGCCACACCTGTCCAGCCAGCCGCTCACCCTCTTCTACCATTGGCTTCATCGCATCGAGGCAGGCATCCACGTAGGCCCTGTCCTTGATGTACATCAGGTTGATCTCGACATTCAGGGTAGCGCATTCCATCGCCGCCAGCGCGAGCTTCGCAGCCACCCCTACATCGGTGATGAGACTGGGGTTGCCCTTCTCCAGCAGCCCGGCCGCGATCTTCAGCACCCCGTGGCAGGCGCGCATCGCCTCCCGGGGGACCTCCGCCGCGGCCTTCAGGGCCTCTTGCAGCGCCCCCTCCCGCTCCGCCTTCTCCGCCTCGGTGGCGCGAGGCAGCTTCTGCGCCGCCGCCACCTGGCCGTAGGCCTCGGTATCGGCCTGGGTCAGCCGCTCCAGCTCGGCGCGGAGCTGCTCGCTGCGCCCCAGCAGAGCCCGCACTTCGCCCTCCACCGTCGCGAACTTCTCCCGGCCCACCGTGAAGCTCGCCACCATGCTGTCGAGCGCCGCGCCCAAGGCCCCCACCAGCGCGGCCGCGCTCCCGCCTCCGGGAGTTGGCTGCCCGCTCGCCAGCGCGTCAGTGTACCGCTTGAGGGGTTCCTCGAGGTATCCCATGGCTCAGAACAGCCCCACCACCTTGCCGGCCGCATCTATGTCCACATCCACCGCGGCCGGCCGACTGGGCAGACCGGGCATCGTGCTGAAGGTGCCCAGCAGTGGGTAGAGGAAGCCCGCGCCCGCGCTCGGCCGAATGTCCCTGACCGGCACCCGGAAGCCCCGCGGCCGGCCCTTGATGTTCGAGTCGTGGGAGAGTGACAGGTGGGTCTTCGCCATGCAGATGGGAAGCTTGTCCAGGCCCCACTTGGTGAAGGTCTCGATCTTCCGCTCCGCGACCGTATCGAAGTCCACGCCATCGGCCCCGTAGACCTTGGTGGCGATGGTGCTGATCTTCTCCTTGATGGGCAGATCGTCGGGGTACAGGAGCTTGAAGTCAACAGCCTTCTCACAGGCGGCGATCACCGCCTTCGCCAGCTCCGTCCCGCCCTCTCCGCCCCGCGCCCACACCTCGGAGAGATAGGCCCCCTCGGCGCCGGCCTGCACGGCCATCTTCTGAATGAGCTCGATCTCCCGATCCGTGTCCTGGGTGAAGCGGTTGACTGCCACCACCACTGGAACGCCGAACAGCCGTGCGTTCTCGACGTGCTTCATCAGGTTGTCGCAGCCCTTCTCCAGGGCCGGCAGATTCTCGCTCACCAGCTCTGGAGGCAGGGGCCGGCCAGGGCGCACACTGCCCACACCGCCGTGCATCTTCAGGGCCCGCACGGTGGCCACGATCACCACGCAGTTCGGGATCAGGCCGCTCACTCGGCACTTGATGTTGAAGAACTTCTCCATCCCACAGTCGGCCCCGAAGCCCGACTCGGTGACCACGTAGTCCGCCAGCTTGAGGGCGATCTGGTCAGCCACGATGGAGGAGTTGCCGTGCGCGATGTTGGCGAACGGCCCGGCGTGCACAAACACTGGCGTGTTCTCCAGCGTCTGCATCAGGTTGGGCATGAGCGCGTCCTTGAGCAACACGCACATCGCCCCGGCTGCCCCCAGTTGCTCAGCCGTCACCGGCTCGCCGCCATCGGTGGACCCCACGATGATCCGCCCCAGGCGCTGGCGCAGGTCCTGGAGGCTGGTGGCCAGCGCGAGGATGGCCATCACCTCGCTGGCGACGGTGATATCGAAGCCGGTCTCGCGGGGCACGCGGTTCTCGCCGCCGAGCCCGGAGACGATGTTGTAGACGCCCCACTTGTCGTTGAGGTCAATGACCCGCCGCCAGGAGATGGCGCCTGGGTCAATGCTGAGCTGATTGCCGTGCTTCAGATGCGCGTCAAGCATCGCCGCCAGAAGGTTGTTGGCGATGCCCACGGCATGCACATCCCCGGTGAGATGGAGGTTGACATCCTCCATCGGGACCACCTGCGAATAACCTCCGCCGGCTGCCCCTCCCTTGATCCCGAAGACCGGGCCCAGGCTGGGTTGGCGGAGGCAGGTCATCACCCGCTTGCCCAAGTAGCCCAGGGCCTGGGAGAGGCCAATGGTGGTCACGGTCTTGCCTTCGCCCAGCGGCGTCGGCGTGATGGCGGTGACATCAATATACTTGCCGTTGGGGCGATCCCTCAGCCTCTCCAGGGCGCTCAGGTGTACCTTCGCCTTGTAGCGGCCATACAGGTCCAGCTCCTCCTCGCTGATGCCAAGTGTCCTCGCGATCTCCGTAATCGGCCGCATCTGTGCGGCCTGTGCGATTTCGAGGTCGCTCTTCATCCTGTCTGCCATCCTCCTCGCCTGGTGTCGGGCAGGAGCCTGCTCCTGCCGCGAGCGCTAGCCCTGCCTGCGCACATCCGGTTCCTCGCGCGGGATATCGGCCTCCCCATGCAGGATGGCCTGGATGTGGTCTGGCGTCTGGTACCGCAGATAGCCGTAGTCGAAGCCGTCCCCGAGGCGCAAGACGGCCAACGCCGCGAAGGTTGCAGCACCCATGTCTACGATCATCTGCACGCAGCCGACATTCAGGCCTCGCCAGGCGTCGTCCCCGGACGCCCCTTTGGCGCAGGGGAAGCTGCTGCACTGCCAGCAGCCCTCGATGCCGCGCTCCTCGCAGCACTGCCGCAGGTCGCAGTTATCCGGGCCGCCACCGGCTCTGCAGCCCACACAGCCGCTGCGGGCATGGATGCATACCGGGTCACACACTAACCCGCAGTATGCCACCTCCGCGGCACCGGTCTGTTCCGCCTCGCTCACTCCTGTCCCCCTATTCCGCCCCATCATCACCCTACGCGACGGCCGCCACTGCCTCATACATCATCGGCCGCAGCTTGAGCCCTGCCCGCTTCTCATTGATGCGCGCGATCATCAACTGCGCCGCCGCCACCGGGTCCTTCTCGAAGGCCCAGGTCGCCCCCACTTCCTGCTCCAGTTCCCTGGTCAGGTAACCGTGGAGAGCCTGAGACCCCATCACCGGCAGCGGGGTGCCGAATACCGTGTAGATCCCCGAACCCACGACGTACATGCCGATGGCCACCGCCTTCTCTGACATCCATTCTGGCGCGGCCCCGGCCACCGGCAGGTCGCTGATGTCCTCGCCCAGGCCCCCTTCTCGCAGCATCTCACAACAGGCGATGAGGATGCGGCTGTTGTCCACACAGGCGCCGACATGCAGCACCGGCGGGATGCCGACCGCCTCGCAGATCTCCCGCAGCCCTTGGCCAGCATGCCGCTCCGCGGCCTCCGGGATGAGCAGGCCCTCCTTGGCGCAGGCGATGGCGGAGCAGCCGGTCTGCACCACCAGCACGTCGTTGCGGATCAGCTCCTTCACCATCTCGACGTGGCCGTGCTCCACCGGCTGGAAGTTGGGGTTGCAGCAGCCGACCACTCCGGCCACTCCCCGCAGCCTGCCCTCGATGATCCCATTGTTCAGCGGACGGTAGGAGGGACGGAAGGTGCCGCCGAGGAGGCGGAACACGTACTCCGCGGTGAAGCCGGCGACCAGGTCCATGGTGTGCTTGGGGATGTTCACCGCGTTGGGATCCCGGTTCGGGAAATTCTCCACCGCCGCCTGCACGATCTCCCGGGCCACCTCCAGGGCCCGGGACTCGTCGAACTCCATGTGCCGCACCTCCGGGATGCGGCCCTTGGGCGAGGTGGTGATCAACTCGGTGTGGAAGCAGCGAGCCGCCTCCGGCAGGGAGGGCATCAGACACTGCACATCCACCACCATCGCTTCCACCGCGCCCGTGGCGATTGCCAGCTCCTGCTGCAGGAACTGCCCCGCGGCCGGAATTCCCTGCCGCATCAGCACCTCGTTGGCGGTGCAGCAGATACCGCTGAGCTGGATCCCCTTCGCCCCCTTCTCCTCCGCCAGCTTGAGCAGCTCCGGATCGCGAGCAGCCTCGACGATCATCTCCGACAAGATCGGCTCGTGGCCGTGCACCAGGATGTTGACCTTGTCCTCACTCAGCACCCCGAGGTTCACCTTCCCCCGGATGGGCACCGGGGAGCCCAGCATTACATCCTGGAGGTCAGTGGCGACCATGGAGCCGCCCCAGCCATCGGCGAGCGCGGTTCGGAGCCCGTGATGCATCAGGCTGCGGAAGTCGGTGTCCACGCCCATGGTGGAGCGGTGCATACACTCCACCACCTCCCGGTCAATGCCCCGCGGCATGACCCCCAGCTCTCGCCACAGGTTCTGCCGCTTCTTGGGGGCCCGAGAGGTGAGACGCAGCTCGCCCTCCTGCTGGCCGAACTCGGCCAGGGCCCGCTCGCCCAGCTCGCGGGCGAGGCCTTCGGTCGGCTTCCCGTCCAGCGCCACCCCGTACTCCTGGGCCAGCCGCCGCAGCTTTCGCTCGTCCTTGATGCGGTAATCCTTCGCCTGCCCCTTGGCCATCAGCAGGAACGTATGGGCCACATCCCGCCCGTGGTCCGAGTGAGCCGCAGTGCCGGCGGCGATCATGCGCACCAGGTTGCGAGCCGCGATGGTATCGGCCCCGGCCCCGCATACCCCGACCCTGACGCCCTTCGCGGTGGTGCTGGCGCGGCAGGGGCCCATGTTGCAGATGCGGCAGCAGATCCCCTCCCGGCCGAACCGGCACCCCGGCTGCTGCTGCTCGTAGCGATCCAGCGCGGTCAGCAGATCGCGCGCAGAGGCAGCCTCCAGCGCTTGCTGGCTGGCTGCGTCTCTCATTCGCTTCTCGCTCTCACCCATTCCTCGTCACTCCTCAGCTCCTCCGGCAGCGCGCGGCCCGAGCCAGCCCTGGCCAGCGGCCCGTCAGGAGTTGGCCTCCAGCACCACGCGGTGCTTCAGGAAGTCAATCTCCTTGATCCGACCGGCGAGGTGCTTCTCTTCCCCGAACAGGCTGACGAGCCGGAAGCCATCGCCCTCGGGGCGGATGGAGGTCACATCGCCCAGCACCAGTTGCTCGCCCTCCGGCGTCGCCAGGTAGACCTTAGACTCGCACATCTCCGTCCTCGCGCGCGTCGTGACCGCTCGCCACAACCCGGATAGCGGGGACAACGGAACTGCCGGCGCGGCCTGCACGCGGACTACCAATTCTGCCGCGCCTGCAGCGAGCCCGGTCCGCCAAGACGCGGGCCAGCTCGCCGCTGTCAGCCACTACTATTCTTCCCCTCCCCTAGCCCGCTTTCCTCCCCCTCTGGCTGGAGATTCGCACGCCCTTGCGGCACGCCCGCGCAGGGGTAAGCCCCCTTACTTTGAGCCGCCTGCCACCGCCTGCTACAGCAGCCCCGCGGCCTCGGCGATCGCCCGCACCGCCCTCAGGCAGGGGCTCTGGGCGGTGACCCCGACCAGTGGCCTGCCGTTCAGGTCCAGCTCACGGACCTCGGGGTCCTCGGGGATTGTCAGCGGCTCTGGTAGGCCTCGCTCTCGCGCCGCCCTCAGCAGATCGGGCGGGATACTGTCCTCGACTCGGGTGAAGGCGAAGGCCTTCCGCGCCACTTTGGTGTGAAGCTCCTCAACCAACTGCAACACCCGAGCGGCCGTGTCCAGAGACCGCAGGCTCGGGTCAGAGAGAACGAGCAGCAGGTCGAGATCACCGGCAGTGCGCCTGCTGAGATGCTCCAGCCCGGCCTCGCAGTCAATGACGATGTAAGAGTAGTTCCTGCCTATCTGATCTACGCAGGCGCGCAGGATGGTATTGGCGAAGCAGTAGCAGCCCGGGCCCTCCGGCCGGCCCATTGCGAGCAGGTCGAAGCCGTTGGACTCCACCAGAGCCTGCTGGACGCGCATCCGCAGGAACTCGCTCTTCGCCATTCCCCCTGGGAGCGACTCGGCCCGCCCCAGCCCCTCCTCCCGGACATCGCCCACGGTCTGCTCCAGCTCCACCCCTAAGGCGGTGTTCAGGTTCAGGTTAGGGTCGGCATCAACGGCCAGCACGGCGCCGCGCTTGGCCTCCACCAGCAGCTTCACCAGCAGCGCCGCCACCGTGGTCTTCCCCACGCCGCCCTTTCCAGTAACAGCAATCGTGTAGCCCATTCACTCTCCACGCGCACGCAGCCGCGCACACAACTGCTCCGCCGCTTCCACATAAGGCCCGCCGGTCGGGAGCGCCTCAGACGCGGCAACTCCGGGATCGAGGGGCAGGGCCGCCACCACCGGCAGGCCCTCCAGATGCGGCCGGATCGCGGCAGCGCCCTCGGGTGAGGCCACCTTGTTGACTACCACGCCTGGGAGTCGCATGCCCAGGCCCTGGGCAAGCCGGGCGATGCGCGCCGCAGTGCGAGCGCTCGCGGCGGTCGCCTCGGTCACGATGAGTAAGGTGCCGACGTGCTGGGCGGTCCCGCGGCCCAGGTGCTCCAGCCCCGCCTCCATGTCCATCACGAGCGACAGGTCGGGCAGGGCGACCAGGTGACGCACCAGGGCCTTCAACACCGCGCTCTCCGGGCAGACGCACCCGGCCCCCGGCTCATCAACCGTACCCATCACCAGCAGCGAGATGCCGCCCTGCGAGATCCGATAGCGCTCGAGCAGATCCCCCACCGGCGGATCGAGGCTGAAGAAGCTGCCTCCCTGCCCGGCGCCTGCTCGCTCAGCGAGCAGGTCCCGCAGCTCCGACAGCGGCGTCACCGAACCGAGCGCTTCTTCCGGGAAGCCGAGCACCCGGCCGAGGCAGTTGTTGGGGTCAGCATCCACGGCCAGCACGGGCGGGCCGGCCCGTGCCAGCGAGCGAGCCAGGGCCGCGCTCAGCGTAGTCTTGCCCACCCCACCTTTTCCGGCAACCGCGATCTTCACGCTCACCCCAATGCTATGTGCCCGTCGCCGCGCGGCGCTCTGCGTGCTCCCGGGCAGGCGCTTGCTCCTACTGCTGGCGGGCGTTCGCTCACCGCAGCGAGAGGGCGGAGTCGAGCTTCCTCAAGTCCAGATGCGCCTCGAACTGCGCCAGAGCGTGCTCGATCTTCTGCGGCTCCCGCACCCGCTGCTTTCCCAGGAGCTGCTCGAGCGCCGTCACTGTGCTCAGGGTATCGTCTCGCACCAGCAGCACTGGCACCCTCAGGTCCTGCGCCCGGGCCAGCACGCGGTGGTGCGGGCGGAGATGCCCAGTCAAGATGAGACAGCGCGTGGAGGTCTCGAGCGCGGCCAACTGGATATCGCTGCGGTCCCCCCCGGTGATCACGCACTTGCGAGGCGTCTGCCGGAAGTAGCGCAGCGCCCTGTCCACCCCCATGGCGCCGACCACGAAGTTCTCGACCAGTTCCTCCGCAGCTTCGTCTGCGCACAGCAGCTCGCCACCAGTGGCCTCTACGATCTCTCGCACAGTTACCGAGCTCAGCATCGGGTCATCCGGCAGCAGCCCGAGCACGCCGATGCCCTGCCTCTCCAGGCATGGCACCACCTCGCCCTCGATCACCTTCCTCTGCCGCTCTGCCACGCGGTTGAGGATCACCCCGATGAGCCGGTCCCCGAGCGCGCGATATGCTGCCAACACCCCATCCACCACCAGGAAGGAGTCGCACCGGGCGACCAGCAGCACCTTGGCATCGAGCATCTCCGCCACCGAAGGCCCGTCCAGCCGCACCGTGGTGCCGCGGCTGAGCACCGATCCCAGGCCCCCGAGGAGCATCACGTCGCGGCCCTCGGAGACGGCTCGATAGGCTTCGCGCACTCGCTGACCGAGGTCACCGCAGTCAGCATGACAGAGCTCAGGACTCAGTATCACCGGACAGAGATGGGAGGGCCGGGCCTCGATCCTGAGGTGCCGCGCCACGAAGAGCGCGTCCTCGTCGGTGACCTCGTCCCCCACCGGCACCGGCAGCAGGCCGAGGGGCTTCATGAAGCCGACGCGCTTGCCCTCCCGCTGCCAGCGCGTGCCAAGCACCAGGCAGGTCAGGGTCTTCCCGGAGTACGTGTCCGTTGACCCGACATACAGGGCGATCATACCCGTCTCCCCTGGAGCGCATTCCATAGCCCTCAGTCGCCTGGCCGGCCCGCACCTATGCCGGCATGAAATGCGCCTGCGAAACCCTGCCGCCCTCTTCTGCGCGACTCCGCCGCGACCTTCCAGCACCAACCACCACACATGGCTCGGCCCGTTTATCCGGAGCGGAGCGTCACCAGCGTCACCTCTCGCGGGCAGCCCAGCCTGATAGGCAGGCCTTCCCCTGCGCCCCGGGTCACGTACATCGTGCTCCCGCTCGTCCGAACCAGCCCGGCCGCCCGCTCCCTGGGCCGATGACAGGGTGCATACAGAGGCCCTACGAGGGGCAGCCAAATCTGACCGCCGTGCGTGTGGCCCGCCAGCACCAGGTCCACCTCGCTGGCGCGGCGGTCGTCGAGAGCATCCGGCGAGTGCGTGATCACCAGACGGAACTCGCGCCTCTCCGTTCCTCTCAGCGCTGCCTCGAGATCATCGGCCCTGCTGTAGGCGTCATCTACCCCCACCAGCCAGATGCGCGCCCCTCGCTTTCTCAGCGGCCGGGCCTCGTTGTTCAGGAGGGCTATCCCTGCCTCTGCATACTTGCCCCCCCACCCGGTGGGAGAAGGCGCCCGCGGCGCCCCCACCAACCGAGAATACCACATGAAGCGATGCTCGTGGTTGCCCAGACAAGCCCACAAGCCCTCCCTGGCGCGAAGCTTGGCGAGCATCGGCAGGTAGCGGGGAGCATTGCGCGGGTTGTGCACCAGATCCCCGAGCAGCACGATATGATCGGCTCGGAGGCTGTTGACGGTCTCAACTACCTTCCTGACGGCCCCAGCGCCCCCTCGCAGGAAGCCGGAGTGGAGGTCTGAGACCAGCGCGATGGTAGTGCCGTCGAACTCGGCCGGCAGCCGCGGGAAGGAGATGGTCACTCGCTCCACCACCGTCCGGCCGCACCGCCAGGCCTCGGCGCAGAGCGCGCCCAGGAGCATCAGCCCGATGAGCCACGAGACGCGGCGACGTCTCGGGCGGCCCGGGACAGGCGGCCCAGATGAGACCGCGCGGCCCTTGTGGTCAGTGCTCGTCACGCACTTCATGGCGCCGGCTCGCGAGCCCGGGGCGCAGTGCGCTCCCGGACGAACTTGAGGAAATAGGCGCCCACCAGGCAGCAGCACAGCACGATGCAGAAGTCCACTCGCCACCCCAGGCCGGGAGCGCGGCCCGCCAACCCACTCCCTACCACGCCCCCGAGCGAGATCCCCATGATCTGCGGCACCACGGCCGACACATTCCACACTCCCAGGTAGCGAGCCGACTCTCCTCTCGGCAGCAGGTTGCAGGCCAGCGCCCACTCCACCGCGGTGAAGACCCCATAGGCCAGCCCTCCCGGGATGATCGCCACGAAGCTGTCGCCCAGGTGGCGAGCCAACGCAAAGCCCAGCGCGCTCCCCGCCATGGTGAACTGCGCTCCAAAGACCAGGGGGAGCCGGCCGATCCGGTCTGAGACCACCCCGGCCGCGAGGCTGCTCACCGCCGCGGCCGCGATCCCGGGGAGCTGGAGCAGCATCGCCGTTCCCTCGGGGTCGGGGCTGCGGAGGCTGTGCTCGACGAAGAAAGGAATGGTGGCCAGGAACATGTAGAACCCGACATTGGTGACCGCGCGAGACAGGGAGAGCCAGAAGAAGTCGGGATTGCCCCGGATGTCCACCGCGAAGGAGCCCACGACGATCTGCCACGCAGTCGCCTGAGGCCTGCGCCGCAGCGGCCGCTCCTTGATGGCGAGGCAGGTGCCGATCATGGTCAGGAGCGTGAACCCGGCGATGATCGCGCACATCAGCAGGATGCGATCGTTGTGGAAGGCCACCACCTGGGCCTCGGCGGTGTTCCCCAGGTCCTTCGCGCTGAGGAGCTGCCCGGCCAGGATCACTCCACCGGTGTCGCCGAGCAGCCGCGCGATCCCCATGAACCCCGAGGCCCTGCCGTGCTCGCGAGGGTTCACGGTGTCTGGCAGCAGCGCGGTGAATGGTCCCAGCGCCGCGTTCGTCGCAAGCTGCACCAGCACCAGCGCCCCGGCGAAGGGCCAGAACGACCGGGCCGCGCCGAGCACTATCAAGGCCCCGATGCCGAGTATGGAGCCGGCCACGACGTACGGGCGGCGCCGGCCCCAGGGATGGAGGGAGCGATCGCTGAATGCTCCCACCACGATCTGGCTGGCCGTGCCGACGATCCCGCCCACGAACCCTATGATGGCGAAGTAGTAGCCGACCCGGGCCTCGCCGAACCAGTCGCCCAGCCTGCTCTGCAGTCCCAGGTGCAGCAGCGCGCCCCACATCAGGGTGTTGCTGAGCCAGTAGATCGTGAGCGCAAGATGGTGGCCCAGCGGCCGGGGCGGCAGCTCCTCCGGCGGGATCTCGTGCGCGCTCAGCACTCCATGAGCGACTTGCATGTGGACCTCTCTGTGTGAGCTCCGTGTGCGCCGGGCGCCTCCGGCGAGGCGGCCGATCCTGTCCGTCGGCTAGAGCCGATCGCGGACACTACAGATTCTCTTGCATCAGGGTAAGACCCCTGATGCAAGAGAATCTCCCAGAAGGGCGCCAGACGCTCTCCTGGGGAGTCTCTTGAATCATGGTTTCTCACCATGATTCAAGAGACTCTGTAGGAACCGCCCGGTACTGGGCCGGGTCCAAGAGAGCGGGACCAGCGCGTTCGCTTCGGCAGATGGCGCGGCCTCAAGTTCGCTGGGCCATGTCCCGGGGGTGTTCATCGCGGCCCCGCGCTTTCCCTCCTCGGCATGGGGGGTGAGGGCGAGTTGCACCTGCCCTGGAGCGAGTGTATCATCGGGGGTGAGAGGCGACGACCAACATGACCGGGCGCTCGATCCGCCAATCTGCTTCTTCACAGGCCCGCAGGGCCGCCCAGAAGGCGCTTGCCTGGTTCGACGAGATGATTGCCAACTGCTACCAGTACGCCACGGCGGCGAAGGAGCAGGGTCGGCCCATCGTGGGCATCATGTGCGAGTACACACCCCGCGAGCTCATCATGGCCGCCGGCGGAGTGCCGGTCTGCCTGTGCGGGGGCTCGGCCGAGATGGTCCCGGCCGCCGAGAAGCACCTGCCCGCCAACCTCTGCCCCCTCATCAAGTCCACCTACGGCTATCTCCTAGAGGAGGCCAACCCTTTTCTGGAGATGGCCGACCTGGTCGTCGCCGACACCACCTGTGACGGCAAGAAGAAGATGTTCGAGCTGATGGCCCAGGCCAGGCCCACCTACCTGCTCGAGCTGCCGCAGAAGGCCGACGACCCGGACGCCAAGGCCCACTGGCTGAGAGAACTGGGCAAGCTGAGAAGCCACCTCTCGCGCCAGTTCGGGGTGCGAGTCACCAAGCAGCGTCTGCGCTCCGCCATCCGCGCCATGAACCGGGAGCGAGCGCTCCGGCGCGAGCTGGCCGCGCTGATGAAGGGCAAATCCCCGCCCCTCACCGGCCGTGAGCTGCTCGGCCTGAAGAGCAGCATCTCCTGCATCCCCGCCGACCTGGAGCAGTACCAGACAGCGATCAAGTCCTTGCCCGCCAGGAAGGCGAAGGCTGACTTGGCCTCGCGCGTGCGCGTGCTGCTGACCGGCGTGCCGGTAGTGCATGGCGCCGAGCGGGTGGTGGAGATCATTGAGGATCGCGGGGGTCTGATCGTCTGCATGGAGAACTGCACCGGCCTGAAGCCCATCTTGGAAGATGTGGACGAGTCTGCCGCCGACCCGATGCAGGCCCTGGCCGACAAGTACTTCTCCCTCCACTGCTCCGTAATGACCAAGAACAACCGCCGGCTGGCGGCGCTTGAGCGGCTTGCCGCGGAGTACCTCCCGGAATGCATCGTCGAGCTGATCTGGCAGGCCTGCCTCACTTATGACGTGGAGTCGTTCTTCGTGCGCCGCCTCGCAGAAGAGCAGCTCGCCATCCCCTACCTGCGGATCGAGACCGATTACTCCCCCTCCGACTCGGAGCGCATCGGCGTCCGCGTCGAGGCCCTCTACGAGACGGCGCGCGCCCGGAGACGAGCGTGATCTGCGCGGGCATTGACGCAGGATCGCGCGCCACGAAGGTCGTCCTGCTGGAGTCCCCCGCCGGCCGCGTCGTCGCCTCAGGCCTGGTTGACCAGGGGCTGAATCCAGATGCCGTCGCCGCCGCACTCTTGAGGCGGGTGCTGGCCGAGTCAGAGCTTACTCGCCATGCTATCCGGCGCATCATCGCCACGGGATACGCGCGGAGTGCAGTGAGCAGTGCCCACACCACGGTGACTGAGATCACCTGCCAGGCGCGAGCAGTCTGCTCTCTCGTGCCTGAGGCCAGGACGGTGATAGACATCGGCGGTCAGGACAGCAAGGTCCTCCACCTCGACGAGGCCGGGGAGGTGCGCGACTTCGCCATGAACGACCGCTGCGCGGCCGGCTCCGGGCGCTTTCTGGAGGTGCTCGCAGCGCGCTTCCAGGTCGGCCTCGAAGCCCTGGGCGAGCTGGCCGCTCGCAGCCACACGCCTGCGCCGATCAACAGCACCTGCGTCGTCTTCGCCGAAACCGAGATCATCGGTCTGCTCGCCGCCGGAGCCGAACCCTCGGACATCGCCGCCGGAGTCGCGGCCAGCATCGCCACCCGCATCGCCGCGCTCGCCGCCGGCCGAGCCACCCCACCCGTGATCCTCACCGGCGGGGTGGCGCTCGTCCCCAACATGGCAGCCGCCCTCTCGGCCACCCTCCGCCAGCCGATCAGGGTTGCGCCAACTCCGCAGTTCACCGGCGCGCTGGGCGCTGCCTTGATCGCCGCCGACCAGTCGCGCTGAGTCCCACTGGTTGACGCGCCTCAGCCTCAGTGCTACATTCACGCAGAGAGTGGTGCGGGTGACCTGCCGTGACTGACCAGACAGACACGCCGACCTCCCAGGTTCCCTCGCCCGCGGCGCCGCAGAGCCCGGAGTCCGCATCGCCCCGGCGAGTCAGGGTGGGCAAGGCCGGGCTCGCCCTCTCTCTGCTGATGTGGGGCACGCTCCTGCTTCTCTTCATCCTTCAGCCTACGTGAGGTGACCCTCTTGGATCCCTCGTGATAGGGATCCTCGCCTACGGGCTTATTCCCGCTGCCTTCCTGGCCAGCCTGGTCGGCCTGTTCACCGACAGAGGCAGCCGCGGCTATGCCATCGCTGGCCTTGGGCTCAGCGCGGCGCCAGTCCTTTACCTGCTGATGATGTGGTTCGACTCCCTCGCGGTCAGGCTGTGCGGCTAGCGGCCGCCAGGCCGCGGCAGCCCAATGGCAGGACCTCTGCTCCCGCCGCCGTATAAGGTCCAAGGGAAGACGGATGGCCGCCACCTCCCGCCGGGCGCGGGTAATGAGCCGCTCCAGGAAGCTGGGGCACTGCATCTGCGACCCCCGCAAGTGCTGCCCTTGCGACCTGTTCGTGGACAAGCATGTATGCCTCTGCGCGGGCGAGCGGCTGGACAGCGGCGCACCGTCGGCCCAGCCAGCGGAGCTCACCCGATTGGTCAAAAACGCCGGCTGCGCCTCGAAGATTCCGCCGGCTGACCTGGCGCGCGTGCTGGCAGGCCTGCCGCCTGTCACCGATCCCCGGCTCTTGGTCGGATCTGCCACTGGGGACGACGCGGGCGTGTTTCAGCTCTCCCCGGGTCTCTGCCTGGTGCAGACCGTAGACGTGTTCACTCCCTCGGTGGACGACCCCTACACCTTCGGGCGGATCGCCGCCTGCAACTCGCTGAGCGATGTCTACGCCATGGGCGGCCGACCGCTCACCGCGCTCTCCATCATTGGCTATCCGCTGCACTCGCTCAGCGAGCAGTGGATGGTCGAGATGCTCCGCGGCGGCATGGACGCTCTCGAGGAGGCGCAGGTCACCCTGGTGGGGGGACACAGCATTGATGACGAGGAGATCAAGTTCGGATTCGCCGTCACAGGGCTGGTCCGGCCTTCCGAGATGGTCACAAACGCCGGCGCCGTGCCGGGCGACGCGCTCCTGCTCACCAAGCCCCTGGGCACTGGCATCATCGCCTTTGCGGCCCAGTTGCAGAGGGCCTCGTCGGAGGCGCGAAGCGCGGCCGAGGCCGCGATGACCACCCTCAACCAGGCCGCCGCGGAGGTGATGGTCGAGGTGGGCGCCCGGGCCTGCACCGACATCACCGGATTCGGCCTGCTCGGCCACCTCTACCAGATGGTGCGCGAGAGCGGAGTGACCGCGGAGATCTTCTGGCAGAACCTCCCCCTCTTGCCCGAGGTGTGGGGATATGCTTCCGCCGGCCTAGTGCCAGGCGCGGCGGAGCGGAACCGGGAGTACGCACCCGAGTTTGTGGCCCTCTCGGATGGCGTGCCCGAGCCGATTGTGGAGATCCTCTACGGCCCGGAGACCTCTGGCGGGCTGCTCTTCTCTGTCCCCGGGGAGCGCGCCGAGGAAGCACTCTCTCGACTGCGTGCGGCCGGCTGCCGGCAGGCCGCCATCGTGGGCCGGATCACCCAGAGATCCGAAGGGAGGATCGCCGTGGTAGACCAAGCGACCCAGAGAGTACCGGGTGTCAGCTCAGCAGCGCCGGGTGTCGAGGAGGCCTGCTGCCCAGCGCACCAGGCCGCTCCGGCGTCTGCTGAGGCCTGCTGCGCCGACCGGCCGGGCGCCCCGGCAGGCACGCCCGCCGCCCAGCAGGCCTTCCAGCAGTTCATGGCAGCGGCCTTCGCGCCGGGGGCGCTGGATGCCATCCAGAAAGAGCTGACCACCATTGCCCTCTCCGTGGCGGTGCAGTGTGAGCCTTGTCTCAGGCTCCACCTGGGAAAGGCGCGCTCCATGGGCATCAGCCCGGCCGAGATCCAGGAGGCCGCCTGGATGGGCATCGCCTTTGGCGGCTGCAAGGCGATGATGTTCTGGGGCGAACACTCGAGACTGCTGGGAACCAATCGGGACCCAGAGGTGTCAAAAGCAGCGGGACCGCAGGCGCCGGCCGACCGGTGAGCCCGAAGCAGAGGTCTGCGGAGGGCCCCGGCGAAGTGTATCTACAGAGTCTCTTGAATCATGGTGAGAGACCATGATTCAAGAGACTCCCCAGGAGAGCGTCTGGCGCCCTTCTGAGGGCTTCTCTTGCGTCAGGGGTGTTACCCTGATGCAAGAGAACCTGGAGAAGCCCTCCGCTGGCGCTCGGAAGGAGGGGAGATGACGAAGCTCTCGGTGTCGAGTGTGGTGGTGGCTGTGCTTGGGGCGCTGGCTGTGCTTGCCACCGGCAGCAGCCCTTCGTGGGCCGCCTCGGAGTACGTGCGCATCCGCTTCCTGCCGGATCAAGAGCCCGCAGTGTACGTCCAGTTCACGAACGATACGCTGCGCTGCGCGGCCTCCATCGAGGAGCTGGCGACTGCCAAGCCTGTCAGAGCTCCCAGGTCTCAGCGCTTCCAGTACGATGCCGGTCCATCGGAGTATGTCCGCGGCTACCAGTTCCCGGAGACCGATCTGCCGATCTCCGGGAAGGGGATCGCCAGGGCCAGCGCAGCTCTGCGCATCTTTCGCACCTACCGCCTGCAGCGGAGTGCGCGGTCCCAGCCGACCAGGAGCACCTATGTCGCCGGTGAGTTCCGCATCGCCAAGCAGGACGGCACCGGCACGGTGTGGACCTACACCTTTAGCGGGAGCGTGACGCCGGAAAGCCGGGCCACCACTCAAGCGATGGGGAACCCAGCGACCTCGCCCATCATGGACATCCCCGACCTGGACAAGCTCAAGCTGACCATTGAGACCAAGGTGGAGGGCAAGAAGGCGCGCATCGGCCTGCGGCTGATGGCCGGCGAGGTCTGGATCAGCGACCTGGCCAGAGGTGGAAAGGGCGCGCCAGCCCGGCTGGAAGCCACCAACAAAGAGGGTAAGACGGTCCTCTCAGAACAGGGGGACCTGAAGAAGTTTGGCTTTACCTGAGGAGGGCCCTGCTACTCCGTGCGAGTAGCGAAGCGTGGCACATACAAGGTCAAAGGTACCCTGGAGGTCCCGAACGGGCAGAGTTTCACCGCGGAGGGCCAGTTCACCGTCCGCTAGGTTGCGCTCGCAAGAAAGCAGCCGAGGGCGCCGCGGGGTGAACAGGGACCCCGGGCGCCCTTCCCATTGGGGCCGGGTGAGCGCGGGAGCGGAGGGGTCCTGGTGGACCTGGCCGGGCTTCAAACCCGGTATGAGGTCCTGATCGGGCTTCAGGTGGGTTCGATTCCCACACGCTCCCGCCAGGACCCCCGGGCGGGCTCGTGTGCCTCTGGCGCATCCGCCCGCCAGAGGTGGACGAGACTCTCACACAGGCCTGCCGAGTGACGCGATCTGGGGAACTGCTACGGATTCTCTTGCATCAGGGTAAGACCCCTGATGCAAGAGAATCCCTCAGAAGGGCGCCAGACGCTCTCCTGGGGAGTCTCTTGAATCATG
>Ga0315307_1000130_pt1 | contig 29440 bp, 30 predicted proteins | sample TDP2_MG_FD_203079 | JGI IMG/M metagenome (GOLD analysis project Ga0315307, IMG submission 203079) | Freshwater sediment microbial communities from Lake Towuti, South Sulawesi, Indonesia - TDP2 | ecosystem: Environmental > Aquatic > Freshwater > Lake > Sediment | place: Indonesia: South Sulawesi...
TTGCCATCGCCAGCTCAGCCCAGTAGAGGTCTCCCGCTTTCATGCCTGGGGTAGCGAGGTCGACCGGAGCCGTACGAATTACTGTGAGACCGAATGCCTCGGCCAGTTCCACGGTTCGCCTCTCAACTTCCTTATCCTTGCAGGAACCTGCCAGAGTGAACATGAGACAGGGACTGACATTCTCGTGAAGGTCCATTATCAAAGCGGCGCCCAGAGTCGCCTCATTCCAGATGAAGTTTGCAATTCGCGATGTTATGCTTCCAGTCTCGCTTCCTGGATATGAGACGGCGAGGTTGGCGCCGTCGTGAGGAGAGACGTAGTCTCCGAACTGCATCGCCAGCGGGTTCGCAATTGGAAACGCGATTATGCTGCCCTTCAGCTTTGAAGGGTCGATCTTCTTCCTTGTCAGGGCGTGAATTGTTGCGGTTCCGGACAACTCGGTGGGATGCGTTGCGCCACACAGCACAACCTTTGGGCCATCCTCACGACCGTTCACGATTGTCACTGGAAGCGCGACGCGTGTCCCATCCCTCAGTTCGACCCATGTAGCTGGTCCCCATCGTACCTCTCCCGGTTTCCCTGAGACCTCTCCCACGCTGATTGTCCTACCCATTGATTGCTCCCGAACGTATTTCCAGCACGGTCAGGTTATAAGACTAGAACATCATCCGCTAAACCCAATTGTATAACAATTTCTTTGAATCGTTATACGATTCGGGAACGTGGAAGATAGTTACGCGTGTGCGCGCATCAAGAGACCCGACGACGGGAGATCTCTCTCCTCCAGCACGCAACTCTCGGACACGGTGACATATTTCGTCGATCCGCCACTGACGACAACGACCACCGCTGCGCCAGTCGGAGGTGAGCTCCTGTCGCCTGACTGGACAGAAGTTGCCGGAGAGTGGACAATTGCGCTCGTCGCCCTTTCAGTTGTCGCGGCCACAATACTGCTCAAGAAGCGCGACGGATAGCTCAGCACAGGCAGCCAAATGAATCTCGCGAAGCCACGCATCACTTCGCACTGGCGTGCGACTTCATGAAAGAGGTTCTTGGCACGGTAGAAAACGAATCTCATCTAAGGGTAGATCTTCCATAATTGAAAGCGTGACGTTGCGTTGACGTTGTAGTTGGAAGCCCGAACGTCCTTATGCTCGATTCGGCAACATCCGCCGTCGTTCTTGTAACGAGAAGCCCGACTTGAGCGGTGCAACCGATTTGGGCGGCATGAGCAGGAGAAGATTCATGAGATATGGAGTTGGGTCGGCGATACTTGCGGCGGTAGGGGTCTTGACGGCTTACTTCTTGACGCGAAGGCCTGAGGCATCTTCCGGTACAGGTAGGCTGCCGCCGGGGCAGTCAGAGGTCGCTGCATTGCAGGTTCTTCACGTGGACGGGGTACCCGACATTGACCTGGGCAAATGGGCCTTCGAGGTGGACGGAGAAGTAGAGAACCCCGTCAAATTGAGTTGGAATGAATTCCTCCAGCTACCCAAGACAAGCGACGTATCCGACTTTCACTGTGTCACAGGCTGGACGAAACTGGACAACAGATGGGAGGGCGTCAGATTCAAGGAGATCGCGAATCTAGCCCGTCCAACCGTTAGGGCGAAGTATGCAACCATCGAATGCTACGGAGACATAGTGTACACCACTTCACTCCCTCTTGAAGATCTTCTGCGTGACGATGTCTTGTTCGCCTACGGACTAGACGGGAAACCCTTAGAGCCAAAATACGGCGGTCCGGTTCGGCTTGTCGTTCCGCAAAAGTATGCGTACAAGAGCGCGAAGTGGGTCAAACGCGTAATATTCACCGAGACACAGGAGCTTGGATTCTGGGAGAGTAGGGGGTACAGCAGCACCGCCGACCCACGCACCAATGACAGATATGCGTAACATCAGGACGGCCAGCATGAATCGATTGAGCCCACCGTTGAATCGGGGTTTTTCTCTTGGATACTAATACGGCTTTGAATAGGGTTGACCGGGTGATCGCTTGGCTACTTTGGGCTCTGTTCATTGGAATGACTCTGAGCGGCTACATGCTCACGAAAGGTTTCATCGACCGGTACTGGGGTTTCCTAGCCCACTTCCAGCTAGCGATTCCGGCGATGGCGCTATTCACCGTCCACTTCGCCATCAGGCTAAGATTCATCCTCCTTAGATGGAAGTTGAAAGAAGGGCTGCTAGTGAACCTCATACCTGTCTTGGTCGGACTGGCATTGTTCCTGCCTGTTCTCTACTTGGATCTTTTCTTCCAGCTAGGCTAAAGCTGTGACTTGGTCACACTCTATGCGCTGGCGAAATCGATTGAGAATCATTCCTCGAGAAAGAAGCACCGAAGTGAGAATCTCAAAGCTCATCAGAGCACCGAAGGCCGAGGTGTTCGCTTGGTGCACAGACTACTCCGACTTGGATCCAGAGATCATGGAGTCAAAGGGGTCCCAAACTCGGAGAATCATTTCGCGCCACAAAGAAAGGGTCGTCTTCGTCGACACATACTCGGATCCAGCCATCGAGACGAGGAGGGTGGAGGTCTCACTGCTTCCTCCGAACGAGTGGCGCGCCAAGTTCACTGGCGGAAGATGGGAAGGAACCGGGATCTACACGCTCTCAGAAACCAGCGACGGAACCAGGCTTGACATAGTCTTCCGAATGGAAAAGGCGATCGAAGGATACACCGCCGAAGATCTGAAGCAACGCGCCAACGAGACCTGGGACAAGTACGTCAACGCAATCGAGAAATCCCTGCAATCAACACGATAGGCTCTGACTGGCGACCGCTGGGAGAATCATTAAACCCTGAGCGTGAGCTATCGCAAGATAAGTGAAACAATATGACTTTCAAGTACACGGGCATAAGAGTTCGAGACCTCAAACGTTCGCTCGTCTTCTACACGAAAGTCATGGGACTGAAGCAAGTTAGCCGCGGAAGAATGAAAGCAGGAGGAATCTTCGTACAGCTCAAGGACCCGCGGTCCCGCCAGATGCTCGAGCTAAACTACTACCCGAGAGGAAGCAAGTACTATGAACGCTTCAAGAACGGCTCCGAGCTTGATCACTTGGCATTCTGGGAGCGAGACGTAGACAGGAGATACGAAGAACTGCTTGCAAACGACGCTACCAGTGCGGTTGAGCCGTTCTCCGAAGACGGCTATAGATTGGCTTTCGTCAAAGATCCTGATGGGATCTGGATAGAGCTAATAGGCAAGGACAGAAAAGCCAGAAAACGGGTTCGCTGACGGACCGAGCGGGCAAGGCGCGGCAGGCTTGAACTGAGCAACGCCGCTATTCTAAGCGGACCCTATTTCTTCTTGACGAGCACGTCGGAATCTTGCATTCGAACTTCGAAGATAGGTTCATCTCTCTTCGGAGGCGGGCCGATGACCTTTCCTGTCGTGACATCAAAACGCCCCGCGTGGCACGGGCATGTGACCATACTACCCTCAAGTGTTCCTTCGCTCAGTGAGCAGCCTCGATGTGTGCACGTATCGACGATCGCGTAGATACGCCCGGAAATGTTTGCGACAAGTACGTCCTCATCATTCACCTGAACTTTCTTCATTGATCCAGATGGAAAATCGCCTAGCTGACCGACCTTCGCAAACCCTTCACTCATTTGGAATCTCGCCGTCAATTTCCAGTGCGCTTCGGGGGAACTTATGCCTTGCCGGCTCAACGGTAGATCTTGTAGGATCTCTTGCGCTTCTCGTGGGGTAGAACGCGGGCGACTATTCCGGCGGCGAGAAGTGTCGTCTTCATTACCTTTCTTACTGACTCGGGTCAGCCTATGACAGCTTGACTTGTCAACAATCAGATTAAGCAGCGCAGTCCTATCGAGCGCCAGGCTGAATCAGGCTTGCAGACGACTGCTCGGGTTCAGAAGCACAACTACGCGGTGCTCGGTGCTGGGAGGCAGGGGACAGCGGCCGCCTACGACATGGCAAAGTTCGGAGATGCACGGAAGATCGTGCTGGGCGACATTGATTCTAAACTGGCGAAGGAGGCGGCTAGTCGTGTAAATACCCTGTGCGGGCGGAAGATCGCTGACAGCGCCCGTGTCGATGTGAGGCGTCCAGCGCAGGTCAAGCGTTTCCTGACAGGCATCGACGCCTTCCTAAGCGCTGTTCCGTACTACTACAATCTTGACATCGCAAGAGCAGCGATTCGTGCTCGCGCCAGCATGTGCGATCTCGGCGGGCACACGGGCATCGTGAGGAAGCAGCTTCTACTGGATCAGCAGGCGAAGGATGCTGGAATCTCGATTGTGCCAGACTGCGGCCTCGGCCCCGGAATGGGTACCTCTCTCGCCTGCTATGGCATGGACCTGCTGGATGAGCCGCGTGAGGTCTACATCTGGGAGGGAGGGCTTCCTCAGAATCCTCGGCCTCCGTTCAACTATCTGATGACATTCAACTTCGAAGGCCTCGTAAACGAGTACTCCGGCATGGCCGTCTTCCTGCGCGGCGGCCAGATCGTGGAAGTGCCGTGCATTGAGGAGTTAGAATTCGTGGACTTCCCTCCCCCTCTTGGCCGGTTGGAAGCGTTCACAACCTCTGGCGGCACGTCCACATGCCCGTGGACATTCAAAGGGAAACTCAAAGTCTTTCAGAACAAGACGTTACGGTACCCAGGGAGCTTCGCTCAACTACGAACAATGCGCGACCTAGGCCTCTTCAGCGACAAAGAACTCAAGATCAACGGAGCCAAGATCGTTCCCAGACGAGTTCTCCAAGCGCTCTTTGAGCCGAAGATCAAGTTACCTGGACAAAAGGACGTTGTAGCTCTTCGCGTCAGATGCGTCGGGGAGAAGAACAGGCAGGCGGCTGAGGTGGTACTTGATGTTGTGGACTTCTATGACGATGAAACACAGTTCACGGCGATGGAGCGCGCAACAGGCTGGCATGCCTCGATCGTCGCGATCATGATGGCGCGGGGTGAGACTCCGCGCGGAGCAAGACCGCTGGAAATCGCTGTGCCAGGTCATTCCTTCGTCAAGGAACTGAAACGGCGCGGGATCAGACTAGCCGAGAGGACAAGCTGGGCTCGTGCTTAATGACCGCTTAGGACATTCCGCCCCGCCGATCAGAGCGGCGCTCGAAAGATGGAGGATACGCTTTTCAGCGCCAGTCTCCTGTCTCTCAGCATGAGAGCAACAACCGTTCTGATTTTGCTGTGTGTCGTAGCTAGTCTCTACGCGTGGACTGCCCGGCCCGCAACAGTGCAGAATGACTTGGTATTCAGCCTCAACAATTTGCTGGATGGGCGGGTCTGGACGGTTGTCACGGCCATCTTCGTACACGCCAACTTGCTTCACCTGGTCGGTAACATGATCTTCCTATACGTGTTTGGCAATACCCTGGAAAGTGTGGCAGACTCCAAGCGAATGCTTTCCGCATTCTTTCTAGGCGGGATCGTGAGCTTCCCGTTGAGCTTGCCCTTCTTCTCGCCTGATGCGACGTTTGTGGGCGCGTCGGCTGCGATATTCACTTTGACAGCGGCGGTTATGTTAGTCAAACCGTTGAGGTTTTCATTCTTGCTGCTCATGCCTGTCGGGTTGGTGGCGGTTTTGTATTTCCTCTACAACGCCGTCGCGGTGTACTACCATCTCCAGAGCGACGTCGCGTATATTTCACACATAATCGGTTTCTCGCTCGGGCTGCCCCTTGGAATCGCTTGGAGTCCTCAGTGGAAGAGGAACCTGTTAATCTCGATCGGGCTGCTGGTCGCATACTTCGCTCTAGTCTTCTTCATCACAACATACCTACTTCCCTCGCTGCGCCAATAGTCCGACAGCGACCGTATGCTCTTGCGGAGGAACTGGTAGAGCCGCAACGTCTCAGTGGCACCGCATTTGAAGACATCCGATAGAGGCGGTCAAGATGAATAGGATCCTGCTAGTCATCGCTCCTTTGCTGGCTCCAAGAGCCGCTCGTATGTTGGGCGATTTATGAGCATACAAAATACCTACTTCGCCTAGCTCCTCTATTCTTACCCGATCTACCCTTTTCTGGTCAGCGTGAATCCGTTAGTCATTCCTCGGGTTTTCTTTCGGATTTGAACCATCGACCCGGCTTATTTCGAGAATCACCGTACCACCGTCTGTGTATGCCATTGAGTCCAAGCATTGGACATACGCTTTCGTTCTGTCGTCCCTGCCTGCCAAGCCCCACTCTTCTGGTCTTGAGACTTGCAGTGCGTTATAATGCGGCAGCAGAGACGCAAGCGAATGCATGCAGAGTGGGATCTGCGTAACAAGCCTATAGCCGGACTCCAGTGCAAAAGTGTCGCCAACGTTGTAGACAGGACAATGACCTTTGATCTCCTTGACTCGAACTACCAAGTCCATCATGATGCCTCGCAGTAGTATGAGTGGCCTCTCTCAGATGTAACGATGCCCCTGCTTCACGTACGCCTCACTGGCGGATCAAATTCGGCCTTTGGGGCGGGAGGAAAGCGTGTGCATGAGAATCTCAGACTTTGCTAACCCCGTTGCTGCGCGATGCTCGTCAGCACATGTCCGTTTGGGAGTACGAGAACATGAGAATGCGGGCTGAGGATGAAGGGCTGATGAGTCGGGGGTCTGAAATCAGACCCTAAGTTCCGTTTTCAGACCATAAGTTCTTAAAACAGAACTTAACCAAGAGAACCGAGAGAAAGGCTTGGAGATGTTGATCGACCGGACTCTCGGCTCGAAGGTGGCCGTAAAGACACTCAGGGCTCTGCTGAGGCACCCGTACCGAGACCGGTTCTTCAAAGAACTCGTCAAGGAGGCGCGCGTCGGGGTAGGACCGCTCAACGCTACTCTGAAGAGGCTGGTTGCCGAGGGCATTGTAAAAGAGAAAGTTGTGGGCAAGCAGCATTTCTACAGAGTTGACCTTGAAAGCCCGCTGGCAGAACATTTGTTCAAGATCTTTGCTCTTGAGCGAAAAGCTGCAATCCCCGCAAACCTGAGAACTGCCCTAGATGAACTGGTAACGAAACTGCGAAACCAGTTCGGGGGGAATCTTCTATCGGCTCTACTATTCGGCTCGGTTGCCACAGACACCGCGAGGCCCGAAAGCGACCTTGACCTCCTACTTGTCTTCAAGGATTCTACGAAACAGACCGGTGAGATACGCTCGGAGCTGGACTCGGTAAGCAGGTTCCACCAGGTCTTGGTGCAGGAACACTCTTACGCGAAGAGCGAGTTCCTTGAGGCGTATGCGCTCGGCGACGACCTCGTCGTCAACGCGCTTGCCGACGGCCTGGTACTGTACGACGACGGGTTCCTGATCCCGCTCCTTTCCCGGTCTCTGCCAAAGCCTTCCTTGGCGGTTGCCGCGCAGAATCTCAAGGAAGCTCGAAAGAAGATTGAAGATGCGAGACGCAACTACAGAGAGGGATCGCTCGATACCGTCATCATGCTGCTGGGGTTGGGTATGTCCATGGCGGCACGCGGATACCTGATACTCAGGGGCGAAACGCCTGGCTCTCGACGTGATTTGGCCTTTCAGCTTCGAAAGTACAGTCATGCCAATGCGAGATTGCTCGAGAATCTGTCGCGAGCAGAAGACACAGCGGCGCATCCCGCCACAACCTTGCGAAAGGAAGCCGTCTGGAGCATGCTCAGACAATGCGAGGAGTTCGTGAGGGAAGCCCTTGAGGAATCAGGCGGGCTTCGGTGATGGCCAGCTTCATTGTCAGCAGGCTTTCTCTCGCGAGACGGCAGCTGCAATCCGCGAGGAACAACATGACGCAGAATGACGTAGAAACTGCAGCGAACAGAGCTTTTCTTGCCGCGGAGAACGCAGCAGCTGCGGCGATCGCAAAGTCCGGTGAGCGCGTTGCCCCAGTGCATGGCAAAATACGGGCTCGGTTTGAGGATCTATGCGATCAAGGCTTGATTCCACAGAAGTTCAAAGGTCTCCTAGCACAATCGTACAGGTTCAGACTTCGAGGGGACTACGGTCGCGGAATCCACAGGGGAAAGGGCATACCACATTTGACGCCGACCGCGATGCGAGAGACAATTGACTTAGTCGCTGAACTGATCGATATCGTGACGAGAATGCCCAGAAAGCGGCGTCCCTAAGCGAACCGCCCGAGGCTCCGCTGCTACTGGCACACCAAGAGTGTCATATCGGGATCTCGCACACGGGTTCACGCTTTCTCTAGGTATCTTTCGATCTCCGTCTCAGCGTTGTCGGCAGTAATGAAGATGGGGACGTTTTCCATGCCTGTGGCTATGTAGCTGGAGAGTAGCCATCTGCCCGGTGAGAACTCGAGGGTCTTCTCAAGTATGCTCGGATCGATCGTGAACGTTGTACTGACTAGGCCGCGATCATACTGGCGAGGTAGTGTGCCAACGAAGTATGTATGGAGCTGTTGGAGCGCGTTTGTGTTGAGGTAGGCGATTCTCTGTGTCGCTATGCATCCACCGAGTCCGTACTTGCGGCCTTGTCTAAGGAGCGTCTCAACAGCATCCGTGCATTCGCGCTCGATTCCCCGAGCTTCAGAGGCGGCGGGAACAAACTCCTGGGCTTCATCGAATACGAACAGGATCCATGGTTTGACCTTGAACTTGCGCTTGCGGTTCCAAAGCGTCTCCGCGGTCAAGTCAACTGCGAGCTGCTTGATTGTCACGGGATCAGAGATCGAGAGTGAGATTAGTCGGGTCGGCCCGTCGAGGAGGTGGTGGATCTTCTCAGTTGTCAGCCCCGGTCTGCCTTTCTCGGCGGCTCCTCTACGAATGGCTTCTAGGAGTTCGTTTCGGGATGTTGCCCAGCCGTAGACGTTGCTCTTCTCGCTGACCTTGTACCGCTCCACAGCGTTCCGAGCCGCCGAGTCTAGGAAAGCAACGAACTCTTCATCGATCTCGTTCAGTTCCGCTCGATTTTTCTTGGCCATGTATTCGTTGACCGCTGACGCGATCGCTCCGAGGGCGTCGAGGTAGACCTCCTTGCCTGAGCTTTCGCTCACCATCGATTTGATCGCGGCCAGAATGTCTGAGTATCGCGGCACCACGAAACGCGGCTTGATGTAACGTTCCAGCTTGCCCTGCTCCATTATGTTTCGGAATGCCTTGACGGGCCGTTGGTCCTTCTCGAACTCCCTCGGCTTCACGAGCGAGTCGTACAGTTGGGCGGCGTCTTTGACGTGATCCTCCAGGACTATCTTTGAGGGGATTGACTTGTCGGCGAATACGTCCATTAGTAGGAACGGGTACTCCATCGAGATGTCGAAGATCACGACCTTTGTGTCCTGAGTGTGGTAGATGAGGCGGCGTAGAATGTTCGAGAGCAGGTTGGATTTTCCGCCTCCCGTGAACGAGAAGACGCCGAAATGGTAGCGTAGTAGGTTCTCGAAGTTTACGTAGATCGGGACGCGTGTCTCCTCTGACTCGAACATCTTGATGACGCCGAGGCGCGGGTCCCGACGCGCGTCCTCAGTGGTCTTGAGTTTCTTCCAGTCGACGCCCATCTCGTCGAGGATTCGGCGGTTGTACATCTGATGGATCATGTTCTGGTTGAGGATGTACGCTTGCTCGCCAACTATCGGGTATGAGAACCCCTTCACGTAGTTTGGCTCACTGTCTTCGGCGATGACGAGGTCGTAGTTGATCGGGATCGACTGGATCTGTATCATCATGGTGGACTTGTCGTTGGAGTCCCAGTCGCGGACTGACTGCTGGATTATCTCAAACTGCATCGGGTAGTAGCTCTGGTCTGACAGCCCGCGCAAGCCGAAATGCTCTGGCCTGATGCTGGCTATCTCTGAGAGGGTGAATCTCTCGCCTTCGTCCTTTGTTGCTCGGAAGTTTCTGACGGCGAGTATCATGCCCTCTTCGACTAGGCGCATGATGTCTCGCTGGTACTCGGCTTTGACGGTGCACTCGTACCGGGCCGTGGTGCTGATCTGTGTGGTTTCGGGGCTCGGGCCGTAGCGCGGCCGAACCGTTGCCACGCGCGCTTTGAATCGTCCGTCGAAGTCTGTGAAGTATCGGTCAGGTTCCTCTTCTCGTGGTTTCAAATTCAGCTCTCCTTTCCCTAAACGTGCTCATGTAGAAGACGAAGTCGCGTAGGTCAGGGTTCGTCATGATCCAATCCCTCGTCGTCTCGACGATCCTCCTGAACTCGCGCGCATGCCACTTCGCCACATTATCTGCGATGAAGAGTGGCACATTATGGCCGAACGCCTCCGGAATGCTCGTGCTAGTCATCGCGCCCAACAGAACCATGACGAGGTTCTGGATATCATTGCGCGCCTCCTTATTCGGGAAGAGTATGGGCTTGACTTTCTCCTCGACGCCGCCGTACTCGTGAGAGAGCGCGCATACAAGCTCCGGATTCAAATCGAATTCCGGGTAGACCAAGCGGTCCATCAGGAGCACATTACTCCTTAGCTTCGGATCCTGCTCAGCCTGCGCCAGCTGTACGTACGACTTCAAGAACAAGCGCTCAGGGCCGACTCTGTTCTGGACGGCTCCGCTGACGAACCCTTCTCGGCCGGGTTTCTCGTCCTTTCGGAGCTCCGGAACCATGGTCTTGAACGCGGTGTCGTACTCGACCAGCGCCCACGGAACCGACAGCTTCTCCCAGTTGTGAACGGACGCTGACTGAAGGAACATTCTGTCAGTGTTGGGTATGTTTTCGAGCGCTTCGTTTGGAAGGTCAAGCTTCCACATACGCTCCCGACTGCATATCTTCACCAGCTGTCGCCGGAAGTCCCGGGCGGCAGTGTCCTTTGTGAGACCGATCAGGAGAACGGGCTTCTTCCAACACTCCTCGATGATCATGTTCAGGCAGAAGAGGGTCAGGAACGCGATGTCCACGGTCGTGAGCCAAGTGGGTTTGCCGAATTTCATGATCATCATAGGGTTGGGGCGTTCGGCCAACGGCTGGTCGAGAAACAGGCGGTCGCCGATCGTGCGTGTGAGTTTCTTCATTCGCTCCCAGCTATTTCGATACTCCTCTTTCAGGGCGTAGCTGGAGCCTACCGACTCCACGCGCCTAGCCTTCACGAGGCCGTCGAGTATTTTCTTGGCTCTGGGTCTGCACTCCGAGTGCTCTATACGAAGTCGATCGCAGAGCTGATCAACTGTAAGGGAGCTTGTAGTTTCGAGTTCATAGAGAAGCCGTGGCCTGAGGTAGTCGCCTCTTGGCGGTGGTAGGTCAAGTTGCGGGTTGATGAATCGGTGACGGCAGTAGATCATCTCCTCCATGCGTACTGGTTGGCCGTCAAGGTCGTAGCCGCAAAGCCCTGATTTCTCCTTGAGCTTCCTACCGTAAGCTGTGTCGCTAATTAGGGCGGAGTGCTCGCCTGAGAGCGTCCTGTCCATGAGCAGGATTCGCACGTCCTCGTCGGCGACGAGCCTGTACGCCAGATAGAACTCGGAGAATGACATGATCCAGTCGGCGATGCGTGAATTGTCGAAGACGGCCTCGTCGTCAAGCGGCTTCTTGCTGTCGAGGCTATCGATCATGGGGTCAACATCTGGTACCTCGTTCACGTAGAGCGGGACGCAGCTTGAGATGCCCCGACCGCTCTCCAAGAGCTTGCCAGCATGTTCAACTGACGGCGGAGCGTCTTTGCGGAATGTCACTTGACCCGACGAGACGTAGGCGCCGCCGAAGAAGATGATCAGGTCGAACATGTTTCGGGCGTACTCTGTTCCGTCCACGGCGGCGAATTTCACACGGTCGGAACCGAACAGCTTCAGAGCGGTCTCATGCGCCCGTCCCGCGCTGAAGTCGTGGACGATTAGGCTTGAGAGGAGCGTGTCGTAGACGTCGCCTGCTGAGGAGAAGCGTTTATTGTAGTCGGATATCCGATCGAGCGCCCCGGCTTTCAGAAAATGCCCTGCACGTTTGATCTGGCTGCTCAGGTGGGAGGTTTCCATTTCTGAAAGCCTAGGCGACAGCCCACAACACACCTGCGCTTATCTTCGCTGGAAGATGACTTGCGGACTGAGGGAGACTTCCATCCACCGGTATTTAACAGGGTCTCACGAATGAAACTACTCTTCCGCATGCATCTCGCACTGGCTTTGGTCACAGCGGCTTGGCGGTAATTCAAAATGAGGAGGATTGTCCCTCCTCCCCGCCCCCACTCACCCTCTCCGTCGGCTCGATAAGTGTCTGCTTCCATGTAGAAGGCCTAGTAGGTTCGGGCGGCACGCTGGGGAGCGGAAAGAAAAAAGAGGAGTTATGTCAAGCGACTATGCTGCCGTCAGATAGATCGTGCTGTAGTCGAGGCCTACACCTGAGGAAAGTATTACGTTGTTGTAGATTCCGTGGACGTTGGATCTGTAGACGTAGTAGCCTGTGAACTGGCCGAGCCACGCATATGGCGCGTCCTCGTACATGATCGTTGTAATCTCTTTGTACATCGCCGCGCGCTCGTTCGCATCGAGGACGTACGGTGCCTTCTGATAGAGCTCGGTCACTCTATCGTTGCTGTAGTAGGCTGGGTTCCAGCCGACTGGCGGGAAATCTGGATTGGCGAACGGTATCACGAAGTCATCAGGGGATATGTAGTCGGCGTACCATTCAGTCCATCCCATCTCTGGGACGCCCTCCGGCCCTGAGAGGATCTTGTCAATGTAGGTTGCGAAGGAGACTCCTAGGAGGTTAACGTTAATTCCGATGTTCGCGAGGTCCTGCTGGACTTGCTGAGCGATCAGGGCGACTGAGGCGTCGCGGGAGTAGTAGAGGTACGTGATGTCCGGCAATCCCTCTCCGTCAGGGTGGCCAGCTTGACTCAGCAGCTGCTTTGCGAGGTCTGGATCGTACTTGTACGGCTCGATAGTTTCATCGTATCCTTCCATACCCTTTGCGTAGGGGCCCACGTAGCGGACGGTGACGTCTCTGTTGATGCCTGACATAATAGCGTCGTAGTTGATGGCGTGGATCACAGCCTTTCTCACCAGTGGATTGTCGAACGGGAACGCCCTGAGGTTCATGTAGATGAAATCGATGTGGTATGACAGACCGATCTTCTCTACGACTATTCCCTCGACACCCGTCACGTCTGTGATGTGATTAACGTCGATGACCGCTATCTGGGCAAACCCGCTCTTGATGTCCATCAGACGTGTCTGGACGCTTATCTTGTAGTACATTATCACCTTCTCTAGTCTCGCCGGTGTCCCCCAGTACAGAGGGTTCCTTGCCAGAGTGAGGTGGTCTCCCTTTATCCACTCCTGCAGAACGAACGGCCCGGTTCCCGCCGCATTTGAGTCCATCCACGGGTTAGTCGTATCCGCAACAACGCCGCCGTGTTTTTCCACCTCGTTCGGGTTCACTATTGAGGCTGTCATAGTCGCTATTGTCGGAAGGAATGCCGCGTACGGTTGTGTGAGATCGAACTCAACAGTGTACTTGTCGATCACCTTGACGCTGTCCACGGTGAGGTCCTGCGAGAGAATCCATGAAGGAGGCTGGTTCATCTTCAGTACGCGATCGATCGAGTACTTCACCGCGTTGGCGTCGAGTTCGTCGCCGTTACTGAACTTGACGCCTTGCCTGAGCTTGAAGGTATAGGTCATTCCATCGGGGGTGGAGGTCCACGACTCGGCGAGCATACCCACGAACTCGGACGGGTCGCTCTTGTCGTACGTGACTAGCTGATCGTAGAGGTTCGCGATGACTTCCCAGCCAGCATATTCGTAATCGAAGGCCGGATCTAGACTCTGTAACTCATTGGCCTTGTCGACGACTAGAGTGGTTGGGCCCGGCCTCGTAGTGGCTACCGTGGTCGTTGTCGTCGGCACCGTTGGCACCGTTGGCGCTGTGGGACCCGGCTGGTAGAGAAGGAAGTACCCTGCCACACCAGCGACCACGATGATTACTATGACCGCTATCACTGCTGTGATTCTTGAGACGGCTCTTGTAGAGAATCTTTTGGGCATCTGCATTTCGCTGTCAACTCCGATTTCCGAAATCTAAGTGTCCATTGCCGGAGCGCCAAGATGTATTAGAGCTTTGCCAAAGGATCAGCATCTTAGCATTCGCAGAGAATCGAATCCTTCGGATAGGCCTCCTGTAATCGAAAACCGCTCTAGAAAGGATATAGACAACGTTCGCGATCAAGTTTGTCTCCGAGTCAACGTAGGAGCTGGGGTCATGGGTCTGCTCAAGTTCTGCGTCAAGAGGCTGGCCATGCTCGTCCCCGTTCTCATCGGCGTGACTTTCTTGACTTTCCTGATTTCAAGAGTCGTCGTTCCAAACCCGGCTAGGGCTTGGGCTGGACTGAAAGCCAGCCAGGCAACGGTGGAGGCTATTGCCACTCGGTACCGTCTGAACGACCCCTTGCACATCCAGTACTTCTACTACATCAGGGACCTTCTGTCGGGAGACTGGGGGACCTCCCCCGTAACAGGGCAGCCAGTCATCGAGAACCTATCGGCTTTCTTTCCAGCCACACTTGAGCTCTCAATAGTAGCGATTGTGATTGCTGCCGCGCTCGGCATACCTTTGGGTGTCTACGCCGCGGTCAAGCAAGATCAACCTGCGGATCATGCAGTTCGTCTCTTCTCGCTCGGAACGTACTGCCTTCCCCCGTTTCTGATGGCGCTTGTCATGCAGCTCGTCGTCTTTTACTGGCTAAGGCTACTACCATCCGGCGGCAGACTCTCACCGTTCATACAGGCACCACCTCGCATCACGGGGCTACTCGTCCTAGACAGCATCTTGACTGGAAACGTGCAGAGCCTTGTAAGCGCCCTTACGCACATATTCCTACCAGCGACCGCCCTGGCACTCCTGACTTTCGGACTCATCTCGCGACTGACGCGTTCCAGTATGCTGGAGATCCTGAGGCAGGACTATGTGCGAACGGCTCGCGCGAAGGGACTCAGCGAGCGCGTCGTGGTCTTCAAGCATGCTCTGCGCAATGGCCTTGTCTCGATCGTGACGGTTCTCGCTCTGCTCTTCGCCTGGATGCTCTCTGGGGCAATTGTGATCGAGTATATTTTCAACTGGCCCGGCATCGGCCGCTACGCCGTCCAGTCCATCCTGGCTCTTGACCTGCCCGCGGTCATGGGCGCGACCCTTGTCTTCACGCTGATCGTCGTTTCGGTCAATCTCATCGCGGACATAGCATACGCTGCGCTGGACCCGAGGATCAGGCTGGACTGACGGACACATGAGCCTATTCGACAAGAACGAATTGAAACTAACTGGACGCTACCTGCTGAAGAACAAACTCTCGCTCGCAGGCGGCATTGTGGCAGGCGCATACTTGGTACTGGTAGTCCTCGTATGGGCCACAGGCGACCTTCTCGTCCCGTACGATCCCTATGTACAGAACTACGCGGAAGCCCTGAGGCCACCAAGTGGCGCTCACCTGTTCGGGACCGACGACCTGGGCAGGGACATATTCAGCCGCGTAATCGCAGGCGCGCCGTTCGATGCGCAGATCGCGTTCGCGGTGGTGCTCGCGTCCTTAGCATTGGGAGGAAGTGTAGGCGCGTTTGCAGGCTATCTGGGCGGAAAGGTCGAGGAGGCCATGATGCGTCTGACGGACATCTTCCTATCGTTTCCAGCTCTTGTCTTGGCGATGGCGGTCGCTATCGCCATAGGCCCAGGACTCACCAACTCAATGATGGCACTCCTCGTAGTCTGGTGGCCATGGTACGCGAGAATCGCTCGCGGTGAAGCGCTTTCGATCAAGAGCAGTCAGTACATCGAGGCAGCTCATGCCGCAGGCCTCAGCGATCTTCAAGTTGTTGCGCGACACGTGCTGCCGAATATTCTGATGCCTCTCCTAGTCTACGCGACTCTTGACATCAGCAATGTGGTCCTGACGGGGTCTATTCTGAGCTTCATAGGGCTGGGGGCGCAGCCGCCACAGCCAGAATGGGGAAGAATGGTCTTCGACGGTCAAGACTACCTAGCAAGCGCTTGGTGGATGTCGGTCGTACCCGCCATGGCGATATTCATCGTGGTACTTGCTTTCAGCCTCTTCGGGGACGGGCTGCGGGACGCTTTCGACCCGAGGCTTCGAAGGAGGTAGGTCCGCAACGTCGGCTCCCATTCTTTCGATTGAAAATCTGGGGCTGAACTTCAACACGGAGCAGGGTACCCTCTATGCTCTTCGGGGCGTGGATCTGGCCGTCGGCGAGAACGAGGTGGTCGGCTTGGTCGGCGAGTCCGGTTGCGGGAAGACCGTCCTCGGGTTATCGATCCTGGGGCTCAACCCGATGCCTCCGGCTCAGTTGCTGGAAGGGAGTAGGATACTCTTCAAGGGTCGCAACATCGCGGACCTCGCCCAAAATGAGCTGACCCTGATACGTGGAACAGGGGTCTCGATGATTTTCCAAGAACCCATGACATCGCTCAATCCGGTATTCACTGTGGCCGATCAGATTGGCGAATCAATAAAGCTCAGGCTGAGACGCGAGGGGGGCAAGGAGTTTGGCCCATCGTCTCCTGCGACCAAGGAAGAAGTGCTCGATGCACTTCGATTGGTGAGGATCCCCGACCCGGAGAGGGTTGCGAACAGGCATCCTCACGAGCTTAGTGGGGGAATGAAGCAACGCGTCATGATCGCGATGGCCTTGGCCGCGAAACCCTCGTTGCTCGTTGCTGACGAGCCTACGACCGCGCTCGATGTGACGATCCAGTCGCAGATACTGAGACTGATGCGGACACTGATGAGAGAAGTCAAGACCTCTATCCTGTTCATCACTCACGACCTTGGAGTCATCGCAGAAATCGCCGACCGCGTCGCCGTCATGTACGCCGGCAAGATCGTCGAGGAAGCTAAGGTGCATGATCTGTTCCGGGAGCCGCTTCATCCCTACACAAGAGGGCTCCTTGCCTCGCTTCCAAGCATATCAGAACTTGACAAGGAGATAGAGCAGCTTCCAGGGTCGGTACCCGATGCGCTCAATCCACCCTCAGGCTGCAGCTTCCATCCAAGATGCAGATACGTCATGAGCCAGTGCTCGACGACCGTGCCGAGGCTCATCGAGGTCAAGCCCGCCCGGAGAGTAGCGTGCCACCTATACCCGGAGTGAAACAGAAACTTGCAGCCTCTGCTTTCCGTGCGACGGCTGGTCAAGCATTACCCTGCGGGAGGGACTTCTGTATTCGCGAAGCTGCTTGGAAGGCCTGAAAGAGTTGTTCACGCCCTAGACGATGTCAGTCTTGATGTCTCACAGAACGAGACTCTTGGTGTGGTCGGTGAGAGCGGATGCGGCAAGACCACACTTGCGCGCACGGTGCTCCTGCTTACGCCGCCAACATCTGGGACCATTCAGTTTGAGGGGGTTGATATCACTCAGCTTCCGAAACACGACATCCGAAATCTCAGGTCCAAGATGCAGATCATCTTTCAAGATCCCGTATCCTCTCTTGACCCTAGAATGCGAATCCGCGACATTGTTGCAGAGCCTCTGATCGCCGCAGGCGAACACGACCACGATGTGATCTCGAAGAGAGTTGAATCGATGCTTGAGAGAGTTGGCCTCTCCTCGGAGGCTGCTGGCAGGTTCCCTCATCAGTTCAGTGGGGGGCAACGTCAACGCATCGGGATCGCCCGCGCCTTGGTCTGTGACCCAAAGTTCCTCGTGCTCGACGAGCCCACGAGTGCTCTTGATGCCTCGATCCAGGCGCAGGTGCTGAACCTGATCCGAAGACTCGAGAAGGACCTCAATCTGAGCTCACTATTCATCAGCCACAACATCAACGTCGTCTGTTACATGAGCGAGAGGATCGTGGTGATGTATGCGGGGGAGATCGTCGAGATGGCGCCTACTAGGGCGTTGCTGAGCAAGCCTCTGCATCCCTACACGCAGAGTCTGCTGGCGGCGGTTCCGCGAACCGATCCTTCTCAGAGGCGATCCGAGGAGGTCGTCATAGGAGAACAGCCAAGTCCTGTCAATCCGCCCTTCGGGTGCAGATTCCATCCGCGCTGTCCGTACGCGTTTGAAAAATGCAGGTCGGTCAAGCCAGAGCAGATGACAATCGGCACCGACCGCTGGGCAGCATGTCACCTTCTGACTGGATAGACCGGCCGATGATGTACACCTAGACAGGCAACTACTGCGCGTTCGGCAGCTTTGCCAGCTTCTGCAGCACCTCGTCGGTTGTGTAGACTTTGAGGCACATGTCGTCGAGCGACCATATGATCGCGTCATGCGCTTCCTGTCGATGGGTTGCGCAGGCGTCGCGAACCAGCAGGACATCGTAGCCTATATCGGACGCGTGATACGCAGTCGCCGCGACACACTCATCGGTCAAGAAGCCGACCAGGATCAGACTGTCGATGTCCATGTTGCGGAGTATGAAGTCAAGGTTCGTCCCGCTGAACGCGCCGCCGTTCGTCTTAGTCACAATCAGCTCATCCGGTAGCGGTCGCACCGCTTCGAGTGACTGGCTCTCGTCGGAGGCGGGCGGCACGAGCAGCCCTATCTTGCGGTTCACCTTTGCCGTGTGTAGCGGATTCCTCGTAGGCGCCTCAAGGTGAACGTGCACAACATCAATCCCCTTCTCCCGGCAGACCTTCAGAATCTTCGACCCATTCTCAACCGCTCTCCAGAATCTGGTCTCGTAGTCTCTCACCGCTTCACGAACGTCTGCCTCAGGCAGGCCTTTCTTGATGGCCGCTTTCACGAAAGGTTCTGGCGAAGCGATCTTCTGCACGTCTATCAGAACGAGAGCAGTTTTTCCGCGCCTGACTTCGAAGTCCGGATAAGGCGTCTCGAGAGTATAGATGACATCCTCTATCGTAAGCTTTCCCAACTCACATTGCACCTTTTGATCCATAGTAGCAAGTCGAATACGATTTAAGTTTCGCAGATCCGGCAAACCTAATAGATCCAAGCGATCCGCCGATTGTGTGTGCTATGTCCTTCGTGGTCGAATGATGCGCCGCGTTCTGGTCTGACGGTCATCCTCACTGCCGAGACGTCTGATGGAAGTCGAGATTCATCAATCTCGGGAGACGGTTTGATTTCCTCGAAGGCATTCACATAGAGCGGAACACAGCTTGAGATGCCCCGAGTGAAGCTTCACAGACGGCCTCTTGACAATATCCACACGAGACCGGACAACACTAGACTGGGGACATCTCAGACGCTGAAACGCACAAGCTCGAGACAGTAATCAGCCTCAAGCTGGAGGACATGTCCCTAGGCGTCAAACACTTTTCGCTAGCTCTCTGCACCCTGACGCGGCCGCTCACGGGTTTTCCACGGCGCGAAACGGATTGTCGCACGAGGCTGTATGCGCCAGCGCATACAATTCGTTGAAAAGGCAAGGTACGCCCGAATCGTGGCGAGGATTCCGGCAGACCTTGACCAAGCGTGCAGCCGTCTCTCCAAGAGCCAAGGCTGGGAGTTGGGCGACCTGTACCGTAGCCTGATTCTGCTCGGAGCTTGCGGGTCATACCTGACATTGCGCTCTCGCAACCCCTCGCGGCAGACGCCGGATGACCGCTTTTCAACTGTGCTGGAACGATACTTGGGAGGACGAGCATACGCTCCTAGAACCGGAAGACGCTCGAAAATCATGACCGCCTACCTGCCAATCGGTGTCGCCCGCTCGCTCGCCCTCTATTCCAAGCTCACATCGAAGCTGCCTTCGCATGTGTACACGCGTTTCCTGCGGGCAGGTCTTCTCATCTACCTTGCATGCGAGCAGCGGTTGGCCGAGGCGCTTGGCGCAAGCGGCCCCAGAGTAAGCGCGGATAAGAATGATGACAGGAGGTGAGATGCTTGACGGAGGAGCATTTGCAGGAGTTCATTCGCATCGTGGAAGAGTGGATCAGCCTGTACCGCTCCGTCGGAGTTGCGGGGCGACTGCCTGGAGCCGAGAGACGAGCGGAGCTTGAGAAGATCATGTGGCAGGCATTACAGGAGATCGTTGAATACTCGAAGACCGAGGAAGCCGCCAAGAACGCAGAGGAACGCCGACAGGTCATGGAGCTTCTGAATCATGCCGTGAGAGCCGAGCTTGCAGTGCTACACGAGCAGGACGCCGCCTACGTTGAGGAGCTCCTGGAGGGACTGGAGACCCTCGCGCGGGAATACAAGGAGAGAAGCGAGACAGAGTAAGCTCACATTCGGGCGCTCGCACCAATTGACATGACGATGAAGAGCTAATCCAACAACTTCTCTGATGACGGTTCAAATCTTGGTGCCCGCACCAAGCGACACACACAACGCCGGTTCAGACTACGACGGCCGTATCAACACAGCCACACACTGATGTACCCTTGTTCTCTTTCTCAGGGAATCTTCGTTAACAAACTCTCTCCATGTGACCGACTGCCTCTTGGATATCGGTTTCTTCTTACGAAGTAGCCAAGTAACCTCGTCTTTCCTACAAAGTCTGTCTGCTGAGAAACGCTCGCATAGATTCATGCTCAACTCTGAGCATGTTCAAGAAGTCTTTGAGGGAACTCTTCTCAACCACGTCGATCACGAAAGGCTCATCGTATCGTGAGATGCCCTGACACTGATATTGCACGTATTTGCTTGAACAGAGTTGACCTAATTCGTATTCAAACATGGTACCTTCAAACACAATGACAGGATAGAACAGGAACATAGCGTACTGCTGTAGCTTGGTCATGAATCTTCGTGTTCGGTCAACATGGAACATCAGCGCTTTGATGACCTTGTTCAATGCGTCAAAGAAGAAATCTTGTCCATCTAAGACGAATCAGTTTACTGCGACTCTAGTACGATCCGGCAGATAGTGGTGGCTCTTTGACAGGAGTTTTTCGGACACATCCAACACAGACAGTTCGATTCTCGGATTGAGGGTGTGTCTTACGATACCCGTGGCCATGATTTCTTCAAACAACCTGCCCCTCTTGGTCATATAGAAAACCAGGGAATTGTCCGACTTCTTGCATTCGACGACCAACGTGGTGTGAAGAAAATCGACCAATGGTTGCTTGCCAAACCACTCTTTGAAGCCGAACCTCTTGATTCCCGTGAGGTCTATGGTTCTCGGCTTTCCTTCATCCTGATCAACGTAGTAGTCCTGAGCTGCCACATTCCAGCCATCCTCTTCAAGTTCCTGATAGACCTCAATCTCAAGAAGGAACCCTTTCTCCTTTAGCCTGTTCAGAACATCTTTCTCATCCATCGTGAACCCAAGCTAAACGTGTCATGGTTCTTGTGATCTGAGCAACGTAGGTTCTCGCGCATCTTCTACTTTATCATTTGTCCGATGGCCCGGTTCCCACTTGGAGACCTTTCCGCTGCCTACTATCCTGAGTCGAAGGGAAGCGGGATTGTCAACGGATTCCTCCCCCAACCGTATCGCGTTGAGGAATTGAAGGAGCCTTTGTGTGGGTCTCTTGGTGCGCGACGACGACGAACTGCCGCACCAAGCACCTCCACGACTCCAATTCCCATTCCTGCTCCTGACTCCCCCAATTGTTAGGGTTGCCGAGTTCCAGACAGCACCCAAAGTATCAAATCCTAAACGAGCGACATGGTATGCTGGCTTTCTGAGATTCACGGTCTGCGTGTTCCGCGTTCACTACGTTCTACGGCATCCGAGAGCGCCGACGAGGGGCGCAATGAGAACAATACCCAACAATGGAAGGAGGTGAGATAGTGACAATCGTAACATTCTGGACTAGGCTGATGTGGAAGCGATGGACCGTGCTTCTTGTGATGTTGCTGCTCTTCGTGTCGACCCTGCCCCTGGCAGCCGCTGCGAGTCCGAAGTCATCATATCCGACGGCCGGAAAGACTGTATTTGTCATTAATGTGAACTCGATGCCAAGAAGCGCTGATGTGGGCACGACTGTTGTCACAACGGTGGCTGTCTCCTATGAACCTAAAGGATTCGAGATGGCCGAAGTTCCGGATCCCGTAACCTTGTCCCCTGAAACAATCTCATTTCGTTGGGTTAGCAGTGCAGGCGAGAAAGTAGTCGAGAACGCACCCGTGGTTCCAACAGATCGTGCAGGAGTCTATGAGTACACGCAGACGGTTAGGGATGATTTCCCAACGGGGACAGTCACCATCTCCGTCGTTGCAGGTAGTTGCTCGGACGGCCAAGGAAACTCTGGCCCGCCGACAGACGTGGACTCTCATTCGACAACTTTTGAAAACGACAATTCAATAGTACAGATTGGTGCGACACAAGACCTGCTCGCTGTCTACGGTATTCCCATAGTGATAGCCATAGTGGCAATCGTCGCAGTACTGTTGCTGGTCCTCCGGAGGCGCAAGAAGAAGACGTAAGCACGAGATCCCTACCACTTTCCATTTGTTTTTTCTGAGGCGTTTTCTCATCGTGGTGCGAGCGTCGCAGTTTGAACCCTCATGGGAGGAGCAGTTTTGTTGTGTGTGTGTGCGCGCACCAAGAGACCCGACGACGACAATGCTCCACTCCTCCCCCTCCTATTCCTCTACCGACTCCATCCTCGATGAGTGTTCAAATTCGGGTGCCCGCATCAATGAAAATTCTCTTCTCTTGTGCTTCTCGTTCTGATGTGGGCTGGCTGACTCATGCGGTTTGTAGGCTTGAGCTTGTGATTCGTTCTAGCCTCCTAATCTTGTTTGTATAGAGTTCAGGTCGTAGGCCGCGGTATTGGCTGTGATGGTTGAGGACGTGGTAGATGGTGACAAGCATCTTGCGGGCGACCGCGACGACGGCTCGGTTGTGTCCTCGACGTTTCATTACTCGCAGGTAGAACTGGCTGAGTCTGGGGTCGTGTCGTGAGGCGTGTTGGGCGGCTTCGACGAGTATCCAGCGGATGTGGATGTTGCCTTCTTTCGTGATGTGGCCGTGTGTGGTGTGGTTGCCGGATTGGTGTGTGCTGGGTGCGAGGCCTGCGTAGCTGACAAGCTTCTTCGGTGACGCGAACCGCGCGACTGGTCCGATCTCGTTGATGAGGAGCATGGCGCTGTAGTAGTCGATGCCTGTGAATCCCATCAAGAGTTTCACTTCAGGGTTTTCGATGGCAGAGATGGCGATCGTTTCGGTCAGTCTGTCGATTGAATGGTTGAGGCTGTTGAGTTGTTCCAGGTTGACGTCCAGGAGTATTCGGTCGCCAGCTGGTAGTTCCAGTTTGAAGAGCCATTCTAGGCTGTGTTTGCCGGAGATGTCTGTGTATGGTGTCTTGATTGAGTGCTTGTCGAGTATTGTGTGGATGCGGTTCTTGATGATCGTGCGGAGCTGGGTTAGGCGGGCTCGTTCGCGTATGATGCTTCTCTGCATGCGGATCTCTCGGGGTGGGACGTAGCTTGGTGAGAGTAGGTTGGCGCGTAGCAGATCCGCGAGGATGCGGGCATCGAGTCTGTCCGTCTTGATCTTGGCTTCTGCGATCATTCGGGTCTTCTTGGGGTTTGTGAGTATGGTGTGGATGTGTTCGTCTTCGAGGCGGTTGTAGATTGGGATCCATAGGTTGCCTGTCGATTCGATGGCTACTTGGACTTCGGGGTAGGCTTTGAGGTGTGTGATGAGTTCTTCATGGCCGTGTGGGTTGTTCTGGAACGCGAATTGTTCTAGGATTCTTCCCTCTGGCGTCTTGACGCATGCGACGCATCGGGTTTTATGGGCATCTAATCCTACATTATTCATGGGGGTTTCCTTGACCTCCTGTGTTGGCTGGCCTACAGCGACATGCATCAATTCGAGCTTCCACGCGTCGGGGAGCCCAGTTCGAGTAGTCGCTGAGTCTGAGCCCATTCACCAGACGAGCCGTCAGGCGGCTCAGCGGGCGTCTCGGGCTTGGCCGGCCACACATCAATTCGAGAAGCTAGCTAGAAGAGAGCTTTCAGGGGTCGAGAATTTTCATCTCGACACCGAGGAGAACGACCACCACACTAGCGCAGTTGCATAGTTCCTTTGAGAAACAAGTCGGTCCAGAGCGCTCATTGCAGACTGCAATGGGAGAGAGTTCCGCGCCTCCTATGGTTCATTGATATGCCCTGGTTCCGAGGCCAATGGAGAATACGGTTGCTGGCATTCTCAAGCAGAGACTTGAGCTGATCCTTTTTTCCGGCGGCTCGTGTTCGCCCTATTGTGGCCGCTATGATCAGTGCTGCTGCGCCGATTATTCCTACCCACACGGCATCGGGCAGCTTCGAGAGGGTCTGCCAGCACTGTCTGAATGGATCAGAATACAGTATTATGAGCGTCGTCTCCGCGGTGCGTGCCAGCCCCGCACTTGTTGCCACAACCTGAATAACGTATTCTCCAGGCGTGGCCGAGAAATCTGTTGACACATGAAGTATCGAAGTGTGAGACATTTTGCTAGGTGTTGGACGGAAAGCCTGTGGTTCAAGGTAGCCATCGACACCCGCAGGCAGCCCTGCAGGTGCAAGAAGAATGGGCTGGAAAAGTGCACCGATGACTGTAATAGTGGCAACATATGTTGTCGATTCCCCTTGCACCACAGACCGACTATTAGGAGAGAGTAACAACGCGAAATCAGCAGGGGCAGCAACAACGGCCAAGGGAACCCTGGCAGTTCTAGTTAGCTCCTTGCTGGTTGCCTGTATCTCGACGCTGTAGGCGCCTACCGGTGTCGAGTAACTAGTAATTATCGTCAGCGTGGAGAGGAATAGTGGGTCAGGGATCCCTGACTCTGGCGAGAAAGACCATGTGGAGGCCGGTGGCAAACCCACGGCGAGGAGGTTGACCAGCTCGGGTGTGCCGTTCTTCAACTTGGCTTCGACGCTGAACGTGAAATTTCCCCCTGGGAAAGTCATTACGGGTCCTGAAGGTAGGACCGTCAGATCAAAATCGAATCTTTCCTGCAGGCTTGATGTACGAAAGGGCTCACTACTGGGTGGGCCCACCCTAGCAACAACCTGAACGTAAAACAATGAAGGCTGCACTAGTAGCAGAGCTAGTATGCCAAGTCGTGTGAGCATGTGCAAGTCAACTCACGACGCTATCCAGACTATCCAGCCTACCTTGATTCGCTTCCTGTTCCACCAAAGTTTAGCTGTCCCGTAATTCATCCAAGCACCAGCAACAGCGTACCACAAAAAATCAATGGTCCAGGTCGGGATGGTCGCAGCAAGCTACGCATACACAAACAAATCACTCCTCCCAACTGTTCAGATTTGGGTTCCCGCAACAGCCTATCCACACACAATTCATTCGTTCTTTCAAAGCACCCTGGGCTTAGCCATTTCCTTTGAGACCTTCTGGAGTAAACCGATGCATTCCTCGAACTTTGGCTCTATTTCTGTGAGGGGGTTTGCCCCGATCCCGTAAATGAAGTACTTCTGTGTCGATGAAAGATTTCTCAACTTCTCCCCGAGCGTCCTTAGATTCTCTCCGGCGTTGGCAAAGGTATCTGCCTCAGGGTAGTTTCCAAACCTGTAGAACACATAACCAAACCTCCTGAAATCTTCCCTGAGACGTTCGATCTCACCTCTCTGGAAGTACGTATTCCTTCTATTCCACTCTTTTAGAAGAGAGTCAATATTGCTCATCACAAGCTCCTTATAGTCCGTGATTGCGCCAAGTCTAGTGTGCTTTCTGACTTGGTTGAACAGAACCATTACCAGCTCTGAGCAAGATCTAGCCTTTTCTCCAAACTCGTCTACCGACTGTCTTCCAAGATAGAAACGATGAGACTCAAGTTCTTCAAGGCAGTCGGATGTCTTGACCAACTGTTCTTCGATGCCGAGTTGTTTTGCCGGAGGCTCCGAACTCAGGGCGAGCAGAATCCTTCCGCTAGCCCCAAAATCATACTTCATTTGGTAGACATCAGGCTTGACGAGGTGATCCTCATAGTCAGAGATCAACAATCTGATGTCGCTCAGCTGGTTGACGAGACGCATTAGAAAATCCTGCTGCGAATCTACTGAGACTCCTCTTGTCGTCTGAAAGTAGCGCAGGTGAAGATCCTTTACTTCCAGAGCCTTGGCAGCTCTAGATGAGGTGACGTCCCGGAGATAGGGGATGCCACCAACATAGTACATGGGCTCGGGTCCTTTCGGCACATCAATCCTCACCACGATCTTTCCTTTCCAATCAACAAAACTGACGCTGACTCTGATCGGAGGGTCAATACCCTGAGTCGTTCCCTGAATCCTGTTGTTGTAGGCATCCTTTCCCTGCGCATCTTGAAGCCCCGAAATCCCTTCTACTCCCACGACCTCAGCATGATCATCGACACCGAGGTACACTGTCCCAGCATTGGAGGTCCCGAAGCTCGCTATCGCTTCGGCAAGGTCTCTGGCTTGTTCAGGGAATCTCTCTTTGAACTCAAGCTTCTGTGACTCGCCTTCCTTCAGATCCCGTTCGAGTTCCGTGAGCGGGTCCTCTTGATAAGTCGTATTCATTACTCACATCTCTGTGAGTCTGATCTAATACCCCGGATCCGTCGTCGGTTTAAGGCTGTCCTAATTGCTGCTTCTATGAACCTCCGAATCGGAGTTTTCTCCGAACCTTCTGATAGACCTTAAACGAGTTGCCGTCCTCGGCATTGACGATTGCGCAGGTGGCAGGATTGACTCACGTTCTCTTGGCTTATGGATGCCGCTCAGGGTATCTGTCGGCAAGGATGCTTAACGTAGACGCCCTACGGTCTAGAATTGCTTTTTCGCTTTCGGAAACCGAGCTGGTGTTCTCTTGGGCTCAGGAAGGGGAGGCAGGACCTCCTCCAATTCATATTCTGAAGACCCAACCCGGTACTTCTCGCCGAGCCGTATCACGTTGTACGGGTCCTTGTAGGGCCCGTGGATCCTCGCGAGTGGGTGCAGCTCCGCGTCGTCGTTTATCTCAAGGCTCTGCGACACGTTCTCCTTCATCAGAGGCTTATCAGCTAGTAGATCCAATGTGGCTTTGTCTACCGCGACGATGTCCCTCGAGCCTAAGACGCCCAAGTCGGGAAGTATAGGCCCTGTAGTGAAGCCCCAGCAGTCGCAGTACTGGGTGATGTCGGTCGCCACGTTTACAAAGAACCTCCTGTCCATGTCGAAGTGCGAGAGCACGAACTCGGTCGCGATGGTGTTTATCTCTGCGAACGAGAGGAAATTCTCCGGTCTTATCTGTATGCATCCGTCCGTGTCTGCTGCGACGCATCTCATGCACTGATTACACAGGTCAAACTTGACAGTGAGGTTGCCGTCCTTGTACTTGATGGCGTCGAACGGGCAGACTCTGGCGAGCGTCTCTGCGTCTCTGGATCTCTCCTTGTCCCAGTAAGTGTCCCACAGCTGGGTATCATGCATCGCCCACCTGGTCTTCCGCGTGAAGCATCCTAGGGCGAGGTTCTTGACGGCTCCGCCGTAGCCTACGCTGTTGTGTCCCTTGAAGTGGGCTAGGCCCACGATCACGTCGGCGTCCTTTACGTGTCCGCCCATCTGGAGTGTCTTCAGGCCCTTGTAGTTGACCTCCTTCTCGACGTAGTAGCCGTCAGTCGGGCCGGCGACTGGGAGTATCGGGCAGCCCAGGACCTCGGTGGTGTAACCTCTCTTGACGGCCCTGAGGTGTATCTCCCGCTCGCATCCTTCCAAGTGCTGCTCCATTATGTCAACGATGTAGGGTCTGCCGCCCGCGTCTCTTATGGCGTTGACAAGCCGGCCGACAAGGAACGGGTGCACCGTTGTGAAGCACTGGTTGTTTCCCAAGTTCATCTTGACGACCACGTCCCTGTCCCTGACAGCTTCCTTCAGCCCTAGCTTGTCCAGTATCATGTCGAACTTCGCAACAATCGAATGCTCCGGAGTTGCCGAGATAGACCTGACCGAGCCAAAATACACTCTAGATTTCGAGGACATGGCAGGCGCCTCTCCGCGACATGCATATATGTTTTCCACATTCCTTGCTTTGGAGTGACATGAGGATCGTAGGCCTAGACCGGCGGTTGGAAGCCTAGACTCCTTTCATGAACTCGGGGCCGAATCCCTCTTCGAGAATCTCGCGGATTCTTGTCACGAATTCCTTTGCATCAGTGAGTGCGACCTGAGCTATGCCTCTTTGAGTTGAGAACGAAGAGTCATAGGATGCTTTCTCGCGTTGGTCCTTTGCAGCGACCAGCTTCTGTAGATCCTGACTGGCCAGAACACTTATCCGATCCAGGGAGATGAGGTACTGTTCATTCAGCCGCTTCTTCTTGTGGAAATAGTGGTAGACTAGCGCGCACACCGTCGCAGCATGCGTCTCTCCTATCTTCCTGACCGCTGCTAAGGCTGCGAGACAGGACTGATACATGGCATAGTAGCTGACCGTAACCACCCAGTCGAAGTTAGTCTCGCCCAGATACTTGAAATCGAATTGATTGCTTTCCTGCATGTCGAAGATCTTGTTGGCCAGCCGTAGATTGTGATTCGCCTTGCGCAGGTGGCCCAGTACGTTGTCCTTGGCAATGCTCACGCCCAGTCTCTTGATCGCACCATGCATCTCGAAGTATCTCACAGACTTGAAGCAGATTCCCTCGTTCCTCATCCAGTCACGCCACGTGGGCACAAAACGTCTCTTGGCCATCAAATCACTCTCGAAACAAGCATCAGATATCGGTCCTCTCCAAAGAATATCAATCCGTCTCTAAGAACATCTTGAGCTATCCTTCTCTTCTCCCGCAGCGCAGCTTCGAAGTCCTTGGCTGTCATCGTTATGGGTGCTAGGCTCAGCGGGTACACTGCGGCTACTTCTCTGGCCAGTCTATCAATGTACCTCATGAGTTCATTGAAGGACTCCTGCGGCAGGTTCGGAACAACGACAAGTATGTCCACGTCACTCGTCTTCATCATCTCGCCTCTTGCCGCGCTCCCGAAGAGGACGAGGCACTGCACTTGGGGCATAGAATCAAAGACGCGTTTGCTGAATTCCTCCAGAGCCCACGACAGCCTCCTATTGCTCTTGTAGAGCTCCTCCCTTCTTTCGGACTCGAAGAGCTGACATAATGCCCTAGTCTTCGGGTTCGCGATATTCAGCGCGTAGTATTTCTGCTGTCCCTCCCGTTTCTCTCTGATGACTCCCTTCTTGACAAGTCTGCTAAACTCGCGCGACACGACCCATGTGCTCACTTTCGCGAGCGACGCAAGCTCCCTCGTGTAGAACCATTTCTCAAAATTCGGATGCATCACTCTTAGAATCGTTACGACTTTGGCCGTCAGCTCTTCGGACATAATCTACTGTTTTGCTTGGCAAGCTTAAATATGTTTGGAAAACCAAACTGGCGTTTGGGAAACCAAACACAGCTCTGCAATCATCTACAGCACCGATAGGCTTCCACGACAAGGCCCATGTGAAGTGGGAGGCTCTCGAAATCTGATCATGTGCCGCAATGAATCACTGCCGCGCACTGTGCAACCTGTTTCTGAAGTGCCGACATGGATTCAATCATGAGAGAGTACGCTCAGACCGAGTTTCACGCCGCCAAGAGAAAGAATGAACGCGCGATAGCGCGGGATCACTTCCCGGCGGGCCCGCTACGTTCTTGTCCGTTTGTTCTACGAGTGTTGTTGACATCAGGCCAAGCGCGAAAGGTCTTGAAGGTCTAACTTTCTCTGTCGTCG
>Ga0315307_1000131_pt1 | contig 29311 bp, 25 predicted proteins | sample TDP2_MG_FD_203079 | JGI IMG/M metagenome (GOLD analysis project Ga0315307, IMG submission 203079) | Freshwater sediment microbial communities from Lake Towuti, South Sulawesi, Indonesia - TDP2 | ecosystem: Environmental > Aquatic > Freshwater > Lake > Sediment | place: Indonesia: South Sulawesi...
TTGAGGGGCCTCCTATGCCAACGGAAGGGCTGCAGCCTCTCAACCCTATCCACCACGACCTGAAAGGGTTCAGAGAAAGCTCACCCAGAGAACGCCGGAGACGCCAGCCAAAAACTTGACAGCATCGACGGTGAGGGGATAAGACTTATATGTGCGCCGATTCGGCGTAACCTGCTGAGGAGATCGGATGCCGAGCCTTGTGAGACTACGCCTCTACATGCTCGGAACGCTCGCTGCGATCATAGGGCTGTCCACGCTCTTCTTCGCCGTCCTGCTGACGCTTGCGGGAGGAGAGATTCTGCTTATGCCGCTCTTCGTCGTTGCCTTCAACATGGTCCAGTGGTTGATCGCGCCTTACATGATCGGCGCCATGTACGGCGTCAGGGGGGTCTCCCCTAGGGAGGAGCCGGAGCTCCACCGGATGGTGGAGAGGCTCAGCAGGGCAAGCGGGATCAAGAAGCCTAAGCTGATGGTCTCAGCCCTGGCGATCCCGAACGCCTTCGCCTACGGCTCACCGCTTACGGGAAGCAGGGTGGCCGTCACCGCGGGGCTCCTAGACAAGCTTGAGAGCGAGGAGGTCGAGGCCGTTCTCGGCCATGAGCTAGGCCATTTGAAGCACAGGGACGTGCAGATAATGATGTTCGTCTCCGTCCTGCCCGCCTTGTTGTACTACATGGGCTACTCGTTGATGATGTCCTCCTACTATTACCGCGGAAGGTCCCGGGAGGGCAACGGCGGAGCAGCCGTCCTAATAGGGATGCTCTCCATGGTGCTCTACTGGGTGGTGACCCTGTTCATCCTTGGGCTCAGCCGGCTTCGCGAGTACTATGCCGACAACCATGCTGTCCGGGTGGTCGATGATGGGGGGAGGAAGCTCTCCGAGGCCCTGGCGAAGATCACGTATAGCGCGGGCCGGATGAGAAGGCAGAACCTCGGGGCTACGGGCAGCTTCAGGGCCCTCTTCATCTCAGACCCTGAAAGGGCCCCGGAGGACGCGGCGGAGCTCGCCCACGCGGGAGGCTACACCAGCGACCAGGAACTTGTCAGGAGCGTCATGGCCCGAAAGGTCACATCGGCAGACAGGCTTGTGGAGCTCTTCTCGACGCATCCCAACATCGTGAAGAGGATCAGGACGCTGCGGGGATACTAGCCCCTGCAGGGATACTAGCCCGTCGCCAAGAGCTGCAAAGGGCCCTGTTGGGCCTTAGAAAGCTCGCGTCCCAGTCGGGAAGGGCGTCTCACGGCGGGTGTTGAGTCTGCAGGGTGGTGGGGAATACGCGGGCATGGAAAGCGACGAGGGCATCCCTCAATCCACGCTTCTCCGGTTGACGAGCTGCTCAGGCAGGGAGAGGGAAGGCGCTTGCTGACCGGAGCCTGAGCGGACCGCGTAAAGCCTCGCGGCGCCACGCCTCTCTGTGGAGGCCCTAACACACGGGAGAGCGAATGGGCCTCAAAGAAAGTATTTTATAAGACCTGCCTCAAAGGATGCTCCAGCCTCTACGCTCGGGCTGAACCTCAAGGAGTCGAAGAGAGGGAAGATGGAGGTGCACGCAAGTGGCTGAGAGAGCTGGTGAGAACGTCGTCCTAATAGGGAAAAAGCCTGTGATGAACTACGTCGTGGCCTGCATGACTCTGTTCAACTCAGGCGTCAAACGGGTCACGATAAAAGCCCGTGGGAGAGCCATCCCCAGGGCTGTGGACACCGTGGAGCTGATCCGCAGAGCCTTCATCAAGGACCTGGTAATCCCGGAGCCAGGGATCATCATCGGCACACAGGAGCTGACGGGCCAAGAAGGCCAACGGACAAACGTCTCGACGATAGACATAACGATAGCCAAGCCCTAGAGACGAGGCGAGCCGAGGGCCAGTCCCCCGTTCTCCAACCCCCGCAAGAGCCTACGATACCGCCGCGCCTGCGCATGCCGGCTAAGGCAGAGTAGATCAAGCGCCGGACGGGCGCATTGTCTCCAGAGCAGATGCCCCGCTCGTCGACACTGAGGCCTCCGCGGTACACTAGCGGGGACAAGTCGCGATTCCCCCTCTAGCCTGGGAGGCCCGTAGGTAACCGTTTTATCTGCTCCTCCCATCGATGGGGCGAGGAGGAAGAGGCTCCTTGGAGCGGAGGCAAACCGGGTCTCGTGGCCCTAAGCCGTGGATAGGCCCCAGAACGGCCGATCTGTTGACGAGAGAGGAGAGGGTCGTGTCTCCCTCACTTGAGAGAAGCCTGCCGACGGCTCCGGAGACGGGAAGCGGCTCGGTCCTCAGGGACGTTGACGGGAAGGAGTACGTGGATCTCGACGCCAGCATGGGAAGCCTCCTCCTGGGGTACAGCCCCTCTCCTCTCGTGGAGGCCATCAGCGGGCAGGCGGCTAGGCTTCACGTCTGCCCTCCCTCAGTCTTCACGTCTGAAGCCCAGGTGAGGCTTCCGGAGCTGCTTCAGTCCATCCTTCCCGGCAAGGGCCCGGGGAAGGTTCTGCTGGAGGCGAGCGGCGGCCATGCCCTAGAAGCAGCCTTGAAGCTGGCCCGATGGCATACCAGGAAGGGCTGCCTCATCGCGTTAGCCGGAAGCCTCCACGGCGAAACCTACGGGGCCCTAAGCGTCTCCTCAGCGAGGCCGGTGACGAGAAGATACTTCGGCCCGTTCCTCCCCGGCGTGGTCTTTGCGCCTTACCCCTACTGTTACCGCTGCTCGTTCAGGCAGGAGTACCCTGGATGCGGTTACGCCTGCATTGAGTACCTGAAGGATCACGTGCTGAGCCGAGAGCTTGCTCCGGAGGATACGTCCGCAATCGTCTTCGAGGCCATACAAGCGCAGAGCTGTGTTGTTCCACCGCCGGAGTACTTCCAGAGGCTTAGGAGGCTGGCCGACGCCCTCGGTCTCCTGCTCGTCGATAACGAGGCTGGGACGACGCCGGGGCGAACGGGCAGCTGGTCTGCCCTGGAGCAATGGAACACCGAGGCTGATATTACCTGCGCCGGCGAAGCGCTCGCGGGAGGCCTACCCATGGGCGCGCTGGCAGCCGACCAGGAGCTTATGGACTGGGATTCGGGCTCGCATACGGGCGCCTTGGGCGTGAGTATCCTCTCCTGCGTGGCCGCGCTCAAGCTGCTGGAGGTCATGAGGGAGCAGAGGCTGGTCTCCGAGGCGACGAAGAAGGGCAGGCACGTGGAGAAGAGGCTTAGCGAGCTCCAAGGCAGGTCTCCGCTGGTGGGAGACGTTCGTGGAAAGGGGCTTCTCGTAGGCCTTGAGGTCGTCCGCGACCTACGAGAGAAGACACCGGGAATGGCTGAGGCACAGGAGATACTCCGAAGATGCTGGAAGAGGGGGCTCCTCCTAGGCTACGACGGCCTCTGCACGCTACGCATCAGCCCAGCGTTAAACATCGAGATGGATCTGCTGGACAACACGATGGCAACTGTGGAGCGGGTCATCAACGAGCTAGGTCGAGAGAGAGGTTCTCCTTGAGCCAAGACGCCTAGCCCCAAAGATGCGGCGCTGGCTCACGCCTCTCGCTCGGCTAGGGCCTCGATCGAGGAGAAGACGCTCGACGAGAGCTCCGGTTGGCCGTCACGGCCGCGGACAACGCGGAGATGCCGCAGCCTAACGTGGCTTCCCGCGGCCAGACCTAAGGCCTTCTCAGCCAGAGCGTCCCATAGCGAGACCCTCACCGTCTTCGAGCCATCTTCTAGGAAGAAGGAGGCGACCTGCGTGTCTTTCCCCCTGGCGGTCGTCACCCGCCTCGCGGATGGTGCAGCGCCGATCCCTCCCTCCACGGTAACATACCCCTGTCTGCCGCCTAACTCGCGGATGCTGATCGCTCGCTCAGCCCAGGTGATGGGACCACCCGAGGGCGAGGTCAGCCTTGAAAGGGCTCCCCTCTCGCGGATCTGTACCTCTAGGTCCCCGAAACGCCTGGTGACGCTTACCGGCCGGAACTCCACGAGGTTTGACCCGCGTAACCCGAGGCCGTCTTCCACTGCTTCGTCCCAGAGGGTCACTCTTACCATGCCTGATCCGTCTGCCAGAAGCAAGGAGAGGGCCCTCCCCGGCGTCCCGTCTGGAAGCGTGAACTCCCTCAAGGGCGCAACCGCTACGACCACGGCCTCGACAAAGGCGCTCGTCCTGAGCTCATCCAGATCCGCGATCCTTGCGCGAGGCGCGGTAGCTCTAGACAGAACCGTTACCTTTCCCCATCTTCCCAGGTGTATCTCAGGCTCATGCCCGGGGCCGGGCCTCAGTACGCCGTAGATGACCGAGACGCGTCCTCCCGCCTCGATGGGGCCGAGTTCGTCTATCTCCTTGTTCCAGAGGACGAGGCCGACCCGGCTGGTCTCATCCTGCAGGACGAGCCGTCTAACCCGGCCTTCACCGTTCTCCTTCCTGAACACGGAGGGAGGCTCCGCCTGCGCCACCAGCGCCTCCATCCAGACCTGGCTTTCCACCGGTCCCAGGTCGCGGATCTTCACCATAAGCGCCTTCTGCCTCGGAAAGAGGCCCGTGGCGGTGCTGTCCTCCAACGGCTCGATCGCGGCCTTCTCGCCGGCGTGTAGCTCAAGTCCTCCGTCAGGGTCTTCCCTTGTGTAGCCGTGCCGAAGCCGGACGCCTTGACCCTCCGCGAGACCCTTGGCCTGGAACTCGTCAACCTTGCTGTTCCAGAGAACGACGCGGGTGAGGCCTGTGTCATCGCCTAGGATCAGCCTGAGCGCACGACCCTGGGAGCCGTCCTCTCGCAGAAAGCCCTGCGGGGCATGGAGAACCAGGATTCGGCCGGCCACGGAGACGTCCTTGAGCCCAGGCACCAGGTCCCTTATCGACGACCCCAACCTGGGCGCTGGCTGCTCGAAGAGCCCCACGGAGAGGTCCTCGGCCACAAGATAGGCTGCTCCCTCATCTGTGAGCAAGGGCCCCAGCTCTCGCTTCTTTGCCTCGATCAGCCGCAGCACTGCCTCGGCGCTCATCTCAGGTCTCGCCGCGAGGATCCTACGCGTTACCTCCGTCTTGTCAAGGCGGGACACGGCCGAGCTGGACCCTGCCGTCGACGTACTGCTCCAGCCTCTCGGCGCAGAGGCGCAAGAGGCATAGTAAAAGGCTTCCCGGCATGGCTGTAGCACGGGGGGCGATGAAGGCCCTTATCGATGCGGGCGAACTTAGGCTGGCGCTGCGAGAGGCTCCTACTGGAAGGGTCTTGATGGCCTGGCCTCTCATGAAAGGCCTTATCTTGACGAGGGCTGGACTCTTGGCAAGGTCTCAGGGGCTTGGGCGTCTCTGCTCCATGGCGGCAGGGCTTCTCGAAGGCTACTCGGCATTACCGTTCGCTCTTCATACTGCCTCCGAGACCCGTGATCGCGCTTCTCCGCTTCGCGGTCGGATCGCTCTTCGGCCTGTCGCTAAGCCTCAGGCCCGAGGGCCTGCTCCTCGGCATCGCGTGGATGACGCTGCCCTCGCTTGCATCCGACCTCCTCACCTTCCGGTTGGCTGAGGGCGAAAGCCTCCTCAGGCTTAGGCGGATCATGGCGCTCTCCCTCTTCGCCGACTTCCTCTGGTTATGCTCCGTCTCAGCTGGAGGGCTTGCCGTAATCCTGGGGATGGGCGACACGGCGATCCTCGTCGCCTACGCGATCGGTTTCTCAGCAGCGGCCTCGTCACGTCTCCTGGTCCTCCGCTCGCTCTCGCCTATGGCGCTGCCGCGCGCGGTTGCTCTCGCCCTGATACATCCCAGCCTTTGTCTCGCCGTAACCTCTCTTTCGTACCCCCTTCCCGCTCAGACACTGGCTTACGTCGGGGTTTCCCTGCCCTTCACGATGGCCTCCGTCTACGCCCTGCTCTCAAGGGTGGACTCCGTGGCCAGGCGCGCTCTGGGCTACGGCTCCTTGGAATTGTTCAGGGCCTTCGCGGCTAACTGGATGGAAGACCGAGGCGAGCCCCTAGAGCGGATCTTCGACCGGATCGCTGTGCTTGGCGAAGCGAGGTTGGGGCTCGTCAGCCTCCGCGACCCGGAGGCGGAGTTCGCCACGCTGGTCATCCCCTACGTTCACGCGGGGCCCTTCAAGAACGTAGGCAGCAGCCTCCTGGCTAGGCTTGTCGAAGAGAGGCTTAGGTGGTCCGCGGGCCAGCCCGTCGCGGTCTTCCACGGCACGGCGGGGCATGAGAAGAACATGGCCACGCGCGCCGAGACGATGAGGGCTATCGATGCCCTTGTATCAGCTCCGGCTGTTCACCTCGACGACCTGAAGGCGAGCTTCATGCTTAGGCTTACGCAGGGAAGGGCGAAGGTTACCTGTCAGAGGCTGAACAACGTCGCGCTCGTGGCCGCGACCCTTGCCCCCTCCAACATGGAGGACCTGCCGGAGGAGGTAGGGTCAACCATAGCCGCCTACGGGAAGGCCCTGGGCTTCGACGCCGTCTTCGTCATCGACGCCCACAATAGCATCGGAGGAAGCGAGGCCGCGCTGAGCGATGAAGACATCAAGGCGGTCGTGGCGGCGTCTAAGACGGCCCTCGAGGCAGTCATGAAGCAGACTCTCCTGCCCGCGACGGTAGGAGCCTGCAACCTGAGACCGCGTGAGTTCACCGTGGAGCAGGGAATGGGTCGCGGCGGCCTCACCACGGTGGTCATCACCGTGCCAGGCCAGACGGCCGCTTACCTTGTCATGGACGGAAACAACATGATCTCAGGCCTCAGGGAGAGGGTCCTCACCCAGCTGTCGGAGCTAGGCGTGGACATCGGCGAGGTCTTCACGAGCGACACGCATGAGGTGAACGCGACGATAACCGGGCGTGGATATCATCCGCTAGGCGAAGCGATAGACAACGACGCTTTGATCGAGCTGGCCTACACGTCCGTGCGAGAAGCCTTGGCTAACCGTGGAGCCGTGGAGATGGCGTGGAAGGAGGTAAGAGTCGAGGGCGTCAGGTTCCTCGGGTCGAAGAATGTGGACCTCCTAACGGCGGCCACTGACGCGGCGATCGTCGAGGCAAAGAGGGCGGCCTTAGTCCTTTTCCCTCTAGCCCTGGTCACCACCCTAGCCGTGCTCTCTGCTCTTCCAGTCTGAGCGCCTGCCGCGTGGCCGTGCCATACCTCTTATAACGCCCAAGAGCACGATCAGAATGGGCTTGGCTTGAGCAGAGAGCGACGTATGGCGCCCTCGGTCTTCCACCATCTGGAGAGGATGATCGGCCGGCGTCTGCTTGTCACGGTAGAGCCTGACTTCGGCTTCGAGGGCACCCTCACGTCGGTCTCAGATTCGCCTCCTGGGGTCTGGCTGTCGAACTCCGAGGCCGTCATCCTGAGGTCCACACTGGGAAGGCCTGTACCTGAGGTCGTGAGCCGAGAGGAGAAGAGCGAAATCTTCCTCAACCTCAACCATGTCCAGAGGATAGAGGTGCTTCACCGAGAGACGACCTCGGCTCAAGACGAGGAGAACGAGGGAGAGGGGAGCTAGAGAATCCGAGGCCGCCGGTTCCCAGCGACAGCCCTCACGTGATTGCATCGCTACGGGACCGCTGCTTCTCCTTGGCACCCGCCTAGGTGCCTGCCTAAAGCCGGAACCCCATTCGGGCGAAGATGACCAAGAATACTAGCGCCGCGGAGAGGATCACAACAGCCTCAGGCCTGACCCTGATCCCCTTCGTCTCTCCTTCGAAGAACCTCAGCAGCCCTGCGCTGGCGGCGGGCATCGGAGCCTCCTTAGACCGCCGCTTCTGTCTGCCACTCAAAGGCTTCGCCGATAAGATGTCGTGCGATCCGGGCAATAAGGCTTTCAGCCCCTCCGGCGAGGTTGTCAACTTAGCGGTCCGCCCTTGACTAGTCAAGAAGGCTTCTCGCGTTGGCGGCCATGCTCGAGATGGAAGTAATCTGATTGACTAGTCAAAGCCAGGCCCTTAAGTTGACAACCTCCCTCCGGCGGAGATGGGGGCCCCCCTAGGTCTTATCTCGTAGGCTCGACGGAAGCAAGCCTCAGATAGCGGGAGGATCCGCGGGCACAAGGAGGCCTTCGGTGGCCGCCTCCTTGAGGGCGTCATTTGAGCAGGTACTCGAGAGCCATTCTGGCGCCTATGATGATGAGCACGATGCCGAAGAGAGAGCCCAGATGCGAGGCCCGCAGCCTCCTGGCAGCTCGGGCGCCTATCTGCGCGCCCGCGACGACCCCGATCGCTAGGAAAAGCGCGTACTCTGCGAGAACGTTGCCGAGGGCCAGGTGGGTGGCGACGCCTGAGATGCTGGTGAAGATCATGAGGAACATGGAGGTTGCCACCGCTAGGTGCATTGGGACTCCCATCGCCACATTCATCACGGGCACCATTACCGCCCCGCCTCCGATGCCGAAGAAGCCCGAGGCGAAGCCGGCTAGGATGCTCAGGGGTATTCCGACCATGACCCTTACGCGGTACTGGAACTCCTGCCCCTTGGAGTCGACCAGCGCCCTGCGCCAACTATTCGCATCTCCGTCCGACGACTCAGCGGCGGGCGCGCCGTTGCGCCTTGAGCTCCAGAGCATACGGGCAGCCACTATAATGAGGAATATGCCGAAGAGGGAGGAGAGCCCTGCTGAGGAGATGAACTTCGTCGCGTAGGCCCCGGCGATCGCCCCGGGGATCGTACCCGTGATGAGCATCACTCCCAGCAGGTAGTCTACCCTCCTCTGTTGGACGTAGGCAACCGTGGACGAGAGGGCGGTGAAGATGATCATCGTGAGGCTGGTTCCCGCCGCCTCCTGCGCCGGCAGATTGTACAGAAGGACGAGCACGGGGACGACCAGGAAGCCGCCGCCAAGGCCTATCATAGCAGAGACTATGCCGACGCCGAACGAGATCAGCAGCAGACCGATCGCTTCGAGAGGCCCCAATCAGCCCTCATCCCTGGCGCGGAGGAGACCCGTCCGGGCTGCAGCTAGAGCGCGAATGAGGATGAACAGCGTGATCGCCGGCATGAACCCGGCCTCGTGGAGCAGGCTCTCGTCTTAAAGCTTTGCCGGTCCATTCGACGGCGACTGCGGGCAGGAAGACCGTGGATCTCGCTGTGAGCGTCCTTGTGACCGGTGTTCTCCGGCGGGCTGGTCACATGAACTGGCTTAGGCTTGCCTGGGCCTTCTCGCGGCTGGGGCCGAACGAGGACTCGATCTCGTCCCTGATCAGCGCCAGCCTCTGCTTGTAGTAGGCGTCCACCTGGTGTTTCTCAGCCATCTCTGAGGCTATGTCAAGGTACTTCTCGACGCTCTTCTTGTAGACGGTGAGGGCCAGGTCTGCTCCGCACCTTGCGCACTTCCCGGTCAGCGGCACCCTTCGGTGGGAAGCGTTACACCTCTTGCATCTGAAGCTCTGGCCGGAGAACGCCCGGAGGTTGCCCATGATGTCCCTTATGAAGTGCGAGGCCAGCATCTTCTCCACGATCTCCCTAACGTCCACGGCCTCCAGCTGATCGGCTAAGAGAAGCTGGCTCTCGATCTTGCTCTTCATCGTCTCCAGCCGCTTGTAGGCGCTCTCAAGGTTGCAGCCGCAGATGTCCGAGGTCTCATGGGTGAACCTGAAGCCCTCGAACTGGGCCTCCGTACCGAGCCTCGCGGAGACGATGTCGATGACGCCCTGCAGCTGCCGGGGGTCCTCCTGCTCCCTGCATGCGTCGAAGAAAGCCAAGGGGTAGGAAGCTGCCACATCCAGGTTATGCGCCGCGGAGTCGACCTCGTAGGGGTTCAGCGTCGGAGTGACCAGCAGCGGCGCGTCCATGAGTCCGCCTACCTGAGAGGGCAGGTACTCCTCGGAGAAGTTGATGAGAGCATCGAGGGCTAACAGCACTGCGTCCTCGTCGCCGTCGCAGTCCCGTCTCTTCGCCGCATGCCAGTAGGGATGAGCGAAGCAGACGTTCGCCTCGGTGAAGCCTATCACGCGGCCCACCACGCCCACGGAGGTATGAGGCGCCAGGCCTATGACCAGTTCCCCCACTAGGTCCTTGTCAGACCTGAGGTTGTAGAAGGGCTCGAGGCCATAGAAGCCCCGGAGTAGCTCGTCGATGAAGGCCGCCGACCGCGCCAGGTAGGCCATGCACGAACGGGGCACGATGATGTCCTGTGGCTTCAGCTCGCAGATCTGCTCTCCATTGGCAAGGGGCTCCCCGTTCTGGTCGACGAGGTATCCTAGCTCTCGTAGCTTCTCTATGCTCGTCGCTATCTCCTTCGGCTTGAAATGCGTGAGCGGAGCGTTGGTCGCGTCGAACCTGACGGTGCCGTCTTTGAAGACGGAGAGGCCGAACTTCGCTCTTAAGATGCCCTTCTCTAGGGCCTCTGGCACCTTGTTCCTGCTCGAGAGGCCCTTGACTCCCTTCACTAGGTCGCCTCGCAGACCGCCGAGTCGGTTTGAGGCCTCGTTCATCAGCTCTTTCACGTCGACCGTCTGGGCCCTCCAGCCTCTAAGCTCTAGGCCGCAGTAAGGGCAGGCGTCAAGCTCTGCCCTATACGACCTGTTGCATCTGGGACAGACGGGCTCATGCACCGTGGCGGTTCCGCATTTGACGCAGATGGGTCGAAAGCTCAGGCTGTTGCAGGAGGGGCACCGCATGGCCGCAAGCTCGACGCTCACACGCTTCCCGGAGGAGGCCTCGACGAGGTCGCGTTTGGCTCCGCCTGTGAGCCCGACGGGGAAGAGGACGTGCACGAGGGGCTTCATCTCCCTCCGCTTCGCCTTCTCCGGTCGGCCCATCTTGGCGCCGACATAGGTGGGCGCCTTCTCCTCAACCTGAAGGCCTGAGAGCTTTCTGACGGCTTCTAGACCTGAGGCTCCGGGCTCCAGTTCTAGGTCGGGAGAGCCCAGTCCGAGGAGCCGATCGAGGATCAGGGCGTCTTCTCGAATAACCACGTGGCCTGCCTCGACCCTGTGGGGTACGAGAAGCCTCTCCAGAAGCCGCTTCGCCTCCTTGTTCAGGGGGATTCGGAGTTCCGGCGCCTCCTCCGCGGTTGGCCGCCGCCCCAGGGTCAGCCATCGCCTAAGCTCTCTTGTCTCCTCCGCCGAGAGCCTAGACCAGTCGTAGGTGTAGTGAGGATGCAGGGCCACCTTGAGGCTCTCCGAGAGCCACAAGGCTTCGCGGGGCGTAGGCCGGGTTTGAAGCGGCTCATCCATGAGGACTCGGAGCCTTGACGGAGGGACCTCCCAACCCTGTGAGGCGTCTTCGCCCGCAGCCTGGCTCTGCTCTAGGCTTGCCTTGAGCCTCTGAGCCCACTCCTCCTCGGTGATCCCGGATGGCAGGAGACGCCGGTTATTCCTCAGGAAGTCGTAGAAGCTGACCAGCATGTCGCCTAGGAAGAGGATACGCTCGATCTCGGGTCTCAGCTGGCGCGCCTGCTCCGCAGTCTCGACTCTGAGCACTGATCCGTTCCTAAGCCTGACCACGGGCGGCTCTATGGAGTCCACGCAGGCTACGACCCCGGCCTTGCCGGGCTTCTCGATCCTCAGCTGGGTCCCCACCGCTAGGAAGTCCCTGAGAACCGCGATGGTCGCCGGGTGTAGGCCCAGGGCTGCCAGGCCCGTGTTCCTCGCGCGTCCATAGCGTAGACGGAAGCCCCCGGGTCGGGAGGGCGCGGCGAAGACGGGCCTGCCCGCGATGACCTCCTCCACGTACATCGAGTCCGTCGACCTGCCGGAGCCTTGGCCTGTCTGCCAGATCGTTTCTAGCCAGTCCCAGCCTTCGATGCCCAGTTTCTCCACGACCTTGAGGACCTTACGCGACCTGCCCGCCAGTCCGTCGTTGACCACGATGATGGCTCCGCCTCGGATGCGGTTCGTCTCCACCCGGGGTAGGTTTCTGAAGGAGGTGACCTCGAAGGGGTCGGTCTCGACGCCGTTCACCTCGATCGAGAGATTCCGGAGGATGCTGTCGAGCACCTCGTCTGGGACGTGGTATTGGAGAGGCCGCACCATACGCTCGTACAGCCGCGTCTCTTCGATGAAGCGCTTGATCTCGTCCTCCGTCGGCCTGTACCTGTCCAGACGGAGCCTCCGGCGGATGAAGTCCGCCACGACGACGATCAGGGCTTGCTCCGTTCCGCCCGCAGGCCTGATAGGCCCCGCGAAGTAGATGGAAAGGTATCGGGACTTGTCCGGGTTTTGTTTGAAGGCGACGCGGTTGATCCCTTGAAGCGGCGCCACCGTGGCGCCCTCGGTGGTCACCGCCAACGCGGTCCTGACCGCCTGCTCCGCAGCGGCGCGCTCATCTAGGGGACCGAAGGCGCCGTAGACGATCTCCTCCGCGATCTTGAACGCGATCTCCTCTCGTTCCATCACCGCGCTCAGCTCGCGGATTCGAGCTGCCACGCCGGGAGGGCCTACGAGGAGCTCCACCTTCTCGGCGAGGTCCCGCGTTATCCTGGGCTCAGGCTTGGGCTTAGGGTCCAGGCCCCGCTGTCTCGCCAGTCGAGCTACCTCGTAGACTCGGTCCAGGCCGTTCTCTATGCCGGAGAAGTAGGCCTGATAGGTGGCGCTCATCCTCGTCTTTGCATCAACGCGCTCTTGAGCGAACGTCAAGGGGTTATCGCCGCCTGGGCTGAAAGCCACACGGATCATGGTGCGAGCCTTGAGATGCGCAGGTCACATCGCGGCATCGGCTCTGCTCCTAGGGCTTCTTCAAGCGTCCTCGTTCGCCGCCGGCCTGCCTGATGGCGTCCACGAGCGTTCCCAGGGTCCCTTTCACAGAGCCGGAGTGTTCTTCCAGCACGGTGCCCGTGACTACTATGTCGGCGCCCGCCGTTACTGCCTGCGCCACGTCGCGTCCTGCTCGCAGCCCGCCGCCGACGATGAGCGGGACCTCAACGGCTGACTTGGCGTAGGAGATCATCTCCGGCGGCACGGGCCTTTCCGCTCCCGACCCTGCCTCGAGGTAGACGAACTGCATCCCGAAGAGCTCTGCCGCCAGGGCGTACATGGCGGCCAAGGCAGGCTTGTCGTACGGGATCAACTGTGCTTGGCCGATGAAGCCCGCGGCACCGCCGTTGCCGACGATGATGTAGCCCATCGGCAGCGTCTCCAGGCCGTACTGCCTGATCATCGGCGCTGCTAGGGCCTGAACGCCGACGATGAAGTAGGGGTTGGCCGAGTTGAGAAGCGACATGAACCATACGGCGTCAGCGTGCGGGCTGATCCCTGCGATGTTGCTGGGGAAGAGGATGACCGGAACCTTGACCCTCTCCTTTATGGCCTTGACTGCGAGGTCCAGCTGGTCTGCTGAGGCCAGGGTGGAGCCTCCTACCATGATCGCGGCTGTGCCCGCCTCCTCCGCCTCCGCTGCTAGCTCCGCAGCCTTGAGGTTATCCTGCTTCTCAGGGTCGATCAACGTGATGTGGATCGCGCCCTCTCGCGCGATCTTCCCCAACAGGTACTCCCTTACCTTCAAGGAAAGGCTCACCCCCCCGGGCTTCACGGCCGAGGCCGTCCGTAACCGCTATGAAACCGGCTGGCCTTAAAAGACATGATGTCCCATGTTACGACGAGCCCTTTGCTCACGCGGAGGCCAGCGGCATTCGCCATACGGTGCATCTAAGCCCCTTAGCCAAAAAGGGGGAATCCGCGATGGCGGCCCGATCGCGAGGGGCGTCTACATGGTGCTAGGCGACTGCCTTGGGCTTGTAGAAGCTGTCGCACCACTGGGAGTAGATGTCCACCGGCGCCACGCCCGGCGGCGCCTCCAGCGTATCATGCCTGTCGCATGCGCCGCAGTGGACGACGGCATGGCCTTCCTCCCTCAGAACCTTGACGACCACGGCCTTCCTGCCGCAGACCACGCAGGTGAAGACCTTAGGGAGGCTTCTTCTCGGAACCCTGATGACCTTGCGGCGCCGTCGCCCCACTCTTCCACCGGGCTAGGCATCCAAGCTCGGTTCATTTAAGCCTTCATCCTCCACTCGCGAGCAAGGCTTCTTTTTCCCATGAGTTGGCATGCCCTAGCAGCACGGCCAAGCGGTCTACGCGGGTTCTGCCTCGTTTATCCCTACCCGAGGTAGTTGAGTTCAAGGTCGTCGAACCATGTCGTGCCGCTTCCCGCCTGCCTGAGGAGAACGTGGATGAAGTAGGCTTCCTCCGGGGCGGGCTCCAGCTCCAGGGAGAGCCTCGTCCAGCCGGTTGTTCCCTTGATCTTCGGTGAGCTCACGAGCGAGTAGACATCGGGCTCGTTCGGGACATTGTACCGGGCTGCGACATAGGAGCCGGGGCCGTTCACTTGGCTGGTCTTGACGAAGCACGATATGCGAGCCCCTCTTCGCGTGGTCCAGGGCTCCATCCATCCCCCGGCGCCCTCATGCTGCACCGCCCACTCGGCTAGGCCCGGGTCTTCCTTGCTGATCCTGAGCGAGAACCTATCGCTTCGGCCCTCCGTGTTGTCCCAGGAGTGGCCGCTGCCGGAGAGCGGCCTCCAAGGCCAAGGGTCGATCCCCACGTAGGGCTGGGAGGCGTCGCAGGGCTTGCTGAAGCTGCAGCGGCGCTCGTAGGCGGGGACGACGGAGAACGCCTGCTCCGCGGGCTCTAAGGGAGGGAGCCTCGCGCCCTCCTCCATGTGCCTAGCGGCAGCCAACGGAAGCTGGAATACCCTGAACCGTGCCTCCACGGGCTTCGAAAGCTCCTCTGGCCTCACGCTGAGCCCGAGGTGCACGTCGTAGCCCCATGGGCAGACCGAGAGCACGGTCCTTCTCGCGGTCTCGCCTACGAGCTGGAAAGCCGGGTTGCCGTCGGGCTCGAAGACGGCTGCGAAGAGACCGTTCTCCCTAAGCCGAATCCCTGACTTGTGGGAGCTCTGGAAATGGTTAAGCGGAACCTGGAGGGCTTCGCCGTTCGAAGCCTCGTAGACGAACCTCTGGTAACGTCCCTTCCAGGCACCGGGAAAGGCCACTGCGGGAGCCGGTAGGCCGGCGAACCAGGGGTCGGAGTACTCGAAGCTCAGCTCCTCGCCTGCATGGAACTCCTCGGGCGAGGCCACGTCGAGAACCGACTGGAAGTCGTAGACGTAGCCTCGGCGCTTCGCGTCATACGTGACCTGGAGCGTGGTCGTGGAGGTGGCGATGCCGCCTTGGTCGCGGCCTGAGGCCCTCACAAGGAGCTGGTCGGAGCGCTGTCGCTTAACCCTGAGCTCTGTCAGGCGGTCTGTCGTGACCGCGCGGGCTCCGGAGACCGTGGCGCTTCTCCGCAGCGTCCAGTAGAGCTGTACGCCCTCGACCAGAGGCATGCCTCCTGGCGTAAGCCTGAGGCTCCTGAGCACGAGCGGCCGGGGCACGAGGTTGAAGTACCTGAGCGCCTGCTCAGGCTGCTCGACGAGGCTGGAGTCGAAGCGCGCTATGGGCATTTCGCCGTCATAGACCCACTGCTCATAGTTGACGGTGCCGCCGTGGACCCTCCAGGAGAACCTGGGAATATGGTCTTCAGGAACCATGTGTTCGGACGCTCAAGCCCAGAGACTAAGGAGCCCCGGGATAAAAGCGGATCAAGCCCTTGAGGCGCTCGGGCCGAGGCGCTTCGCGAAGACTTTAATCGAACCACGCCTCAGTGCGTTACGGGGGCCGTCGGCTAGCTAGGTCTAGACGAGAAGCAGGGACAGGCTACGTGGCTCGGGCCCTAAAGGGCGGGAGCCCACGTGATCGCCGGTTCAAATCCGGCCGGCCCCACTCAAGGCCTCGGGGTGGGACTGACCCGCTTCCCGGAGACTACTGGCTAAGCTAACAGCCGCTATGGACGGGACCATCCGCACCGAGCCGGATTGAAGACCGTAGCTCTTGAGCTGGGCTGCGAATCCTAGGTGGAGACCTCGAAAACGACAAGAGTTAATGCGGACTTGGTCTTGACACTCTGCTGTGGGGCGCCTTAGGAAGGGAGGACCCTCATGACCTTAGGTTGCGTCGTTCTCACGAACTATGAGGGCAGCACGCGCGGCTTCCTGCACCGAGCTCTGGCAACCCTCAGCAAGAGCCTCGATGTCTCTGATGAACGAGACATGCATTTTGGCGTCATAATAGTTGACGATGGTTCCAGAGACGACTCACTAAAAGTCCTCAGGGAGTTTCGTGACAAGCGAACGGGTCACAATGAAGTCAAGATCCTAAGAACGTCTAATGGGGAGGCGACTGTTGCTATGAACGCTGGGATCAGATACGTGTTTGATCAGTATCCCGAATGCAAGTACGTCATAACGCTGGACAACGACATCGCCCTCTCTGCCTGGTTCCTAACCGAGCTTGTGCAGAAAGCGCAGTCTTCGAGTAAGAGAACCGGGATGTTCGGATCGAATGCTTACATGCTGGAATCCTACCCGCAAACCATTGTACACAGATCAACTGGTCATTATGTAGACAAAGCGGGCGTAACTCGGGATGGAGATTTTAGGAACAAGGAAGAGTGCAAAAACAAGTCGATTCTCTGCCCATGTCTCTGTGGAGCCCTCTTCAGGATCGAGATGATGAGAGAGGTTGGCCTCATTCCTGAGGAATACACTCATTATAATAATTGTTCTGAGCTAGGTTTCAGGGCTCGGCTGGGGGGTTGGGAGTTTGAATTTGCGGCGTCAGCTGTCTTGTGGCATAACTGGAAGCAGCAACTGCCTCCAGACGAGAAAACGAGCCGAGCATGCGTCAGAGATCTTCCTCGGACAAGAGAGATATCTAGGATCTGGAATATACTGAGGTTTTTCCCCAGGGAGAAGATAGATTCCGCAATTGACGAGTATAGGAAAGAACACTACAGGAGCTCGCCGAAATGTCTTCAGCAAAAAGAGGAGCTTATTGAGGAGGCTAAGGACACTTGTCCTCATATTCCAAATGGGCAGAAGGAGGACGTTTACGAGCGATTCGTTGCATCTAATGGTTGACACGGTTAGGCCTACATCATAAGTCGTCAGTCTTATCGCCCCGGAGGGATAGGCATAGTTCCCATAATGAACGCGTCCTTCAAAGTAGATAAGCACTATGGACAAGCGCAAAGGAATCTCCTCTGCTTGATTCTGTCTCCTCGACAGCGCGGAGCCGATGCCGACCATGCAACTGACCGCGCTAACCTCTCGGAAGACGTAGTCGAACGCCTCACATAAAGCGACTCTTCCTCCGCCATCGTCTTGACCGCGACAACCTGTTCATGATGGTCCTGACCTTGGCCTCCCTATCGCGGGCCATGAGGGCTTGGGACGGTTCCGCTCTGAGCCGTTGATGGCCGAGGAGGCTGGCCTCCACTTGGTTCTTCAGGATAGAGAGCTTGCTGGGAGTGTCCCATCTGCCACCGTCAACAGCAACCCCGTTCCTTCCAGCGCGAGGTACGTCTGTCCCAAGCTCGGTCGCGATGTGCAGATTCCTCGTCCTTACAGTTCAACCTCAAGCATCATTCACCTCCGACCGGGACGTCGAAGGCCAAAATGAACCCATGATATCATTAGTTCAGATCCGGCCGGTCCCACTACCGCCCGCTTGGGAGGCCTCATTCTTGCCGTGGGTATCCGGCCTGAGAGCGCCGGGGCTTCGGGCTAGGCGAGGTTGTGTAGGCCGAGCTGCTTCGCGTGGCCTAGGACCTGTTGGTACTCCTCCTGCGTGAGGCGGCGTTGAAGCTCCGGGGCCTCGTAGGCTCTCCAGTGAGGGCTGTACTGGTCCATGATGTTCACGCGGACCCAGGTGCCCAGGTTCATCGCGATCCACGACAGGATGGGCTGGGCGCAGCATTCCAAATGTCCTGGAAGCACTAGGACGCGGATGATGAGCTCCCCTCGGCGTAGGGCTTCGAGGTGGTTCCTCTGACAGGCCTCCACGTACCCGGGCGCCTTCGAGATCCTCTCGGCGCAATGGTTGTTGCCGTACTTGTAGTCGAGAAGGTAGACGTCGGCGAACCCGTCGAGCAGCCGCGCGGTTTCCTGTCTGTAGTAGGAGTTGCTGTTCCAAACCGTTGGAATGTTCACGTCCACGTGCTTGAAGGCTTCAAGCCAGCTATGAAGCCACGGGGTAGGCTCTCCGCCGACCATGTTGCAGTTCCGGCAGCCTGAACGATGCAGCGAGAGGACCGTGGCGGCAAGCATCCTGGGCGATAGGGGCTCGCCTGCCTCGTACTGCTGCGAAATCGTCCAGTTCTGGCAGTGGATGCAGATGAGGTTGCAGCCGATGGAGAAGATGGTTCCACTCGGGACGAGCTCAGGCTCCTCACCCATGTGGGCGAAGGCGGTTGAAAGCGGAAAGGTAGCCCCGCATCGGCAGACGCCCAGCTCGTTGGCAGCCCTATCTTTGCCGCATCTCCTCTCGCAGAAATGGCAGTTGGCGAGCATCCGCTGGGCAATGGCGGCCTTAAGGTCCAGGTAGCTCCTCTCCGGGATGGGCAGCTCCTCTAGGCTGAGGGCGTCCGAGTCCACCTGGGATTCGAGTTCCCGGTAAGCGCTGCTCAAGGCCTCGTGCCTCCCCCAGAGCGCGTCTAGGGAGGCGCCCTCTGAGAAGTCGGCTTCCAGCCTCTTCGCTAAGAGATGCTTCGCCTGCCTCTCGCCCCTCAAGATGCCGAAGTACCGCCTGAGCGAAGCTACCGCCAGGGGGTCTCGAAGCACGGATCGGCTGTCCGGGCGTAGGGCAGGCCAGATCATGGGCTGTAAGACTATCGCGGGCTGCGCCGAATAAGGGTTGCCTACGCCCACTGGGGCTTCACGCCTCCCAAACGGGTTAAGTGAATCCATCTGCGAATAGAACCTTGGCCGGTCGCTCGCGCAGGTGGTTCCACGTCGAAGCTCAGGTCCTCGGCGTCGCCGAAGCTCTTCCTCTACGACCTAGGACAATGCGACCGGAGCAAGTGCTCGGGCCTGAGGCTTACGAGAAGAGGCTGGGTGACGAGGCTTCCGAGTCCTAAGCTCATTCACCGACGCGGCCTCCTGCTCGACCCCCTCTCTGAGTACGCGCTCTCGCCGCGGGACAGAGGCTACGCCCTGGAGGGAGGCATAACCGCCGTGGACTGCAGCTGGGCTCACGTCAACGAGCTCCCCTGGGCCGGGCTGCGGGGAGTCCACCGAGCCTTGCCGTACCTTCTGGCCGCGAACCCCGTGAACTACGGGAAGCCAACGCGGCTCTCGACCGCCGAAGCCCTGGCCGCCACGCTCTACATACTAGGGTTCAAGCCTGAGGCTGAGAGACTCCTATCCGCGTTCAAATGGGGAGCGGGCTTCCTGAACCTGAACAAGCATCTCCTAGAAGCCTACAGCACGGCAGCTGACAGCAAGCAAGTCATCGAGCTCCAGCAAGCCTTCGCCGACCTGAAAGCCACCAGATAGAAGGAACAGCCCTAGGCCAACAACGCTCAGCCCGGAGGCGAATAGCTGGACCACCGTTCTCGGCTAACCGCCCGCTCCTGATCCCAGCATGAGCTCCACCCTTTGCTTCTCTAGAGCGCTCGACGGAGCTCCGCTTCGATCTGGGCCTTGCCTATGGTTGTTGAAGGACCTCTCGGGCGGCCTGGGTCTCCGCGTTTGGGTAGACCGCTACCCTGAGCCTGCCCGTGGCTGGCTTGCCCACCACCTCCACGGCCTCAGGCCAGTTGCTGACCCACGTGATCAGCTCTGGGCTGACGATGGGAAGGAAGGGGTCGACGACCTTGAACTGCGAGCAGAGGATCAGCCTGCCGAACCTCGGAGAGGCTGGGCTGGGTCGATGGAGGCGGCCTCCGAACCTCTTGCCGAACTTGCCGTAGAGGTAGTGCGTCACCTGGCCGTCGGGCGCATTCGCGATCACGACGATGGTACCTCCCTGCTTCACGGACCTGTTAGCCAAGGCTAGGCTAAGGGTGGCCTCGTTCGCCTTCGCATAGGTGTTCGCCACAACAACGTCAGCCTCAGGGACAACATCCGTGGCGTAGTGACTCCTTGCCAGGTTCACAGCGGCCCTGTGCTCCTGAACGAAGTCCCCAGCGAAGACGGCGGTCGTCTCGCCAACGCCGTTCACGAGCACATCGACCTTGAAGTCCAGCCCGGCCATGGCCGCGGCCTCCTCCATGTCGAGGCGGACCACGTTCCCCTCGACCCTGCCCCAGCCTGCGGAGGGATGAGGCGTGGAGTCGCCGCTATTGAAGCCTCCTACGTCTCCGTGGTTCGCGGCGATCGTGTCTATCGAGGTGACGCCTGGAAGCACGATCTTGCCGCCTCCTCCGAAGCCCGCCTGAGGATGGGGCACGACCAAGCCTACGCCGACCTTGAGGTCGCAGTCCATGACCTCGCTGTTCACCTGCACGGGGGTGCCGCGGCTTGTCCGGCCGAGGTCCACGGCCGCACCGAACGGGTTGTGGTTATAGACCGGGTACTCCTCCACGACCTTCTCGCCCAGCTTCTTCGTGAAGTCTATGCGGTCGCAGGCGCCGTGGGCTCCCAGGCCGAGGATTACCCGCACGTGGTCGTTCGTGATGCCGCCCTTCCTCAGCTCTTGGAGGACGAATGGAAGCAGCTCGTAGGTGCGCGTGGGCCGCGTCATGTCGTCAACGATGATCACGGCCTCGCGTCGTCCACGGCTGAGCCGGTCTAGGCGCTTAGCCCCTATCGTGTTCCGCATAGCGGCCTTGATCTGGGTCTTCTCCAGGGGCTTCGCCTCGTAGCCCGCCATTGGCGCGACGGTGACCTCCCATGCTTCGGGGAAGCGAAGATTGACGTAGCCCGTGCCATACCAGGCAAGCTCAGGAACCTTCACAACCCTCTCAGGCAAGGCCTCGAAACCTTCAAACGCCTAGCAACCGACCACGCCCGCATATATCCGTTTCCAACGCGACGCCCTCCTAGGCTCCTCGGCCCCGGTCCCAAGCCAAGGATCAGCCGTATGGCTTCCACCCCTCGCGCAACGAACGGCCACTACTGTCACAACTCCCGGGCCTCGTTCGTTACCAAAACCGTTACCAAAACGGTAACACGGGACCTAACACCCCAGACGGCCAGCTGAAACGATGAAGTCGCTCGCACCAACCTAGAACCTAGAGCGGGCCGTGACCTGGCAGGAGAGCGTTCCGAGAGGCGAAGGAAGGACCCCGAACCCCCCATGCTCCTCAGTAACCCTCGTGGAGGCACTCGTGGCCTGTGGGGGCGTGGCATCAGTCGAGGTGATGGGGCTGTCCTCACCTTTCCCCATGCTTTATGGTGGTTTCATGCCACCAAAGGAGCGCCCCGCGGGCCCCGAATCAGCCGAAGCCTAGCGCGGAAGGACTCTGATCGAAGGCTCCTGTCCTGGCATGGGAAGCTGAGGCTTGAGGGCTGCTGTACTTTGCGAGAGGCTGAGGGTGGTCTTCTCTTATTAGGGTGTGAGTCCTTTTCACGCAGGGGATCGCGTTGAGGGTGCTTCTCGTCGAGCCGCCGAAGGAGTTCTGGTTTCTGATGGGCGAGTATCTTGCGCCTCCCTTCGGCCTCCTTCAGCTGGCGGCGTACTTGGCGAGAGAGGAGAAGGACGTGGAGGTGCAGGTCCTCGACTGTCAGGCGAGAGGCTTAGACTGGGACGGCCTTCGGAGGGAGCTAGAGTCCCTCCAGCCCGACGTGGTGGCCTCAAGCGGCCTGGCGACGTGCAACGCGTTCATCGCGGCCCGCACGCTGGAGCTGGCGAAGAACGTGAACCCCGGGGTTGTCACGGTGGTCGGCGGCCAGCATTTCACGGCCACCGCCCAGGAGAGCCTGGAGAAGTATCCGGAGATCGACGTGATCGTCCGCGGCGAAGGCGAGGAGACGCTTCGACAACTCATAAGGGCCCTGAAGGAGCGCAGGGGTCTCGCCACGGTGGAAGGCCTCTCCTTCCGGAGAAACGGAGAGGTCGTCCATAACCCGCCTAGGCCTTTGATAGAGGACCTGGACGCGCTGCCGTTTCCAGGATATGGGTTCGTGGAAGACCTCGTGGGCAGATACCATTTCACGATGATGGCGGGACGCGACGTAAGGTACGCGTTGATCGAGGGCTCCCGGGGCTGCGCGTACCGCTGCAGTTTCTGCACGCAGTGGAGGTTCTGGGGCGCCCGATGGAGGATGAAGTCCCCGAGGCGGATCGCGGACGAGATGGAGTTCTGCCACAGGGAGTACGACAGCCAGTTCCTCTGGTTTACTGACGACAACCTAGGCCTGGGACCGCGAGCCGCCAGGCTGTGCGACGAGTTGATTCAACGCGGCCTAGGAGACGAGGTCTCCTGGTTCATCCAGGCGAGATGCGACGACGTGGCGAAGCACAGGGCCCTGCTTCCGAGGCTGCGCAAGGCCGGGAACCAGTGGATACTCCTCGGCGTGGAGAGCGGCAGCCAAGAGACCTTGACGGCGTTGAACAAGTCCGTGCGGCCGGAGGAGGCGAGGGCCGCGGTGAGGGCGCTGAAGGAGAACGGTATCTTCGCCCAGGCGACCTTGATCATAGGCGAACGACGGGACACGGCTCAGTCCATAGCTCAGCTGAGTGAGTTCGTCAACGACCTGGACGCAGACCTACCGATATTCATGATCCTCACGCCCTTCCCGGGAAGCGAGCTTTACGAGTTTGCGAGCCGCCAAGGCTGGATCGAGGACTGGAACTGGGCGAACTACGATATGGTCCACACCGTGATGCCGACTGAGACGCTTTCGCGAATCGAGCTTCAGCAGGAGCTGTACGAGTGCTACAGGAGCTACTACGGCTCGTGGGCGAGGCGGCTCAGAGGGCTGTTCTCACCCAACAAGCTGGTACGGAACACGTACAGGTACCTGGCGAAGCAGAACCTGCTGATGCAGCTTAGGGGCAGCCTCTAGACGCGCCGGGATCAGCTTGACTAGGAGCATCGACCCGCATCCGTTCGTCCTGACCGCCGTGTCCTTCGCCCTGTTGCTCATAATCGCTTTACTCGCCGCCACGCCCTCAAGCCCCCTTGAGGATGTGCCTGACAGGAGGCCGATCGCTGGCTTCCTCTTCGCGGCCCTACTGCTGTCTGGAATGGGGGCGGCGCTCTGGCCTCAAGCATGCTCGGGGCCCCTCCATCCATCACGGGAGGCGGTGAGGCCACGAGGATCGAGCCTAGACGCCGATCGCGGGAGGACCGTCTCGTCGGTCTTTGGCTTGAGGATCGTTCATGGACATCACCCCTCCTGTCAAGGGTTCTCCCGGCACGAGTTCCAGGTAGGCGATAGGTCCTTCTGCGTCTCCTGTATGGGGCTCCTGGCGGGGGCAACTCTCGCTCTAGCCTTTACGCTAGGGCTCTTTCTTAGCGACTGGCAGCTCGGCGAGCCTGAGCTCTTCCTTTCCTTGGGCATCGCCACAGTAGCCTTAGGCCTTCTCCAGTATGTCGGGCTTGACGATGAGCCTCGGCTGCTACGCTTCTCACTCAACGCGTTCTTCGTCTTTGGCGCCTTCCTCGTCCTCGCCAGCGTTGAGACGTTGACCGAGAGCCTTGCAGTCGATCTGCTCGTCGTCGCCTCAAGCCTCGTCTGGCTTGGGGCTCGGATCAGCCTCTCAAGATGGAGACATGACAGGATCTGTTCGGCGTGTGGTTTCCGCTGTGAGGGCTAAAGATCAGGGGCATGGGCGTCTGCGGGTTTCCGTCCTGGTAGATGCTCTAGGCAGCGCTCAGTCTTCCTCAGCCGCCTCCTCGGCGGGCTGGGCTTTAGCTTTCTCGCCCTCTATGAACTGCCTCACGAGCCCTGAGAGCGTGTCAACCGCCCTCGTAAGCTCCTTCCGCGTCTCCAGGGACTCTCTCTGGAAGGCCTCTAGGGCCTGGCTGAGCCTCGCGGAGATCTCGCCGTACTTCTGGTCGAGGACATTGATGCTCTGGTCGGTTCTCTCAGCGAAGCCACGGAACTCATCTCTGTAATTTTTGAACTCGTTCTGCATCGCTCCGAAGCCCTCTTGGGGCTCCTCCGCGAGCGGCCCGTATGCTATCTGGAAATGCTCAATGCCGGAATCCGGCTGGGCGGGCCTCTCCTCGAAGCCTCTTATCGCTATGGGTGGGGGCGGAGCCTTGATCCGGGCTAGGAACTCCGTGAGGCGGCCTTTCTCGCCTTGGGCGAAGACTGTTATGGATCCGTCGGGCTCGTTCTTCACCTTGCCTTTGATGCCGAGCTCCTGGGCGGCCTCGAGGACGAAGCATCTGTAGCCGAGCCTCTGGACCCTGCCCTGGACGCGTATATGGAGGGCCTTCTCCAGCCCCTCCATGTTTCGCCCTGCCATCACAGCCGCTAGATGAGGCGGGAGCCCCTAAAAGGTTAGTCGCTCCGCCAGGGCTTGCCGGAGCCCCACCCGGCTTCTCTTGCCGGTCTTGGGAGGTGCCTCGGCGTCTTCAAGGCTTCTCGAAACCAGGGTAGGTCCGATCTGCCTACGGGGCTCTTCAAACCGCATCGCAGACCTACCTGCGACAGCCCGAGGCCTCCTTTTTGGCGGAAGGGGGTGATGGGCTCCTCGTTAGGGGGAAGAGGCTGGCTGACGAGCGTCCGTCTTAAAAGGCCCCTCGGCGCAAGGAGTGAGAGATGAGGCTCTTTTCAAGGCGCTACCTTCTCGCGGCCACGGCGGCCATCGTCGCGGCGTACGCGGTTCTTGCCCCCTATCTCGGTAGCCTCATCTCATCGCCCTTGCCCAGGATCGATGGCGCCCGGGTCCTCGCGATCGTCGTCGTCGGGTTTGATGCGCCCGAGTATGGGACGGTTAAGGCCCTTTTGGAGGCTCAGGGAGCGCTCGTGGTCACGGCCAGTTTCACGATCGACGAGGTCGTAGGTGAGAGAGGCGCCGTGAAGCCCGACATTAGCCTAAGTGAGGTTGACCTAGATGGGTACGACGCCTTGTTCATGCCAGGTGGCTACTACATTAGGGCAAACATCAGGGAAGACCCCAGGAGGGAGGTGCTTTACGAGCTAGTCCGGAGAGCGGATGCGGAGGGGAAGCTTATCGGCGCGATCTGCCGGGCGCCCGCGGTGCTGGGCGACGCGGGCATAGCGGCTGGGAGGAGGGCTACGGGCTACGACCTCGATGAGCTTGAGGCCCTAGGTGCGATCGCGACAGATGCGGCCGTGGTTGAGGATGGAAACCTCTTGACGGGCTCAGGTCCAGCCGCTGCCGGAGAGTTCGCAGAGAGACTTGTACGGAGACTTGCTGAGTGAGCCTGACTCGGCAGGGTCCCGGGGGATTCCCGTTGGCATGAGGCGATCGCTCGCGACCCTGGGTCTCACCACCTCAGACGTTGCTGAGCACTGTTTGAGCCAGCTGAAAGGGAAGCATCGAGGCGCAGTAGAGAGCGCGCAGCCTCCCTTCAGGAACCGAGCCTGTGTGAAAAGGGCAACTGGCCAGCTGCCATCCTGGAGGACGGTGCGTTGCGGGAAGGACGAGGTGGGAGGACCCCCTTGATGCGGCGGAAAACCGTGTGGGTGGGCTGTCTTGGAAGTCGCTCGGACGGAGGAGCTACTTCGGAGAGCTAGCTTTATCAGCTAGGTTAATGATTTCTTCACTTATGTGGTTTCCGAGGTGGGCGCTCAGGTTGTACGCTGAGCTCTACGTCGGCCACAGGGCGGAGCTCTTCACCTTCAGAGATGCCCTCGGGCTTTCCAAGTCGGCTTCGATGGCCAAGGCCGGCCTGAGCGTGCTGAGGCGGGGTGGGGCGCTCTACGTCCATGGGAGGGAAGGCTATAGGAGGCTCTATAGGCTGTGTGACCCTGAGGTCCTGACGCTCCTCATAGCCGGTAGACTTGAGAACTTGGAACGCTTCGAACAGGGCAGGTACGCGCGGCTGATAGGGCTTCTAGCCTCCGAGCTGAGCGTGGAGGTGGAAGGTCTGAGGAGCTTGGTCGTCTTTGGGTCCGTGGCAAGGGGGGAGGCCCAGCCTGAAAGCGACCTAGACCTCCTCGTCGTGGCGGATTTCAAGGCGAGCTTCGGCAGGAGGCTGGAGCACCTCGTGAAGGTCGAGTGGGGAGGGAAGGTCTCGCGGGAGTTGGCTTGGCTTAACGCTCATGGGGTTGATACCCATGTCTCCTTCTTGCCCTTGACCCCAATCGAGTTCGAGAGCCATCCACCAATCCTGCTGGATATCGTGTACGACGGGGTGGCCGTCTACGACGATGGGTTCTTCCGAGAGCACGGCGAAGCATTCAAGGCTTCCTTGGAGGCTATGGGCGCTAGGAGGGTCTTCCTAACTCCCAAGGAGTGGTACTGGGACCTGAAGCCCGGGCTGAGGCTGGGAGAGGTGCTGGAGCTGTGAGGACGAGCGATGTGGCAAGAGCTATGCTCCAACAGGCCGAGGATAGGCTGGAGACCGCCTCTCGGGCTCTGGGGAAGGGGAACTACGCCTACACCATCAGGGCAGCTCAGGAATGCGTCGAGCTGAGCCTGAAGGCCGTTCTAAGACTCGTAGGGGTGGAGTACCCGAAGCGCCACGACGTGAGCAAGGTGCTCCTAGCCTTCAGGGAACGGTTTCCCGCATGGTTCAAGGTAGAGACCTATGCAGAGGCTAGCAGGGCTTTGGCTGAGAAGCGCGAGCTGGCAATGTACGGAGACGAACTGAGAATGGTCACAGCCTCCGCGCTCTTCACGAAGGAGGATGCGGAGCAAGCCCTAGCGGACGCTGAGGCTATTCACCGGGACTCCGTTAGGCTGCTGGAGGCCGTCTCCCAGCTTTGAAGCTAGGCCACTTAGCCCAATAGACCTTACGTCGGCTCGACAGCGTTCCAAGCATGGAAGGAAGAGAAGGAAATCGACGATGCGAGCGAAAGCAAGGGGAAGAGGAAGAAGAGAGGTCGTCGAGACCACTTGGGGTATCGTGTAGATGCGCATCTGGACCAGCTTCAGGCCGTAGTCGTAGTCCCAGAAGTACTGGTAGTATTCATTGTCGAACAGTCTCAACCGGGTGCCGTTAGCCAAGGTTATGGTCGTCAGTTCCACGGTTTTGTCTGAGAACTTTGACTGCCCTTTGGTTCGTGTAAGGGTCACGTTTACAACGGAATACCACCAAGAGTCGGTTAGCGGGTCATAGAAGCCGGTGGTCATATTCGCCTTTCCGCCCGGCTTGCCAAGGGCTCTTACGTATATGCTGTATTGGGTTTCGTTGCTCACTGTTATGTCGTACAGGAAGGGATCTAGTAGTTGGAGTCTGGCGGAGCCGTCTGTGCCGTCAGCGTCTATGACGTCAAACTCGGGGCCGGGTTCCAGCCAGATGGTTGTCTTGCCCCATAGCTTCACGAATAACTGGAGCGTACAGTAGTACGCGGCCTTCTACGCTTCCATGGGGCTCAGCGCCGGGGTGAGGCGGCAAGGGCTGTGCCATTCATTAGGCCTTTTCCAGTAAATCTGTGGGCAAAGATCCATATGGATTCTTATGCGATCGTGCGGATAGAAACCGGGACGAGGGGCAGAGGTCATCCTCATCTAGCCCTGGCCGGAGAAAGGCGGCCGGAGGGCGTCTCGTAACGATCTTCCCATCTGCTGACCTCGGGGTCGTAGGGGAGGCGCGACCGCGGTGCAGTCGCCCAGCCTTCAGGGATCGGGGCCTCTGAACGCTCCGCCCGAGGCCTCCCGGCCGGACGTCGAGGCGAGGTACGTTAAGGCCTTCCTCGATCTGGTCCTCCTTAGCCACCTGCAGCAGAGGCCGATGTGCGGCCACGAGCTGATGCGGGAGCTCATGCGCAGCCGAGGCATCGCCCTCAGGTCCGGCACGGTCTACAGGGTTCTACACCGGCTCGAAAGGAGCGGCCTGATCGCGGGCGAGTGGCGAACCGATCTCCGCGTAAGGAAGATCTACGGTGCCACGGTGGATGGACGGAGGTTCCTGAGGCAGACCGGAGGCATGTTCCTCAGGTTCCTGGAGGACGGAGCCTAGGTCCTCGACGCGCGGGCTTCGTCGTCTTCACACGCGGGCATGGAACGTCTCGACTGCAGGTCTGGGATGTAGCTTCCGTGCGTACGTGGGGGACATATAGATTTAAATGATTAACTGTTGATTATAGGTCTCCTACCAAGAGAGGCCTAGGCGGGTGTGCTACCGGAGGTGGAGCCCTCTAAGCGCTGCGGGAAGGGGCTTCCGGAAGCCCAGTTGGAAGGCTGCGACCTGAGCGCAGAGGCAAGGTTCACCAAGGTCTTCCTGGACATCGTGATCCTCGACCAGCTCAGCCGCAAGCCCATGCACGGCTACGGGCTTATGCGCGAGATCAAGAGCCAGCACGGCGTCACCGTCAAGTCGGGGACGCTCTACCCTCTCCTTCGCCGCCTTGAGCAGGAGGGCCTGATCGCGGGCAGATGGCAGGAGCGTGGCAGGCCTACGAAGACCTACGGCATCACCGCGGAAGGCCTCCGGTACCTGGCTCAGGCCAAGACGATGCTGCGCAGGATCATACAACGCGAGACCTGACGCTTCAGCCGCCCGGATAAGGCCCGCGCTACCGCTGGGAAGAGGCTGGAGTTCCGCCGGAGCGACCGAGGGGTCGTCCATGAGGTCAATGCACGACAAGGCCTTGAACGCGGAGGTTTCCGCCGATCACATCAGACCACCTACGTTTGCACGCGGGCGGATGGTATTCCGGCCGTAGGGGTGGAGCCTAGCTACGACATGTATGGACGCCGCACGCAGATCTGGGATCGTCGATTTCGGAAAAACAGAGCGAATGTGTAGAGGTGCTACGCAAACGTTTAAAAGATGAACTGTTCATAACGAGGCGGCCGCGAGCCAGCATTACATAGGCAACCTGGGGGTGGGGGCCTCGGAGTCCAGGCATCAGGCAACTCGTAAGGCCGAGTCGGAAGCTTCTCATCTGAGCGTGAAGCCAAGGTTCACCCCAGGCTTCCTCGACCTAGTTCTCCTCGCCCAGTTGGAGCGACAGCCGATGCACGGCTACCAGCTGATGCAGGAGATCGGGAGGCATCAGGGGCTCACCGTCAAGCCGGGCACGCTCTACCCGCTTCTCAACCGGCTCGAGCTGAGAGGCCTCATCGTGGGCAAGTGGCAGATCAGCAGCAGGCCTACGAAGACCTACGGCATCACCGCGGAAGGCCTGAAATACCTACAGGAGGCCAGAGCGTTCGCAAGCAGGCTGATAGCTCCGCGATCACGGCGGCGCCACCGGCTCTCCTCGGTGAAGGGCGCGGCCTGACGCTAGAGGCTCAGAGAACAACACACGGCCTCTTCCTACTCCCCTCGGGGACATAGTGGCATGTCGGCTTCAGGAGGCCGGAAGCTTGAATGCCAGGCGCGTTGATCACAGCGAAAGACGGGAGCATCATGCCGGAGGCCACAAGCGCCGAGAGGCGGTACGCGTTGAGGATAGCGGTGCCGGCCTCGCTCGTCTCGGATACGCCCCATCTACGCGAGAGGACGACGAGGATCGGCCTCGTAGGACGAGTCGCCGCGATCTTCAGAGTGGAAGAGGTACTCATCTACGCCGACAGGCACGGGCTG
>Ga0315307_1000133_pt1 | contig 29116 bp, 21 predicted proteins | sample TDP2_MG_FD_203079 | JGI IMG/M metagenome (GOLD analysis project Ga0315307, IMG submission 203079) | Freshwater sediment microbial communities from Lake Towuti, South Sulawesi, Indonesia - TDP2 | ecosystem: Environmental > Aquatic > Freshwater > Lake > Sediment | place: Indonesia: South Sulawesi...
TTCGTGAATGTGAGTGAAGCCACCTTAGCCAATGTCTCATCTATATAGCATGCTACATCGACTGTTTGAGGGAGAGGATCGATTATGGTTAGGATTCCGACCTTCACATAGAAGTTTACGGTTTCACCCGCCTTAGGCTTCGAAGGCGAAATAGATGAGTCTACGATGAACCAGTCCGTGTAGTATCCTTCAGCCTCTGCTGTTAGGCTTATCGAAGTAAGGATTATGATGAATACTAATGTTAGGATTGGAAGCAGCTTCTTCAAAACTGAGAGTCCTCAGAACTATCTCTGCAACCAGCCCGTAATTAAAATTGACTCAAACAGAGAAAGCCCGAAGAGAACAATTCGCGTAACGCTCGATAAACATTAATGGCTGAGGAAGCAAGAAATTCAAGAACTCATTGGTTCAAATCTCTATGAGTGTCTGTCGCTTGACATATCGATTGAAGAGATGCCTCCGCCATCGACCAGACTCGCTCCTAGTCCATAAACTCACTGAGAATATTGGATAGTTTTATAGAATCTTTCATGGTCTTAATTAGGCTAGGTGCTTGGCACGGACAAAGTAAAATTTGGGATTAAGGTTCCTGATTACCCGCTAGACCTAATCCTCAAGTTAGCTAAATACGCGGAGAATTCCGGGCTTAATTCTGTGTGGATGGTTGACCATTTAGTTTCTATCGGTGTTAAACGCTGGGATGCATATTTCCCTTGGAGTGTTTTAAGCGCACTAGCCATGGAAACTCGTAAAGTTACATTGGGCACCGCTGTAAGCGACCCTCATCGACTTCATCCAGCTGTTTTGGCGCAGGCCGTTATGAGCGTAGACCACTTGTCCCAAGGTCGAGTAATACTTGGCTTGGGTGCAGGAGAGGCTATGAACCTTGACCCGTACGGTATACAATGGGACCATCCGGTCGATAGGTTGAACGAAACGGTAGCGATTTTGAAGGCGCTTTGGATTAGAGAATCGGTAACATTCCAAGGGCGCTTCTTCCAGCTTAAAAATGCTTTCATAACGCCGAGACCTGTCAGCATCCCTCATCCACCGATATGGATTGCAGCCCATTCTCCCAGATCAATGAAGATAACCGGACAAGAGGCCAACGGTTGGATACCGATCGCATCGGTCTTGCCGCCGGATCGATACCGCGAAAAACTTCGATTCATCCAAGATGTTGCTCAACAAGACGGTAGATCCATGGAAAGCATTGAGCCGGCCGTGTTCATTCACACAGTAATAGATGAGGATAGAAAGAAGACGAGAGAGACAATAGAGTTACCAGCGAAGCTTATGCTCTTACACTGGTCGCCCGAAGTCTTTAAAGAATACGGGCACGAAGTTAGCGAAGAATTCCATCTTCTCAAGACAGTATTTAACAAGGAGACTGTAGAGGCGATGGTGAGAAAAGCTAAAGAGCTTCCCTTCACTCCCGTTGAAGATAGGTTTGTTTTTGGAACACCTACCGACTGTGTAAACGGGTTGAAAAAATATGTAAGTGCAGGAGCACGGCACTTCATATTGGCTTTCATGGTTCCTCCGGAAAAAATAGAATCGAACCTTCAGTTGTACGTAGATCATGTAATTCCAGAAATAGAATAGAGTTAGATTCTATACAAAACGTGTAAACCGAAATAATTTTGCGAGGAACTCGTGCGCGTCGATCTACGTGACTCAGCGCCGTTGCATTGGTCTACGTTCAGATGACGTTATTGTACCCATTGTTATGGAGACGATCAATTTTTTGGACAAATTAATATAACAAAGAAACATGTTCACTGTGGGCTGTAGAGCATGGAAATAAGAATTGAAGAACTATTGGATGCTTTCAGGAAAGATGCTCCCACAGACGAGCTGATGATAGCTAAATTGAAGGCCATCGATGAATGCTTAAAGCCAAAAAACCTGAAGGAAGCCTGTCTATTGATCATAGATATGCAGAAGGGTTTCTTAGAAGAGGGTGCGGCTTTGGAGGTTCCGGATGGAAGGACAAAGTGCGCCCCAAATATTGAAAAACTATTGATCAGAGCAAGGGAAATCGGTCTAAACATAGTGTTTACGAAATACGTTCATAGGCCTGGCAGCTCGAGGCTCAGCGCTTATCCTTTCGCGCCCGAGGTGTTCGAGCATAGGGCAGGCTCAGCTAGAGGTCCTTTCCATCCTTCGAGCTGCTGCATGGTAGGTGATCCCACTGCTGAGATCGTTGACGAATTGAAGCCATTGCAGAACGAAATTGTCATAGAAAAACAGGGGTATGACGCTTTTCATGAGACACATTTAGACAGCGGACTCCGATCAAGAGGTATAAACTACATGTATATTTGCGGAGTTATGACCGACATATGCGTGGACTCAACTATAAGAAGCGGCTTCCACAGGGAATACAGGATCACGGTGGCTTCAGATGCGGTAGCAACTATTTGGCCAAATATTCAAGAAGCCTGTCTAGATATCTGGAAGAGAAAATTTTGTAGAATAAGAATGGTAGACGAAATCTTGAACGAATGGGGATTTCTGAAAAACCGTAACATTTCCAATCAGGCTTAAACTGCGCATTCAAGAATCAATTTGCATTTAAATAAGATTCCCCAAGGATTTCAGAGAGCAGAACTCTTAAAGAAACCAATAGATTCATCTTAATCGAAAAATCTATCGTTGTGAGTGAAGGTGTTCAAAGCTATTCAAGCGAGGACTTAATGATATTGTTGTTGAGGTAATAGCGGAGATTTTAGTGACGTTCATCGTTAGGAGTTAAGATATAGTAATCATTAAAAAAAGATGGACCATGTGGATTCCAGATTGCCGGACTATACTTAATAAGATGGAAGCGCGCTAAGGTGATGGTCGCCACCATCTGATTGTTTAAAGCGTTGACTCAAATGCGGACTTGGACTTATTTCTCTATTATGGTTATTGCTTTGTTTGGGCAGCGTTCCATACAGATTCCGCATCCGTCGCATACTGTCCTATCTACTTTATATTTGTTGTCGAGACGGGTGACAGCTGAAAAGATGCATATTCTGTGGCATAGATCGCATCCGACGCCGCATCCACATGCTAGGCATCTCTGTGCCTCTTGACGTGCTTGATTTTCCGATAACCTTAATTCTACTTCACTAAACCTTTTCTTCCTTTCATCTAGAGGTATTCTTGGCGTCTCTATTCTTTTGGCTATCTGTTCTTCCATAGATCGAGCGAGCACATCTTTCTTGTTTACGACTGTCGCATGAGGGATAAGAGGAGCAATAGCTTTGGGGTCGTTCCCTTTCAGGAATTGGTCGATATATAGAGCGACCCTTTTTCCGTGCGCTATGGCTTCTATGACGGAGCCAGGTCTTCCAGCAACATCCCCCGCAGCAAAGATTCCTGTAATATTTGTTGTTCCAGTCTCCTCATCAGCAGTTATTATGCCATCCTCATTGACTTCTAGTCCAGCAGCTCTGAATAGCGCTGCATCAGGATGTTGGCCGAGCGCAGTGATTATCATTTCTGCGGGAACTGTGTATTCCATGCCGTCGACTGCGATGTGCTCGCGACGCCTGTCTTTTCCAGGTGTACCCAGGTATCCTCCTATGCAGGTGAGGCCTGCTATCTTGTTATTGGTTACTTGGATTCTAAGCGGTTTTGCCAGATATATGATTCTGACGCCTTCTTCTTCGGCGTCGCGTATCTCTTCTCTAGTTGCGGGCATCTCGTCTTTTGTTCTGCGGTAGACGAGATATACGTCGGTAGCTCCTAGACGAACGGCGCATCGGGCCGCGTCAATGGCTGAGTTTCCTCCTCCAACGATTACTATTTTTTTGGGTATGTGGATTTTTTCTCCTGAATTCACTTTTTTCAAGAATTGGAGAGCGGAGAGTACGTTCTCCGTCTCTGCGCCAGGTATTCCAAGATTAATCTCTTGCTGGGATCCCGCTGCGATAAGGATGGCTTTGTAACCATCCTTTTGTAACGAGCTTAGAGCGATGTCTTTGCCGAATGTTGTGTTTGTCCGTATGGTTACTCGGCAGCGTTGTATGTACTCAATTTCTTTGTCGAGGAGGCTTTTCGGTAGTCGATATTCGGGGATGCCGTATCTCATCATACCGCCTGGTTTGGATGCCTGTTCGTAGACGGTTACATCATGGCCCATTCTGGCTAGGTCGTGGGCGGCGCCGAGGCCAGCTGGTCCCGAGCCTATGATCGCGACTTTGCTTCCCGTTTTCTCAACAGGCGGCGGTTCTAGTCTGTCTAGCGGAGCGTGTTTCTCTCCCCATTCTGTTGCGAATCGTTTTAGCGCTTTGATGGCGATGGGTTCGTCCAAATCTCCGCGCGTGCAGTTTTCTTCGCAGGGGGCGTAGCAGATTCGTCCGCATATAGATTGGAAAGGGTTCTTGGTTCGAATCAGCTCGAGGGCTTCAGCGTATTTTCCGTCCGCAATGAGTCTCACGTAGGATTGAGCGGGAACTCCTGCTGGGCAAGCATAGTTGCAAGGCGGTTCAAGGTCGAGGCGGATGTCCGCGACGTATCTGTGTCTTCGATCTACTTGTTCAGCAGGCAAAATCTTAGAATTAATTTTTCCTCTGAAATCATCCAGCCGTTCATACCCTTTTTTCTCCATATACTCTTCAAGGCCTTTAAGGAGGTCTTCGATGACTTGGTAGCCGTTCAGGATTACGATTGTGCATATTTGGACAGCGTTGGCTCCTACGAGAAGGTATTTGACGACGTCGCGCCAGTCGGCCACTCCGCCAGATCCTGCGATGTCGAGCTTGACGAGCGAGCGCACTTGGCTGATCCATCGGAGTGAGTATTGGATAGCCCAAGGTCCGCCATGGCCAGCATATCCTCCATGGAGAATCGGGCGTTCCTGTTCAACGTCTATTTCGAGGCCAGTCATCCTGTTGAGCATTGTCACTGCCTTGACGCCAGTCTGATCGAGTCGTTGTACAAGGGCTAGGGGGGAGGTGAGCATGGAGCTTATCTTGGCAATGACAGGTATTCTTATGGCGTTACAGACTGCCTCTACGGTTTTCGCGATAGTCTCTTCAACGGCGCCTCCTCTGAAAGTTATTGAACCGTGTGGACAGGAGGTGTTCAGTTCTATCGCGTCGGCGCCTGCTTTCTCCAGTATTCTAGCGCTTTCAATCCAGCCTTCTTCAGTGATGCAGTTGATGCTGGGAATGATTTTGATGTTGAGTTGTTTCTTGGCGGTTGAGACTTCTTCGGCGTATCGGTGTATGTCCCAGACGCTTCCCTGCTCGTACGAGTACAGGGTGAAGGTTTTGCTTTTCCCCATGTTGTGTTCTAGTATTTTGAATCGAGGGGTTGGGGAGGTTCTGTTGAGCTCCTCTTCGAAATATGATTTAACAACAACAGCGCCGGCGCCGTAGTCCTGGCACTTTTTCATGCGCTCAACGGTTTCGGTTATGCTGGCCGATGATACGATGATCGGTGACTTTAACGTTAACCCTGCAAATTTTGTTTCAAGGTTTACCATAAAATCTTCTTCTCTTTGCCGCTCTTTGTTAATACTGTTAGATATAAATCTGGCGACCTAAGATTTAGCGCGCGCTAAAACCTTACAAAGAATCGATGATCTCGTAAGCTCTTCTTATGTAGGTTACTGCTTTTTCAACCAGTCCGTTGAAGTATTTCTCTCCGTTCTGTCTAGAAGCCTTCGATGGACAACCCCATACCCCGTTTTTGGATACCTTTTTCAACCCAACGTAATCCAAAAACTCCCTTGAGATTTCTGGGACATAATCGACCATGTCTTTTTTCACAAGCTCAGGTCTCAGATAAAGCATTAAGGAGGTTTCAAATTCGCCGGAGTGAATATCTGGTCCCTCGCTTCCTGAAACCATGAAGCCGAAATCAACCATTATCAACCTAAGCTTTCTGTGCTGAAAGTTTAGTTCCCTAATTGTAGGCTTTAAGACGAAGTTTCCGCCGTGTCCATTCATCAATACTATCTTATAGATTCCGCTAATGTACAGCGATTTCACGATATCCCTAATAACTAGCCTTAAAGTGCTCGGTCGAAGCCAAACAGAGCCTACAAACCCTTTATGTTCTATGGAGGAGCTGTAGGACAAACATGGAAGTAAGAATGCATCAACTCTTTTCGCTACTTCTCTAGCGATCGCGGAAATGATTTCTACATCCGTAGAGTATGGAAGGTGCAGACTATGCTGCTCATTCGATCCCACGGGTAAGATCGCTAACTCGACTCCCGAATCCCTTACTTCCCTGTAACTGTTTTCGTATGAGAGCATTATTTGGCACCATGCTGAAAATATCCGTTCAAAGCATTCTATCCGATTTAATTCTTAAAGCTTTATCATATCGATTGATTGTGCTCAAAGAAGGCCACGAAGCCATCCTTAAGAATAGCAACATGGCATCAGGAGACGAAGGCTTGATTGTTAAAAAGTGTATAGGTTTGAATAGCTTAGTCTTGCTCTCTCTTGTACGGCAGTCCAAGAGCTTTAGGAACATATACCTTGCCCTTGGCCGCCAGAACTACTATTGTAAGGATGTAAGGGATCATCATTAGAAAGGAGTACGGTATGCCCACTCCTGCTATTTGGAGTCTCAACTGGAAGGCGTCGGCGATCCCGAACAATAGGCAAATAAATAGAACTTTAACCGGGTCCCATCCAGAGACTATTGTCGTTGCCAAAGCGATGAATCCTCTTCCAGCGGTCATCCCTTCAACAAACATGCTTAAATAAGATAAGGAAAGAAAAGCCCCTGCCACACCAGCTGCAGCGCCTGTTATCATAACAGTGAGGTATCTGACTCTCAAAACATTCACTCCAACCGTCTCGGCTGCTAAGGGATTTTCCCCAACTGATTTACATCTGAGACCGAATGAGGTCTTATTGACTAGAATAAAGAATATTGGTGACAAAACAAAACCTACATAAACTAATGGAGGTTGCCTAAAAACTATGTCACCTATCACAGGTATATCACCAAGTACTGGTATATGTAATGGGGCGAATGATGGAACTGTGGGCTTTAATCCGCCCATCGGGCTTATTCGATAGATGAAGCTTGTTAATCCATAAGCTAAAATATTGATACCGATCCCGCTTACAAGCTGATTAGAGCCAAGTGAAATGCAAAGATACGCGTGGACCAAGCTCAATATTATGCCCGCTATCATGCCAAAGAATACCCCCAACCAAGCATTGTTAATGAAGTAGGCTCCCATGTATCCTGCCATAGTACCCATCAGCATGTAGCCTTCGATTCCTATGTTGATGACGCCGGATAGTTCAGAAACGATCTCTCCATATGATGCGATTATTATAGGCGTTGATACCAAAACACCTATTGCTAACGTGTCAATTATGAATTGATAATCCATTTTTCCCACTTTGTTCAATTCTGATTTCTTTCGTTCTCTTTTCTTTCATTACCAACCTGATAATATACTTCTTAAAGATGGGCGCCATCAGCATACTTAGTATTAATAATCCGATGAATACTTGTACAGTGGTTGCCGGAATATTTATTCCTCGTTGCATGTAACTTGCCCCGTTGATCAGAAATCCGAAGAATATCGCAGAGAGAAGAGTACCAATTGGGTGTAACCCCCCCAAAGTGGCAACCGCTATGGAGGTGTATCCATATCCCTCTACAAAGCCCCTTTCCAAGAAGAAATGTACACCAAGAACCTCAGAAACGCCTGCTAACCCGGCTAAGGCGCCACTCATAAAGGATGTTGTCAAAATCATTTTACTAACATTTATTCCAGCAATTCTTGCTGCTCTGGGGTTTTCACCCACTGCTCGTATCTTAAACCCTAACGCAGTTCTATGAAGTAGATAGTATATAACGAACGGAAGTAACATAGCCATGATCACACCCAAGTGGGCCCTAGTTCCCGGAAAGATTTTTGGGAACTTTGCCGAGTCTAAAATAGCCACCGTTCTAGCGAATACAGGTGTTTCGCCTGTTATAGCTATACTCCAAGGACCAACAATAAAATATTCTGATAACCAAACTGCAACGTAGTTTAGCATTAATGTAGTTAATACCTCATTTACCCCAAGCTTCGCTTTCAATATTCCCGATATTAGGCTCCAACCGCCTCCTGTAATCAACCCAACTATCATAATTACGGTTACATGCAGTGGCTGAGGAAGATTAATAAAATATCCCAGGCCTAGTGCGCTTAATGCTCCAATAATTATTTGGCCTTCAGCACCTATGTTCCAGTATCCGCCCTTAAACCCGATAGCTATCCCTAAGCCTGCCAGCGCAAAAGGCGTTATCTTAATGACCATTTCGCCTATTCGCTGCGGTGTTGACAGGGAGCTTTCAACCATTGTATAATACCCTAAAATGGGATCTCTATCAGCAATGATGATTAGTATGGCCCCCATAAATAGGCCGAAAGCCAATGAAAATATGGATATGGAGAATCCTGATAGATCGATTCTTCTACTTTTAGTGGTAATCATGCTTTTTAATCCATCCGTTTTATACCTGCCATCAATAGACCAATTTCTTTAAGGTCCGCTTTCTCGCTTTCGAAAATCCGCATTATCGATCCTTCGTAGATAACTGCAATTCGGTCACTCAGAGAGAGTAGCTCATCAAGATCCTCTGAGATCAAGAGGATTGCGCATCCAGCCTTCTTCTTCTCGACGATCTTCTCACGAACATACTGGGTCGCAGCAATATCAAGGCCCATCGTTGGATGGGAGGCAATTAATAGCTTCAGTTTACGGGATAGTTCTCTACTGATCGATAACTTTTGGATATTTCCGCCCGAGAGTGTCTTTGTAGGTTTCCATGGCGAGTCTGTTTGTATATCATAAGCATAGATTAATTCTCTGGCATGCTTATCGATGGGGTTAATTTTTAATATTCCACGCTGGCTGTAAGGCCACGAATCAATCTTATCCAAAATCATGTTTTCGGCATTTGTGAAATTTAGTATTACACTATCATTAAGGCGATCTTCAGATATGTATCCTACGCCCATTTCTCTCATTTTATCCGGTGAAGGTTTGTTAGTAAGCGTCCCGTTGATGAAAAGTTCTCCTTTCGTTCTATTTCTTAACCCCATAATGACTTCGGCGAGCTCCTTTTGACCATTTCCTGATACGCCTGCTACTCCAAGTATCTCTCCACTTCTTACATCCAGAGAAACGTCTCTCAGAGCTAATATTTTATTATCGTTCAGCGCGTAAACGTTCCTTAACTCTAGGACTTTGCTTCCTAACTCGGCTTTTGAGACTTCTATTCTTGTCAGCTTTTTCCCTACCATCATCTCTGAAATAACATTCTCGTCTGCTTCTTTCTTATCGATTGTTCCAACAACTTTTCCTTTTCTTAGGACTGTTATTCTATCACCTATTCTCAGGGCTTCGCGGATCTTATGTGTTATAAATATTATTGAACGCCCTTCCGTCGTTAATTGCTTTAAAATCTTAAAGACGTTATCAACCTCTTCAGGTGTTAGTACCGATGTCGGTTCATCCAGAATAAGAATCTTGGCGTTTCTGTAGAGTGTCTTAATAATTTCAACTCGCTGCTGTTCACCCACCGAAAGGTGCCAAACTTTTGCGTATGGATCTATTTTAAGCCCATATTTAGAAGAAAATTCGCTGATCTTCTTAGCTGACTTGCGGAGCGATATGTACTTTGATCCCTCAAAACCTAGGATTATGTTTTCAATGACCGTCAAGTTGGGTATTAACATAAAGTGTTGGTGAATCATTCCAACGCCCTCGTTAATCGCATCCCGAGGGCTATGGAATTTTACCCCTTTTCCGTAAATAAATATCTCACCATCATCAGGGGCGTACAAACCATCCAATATATTCATTAATGTGCTTTTTCCAGCTCCATTTTCTCCGATAAGACAGTGTATTTCTCCAACTCTCAGATCGAAGTCGATGTTGTCATTAGCTAGAATGCCTGGGAAACTCTTTACTATGCTTTTCATCAAAACAGAGATGCGTGATTCTTCATCCATCTTATCTATGCTCTTTTGCTTTGATGAAAAGAGAAAAAAGGGGGATTACTTATTCTTTAAAGGGTTTCTCACTTCTAGGAACGCCTATAGTCCTATCTGTAATTCCTTTTACAACCTCAGCTACCTTGTCAGCAACATCTTTTGGAACTAGTTTGGATGTTAGTTTCCATTCGAAATATCCATGATTGAAGTCTGCTGGAATTTCTTGTCCTAGTGGCGGGTTACCTGCTATCAGGTTAGGTACAAGTACATCCATCGCAAGTTCATTATGGTATAGTATGCTTCCGAGGCAGTACTCCCCTACACCTGATGCATCTGTTTGGTCACGGTACATTCCCATAGTATATACTTTGTATTCTTTTGCCGCTTCGAATACCCCAAGCCCTGTTTGAGCGGTTGTATGAGCTAGAAAATCACAGCCAGCCTTTATCATAGATACGGCAATGTTTTTTCCCAGCACAGGGTCAGCCCATCCTCCAGCATAACCAGTCATGTACTCCATTTCGTTCCCCCAAGTCTCTTTTACGTATCTGATTCCTTCTATCGCACCGTTTCCAAAGCTGTTCGCGCATGGCACATTAGAAGCGCCTATTATACCCATCTTCTTACAGCCCATCAGACCAGCCATCACCGCGTTTAAGAAACCCATCTCTTCTTCTCTCCAGACAACGCTTGTTGCATTGAAATCATGTTTTGTGGCGCATGTGAATGTAAATTGGGTATCGGGGAACTCTTTATTGACTGCTAGCATGGGGTCTGTCCATTGAACACCGCATCCATGTAGAAACTGATAACCTTTCCCTGCGTAGTCTCTGGCTACTTTCTCCATGTCAGGGAATGGGATAAGGAGTTGCCATGATACGTCGACTTTATCTCCATATCTTGCTTGAACAGACTTCGCATCTGTAACATAGTAAAGGTCCCATGACATATCGTCGGTTGTCTCGTTTAGCAGATACACAATTTTTATGGGCAGTCTAGCGGTCGGTGTCGGCGCCGGTTTAGTTGCCTCATAGATGCCGTATCCTGCTGCAGCCACAACGGCGACTACAATAACTCCGCCAACGTACTTCATATAGCCTCGTCTAGAAACCTTCTCTTCGCTCAAATTTTCCACGTTCCTCCCTAAACCTCGATGTTATTGGCAGTCATCATTATTTAAGAATTGTCTAGGAAGAAGATTGAATAAGCCGACCTAGCTTATCGCATCTCTATGAAAGTTATGAAGCTGCCAGATTTAGGGTAGATCATATTAAACCCATCCCGACTTCAGATAGACCAAGTATCAAGACAGCGCCATCACAAGTGAAAGTACTGGTCAGCCGACGGACTGAAGAACATCTTCACCACAGTCCTGGCAAGACATGCCAGCAAAATACTATACATAAGATTCAAAACGCCTAGATCCACAACAAACCCGTCACACAGCGCCGAGTGCAATCCGATCCTACAACTACCCGGCGCCAAAAAATTAATAATCATAGAACTGAGATTTTTTTAATCGATAGAGTTTGATGGAAGTAGAATGATTGTTATCAAGACTTATTAAGAAGATTTGGCATGCTGTCAGTGTCAATAAGAAAACATGTTTTTTGGGATTCGTATTCTATTTTGTTATCTATTTTTTACTAAGCATTTTAATTCCTACGTTGGTTATGATGACGTCTCTAAGACTAAACTATTGTGATCCTTTGAGCATTCTGAGAGTGTTGACATGGCACATTGAATTTGATAAAAAAATGTCGTTATTCATCGACCAATCATTATTTGCTATTACAGGAATTACGTTGGGGGTAATAAGATGGCAATTCGTTTTTTCTCTTAGAGACCTATTAGTTCAACTCCCGCTTGCTATGTCAATGGGATTTCATTTCTGTATTGCGAAACAATTAAGAAATACATGCAGGGTTCTGTGTTCATATCAAATGAATGAAGTTAAAACTAAAAGCGCGATATATGCAACGCCATTCGGAACATTTGCTAGCGTGATTCTAAATGCAGGGATATGGCTTGGAGGATGCGGGTCCTGTGGAACAATCCTTGGAACAACATTATTAACTATCTTCGGATTAGGCGTGAATTTTGCACTTTCCAGATTTTTCTATTTTCTAGCTTTATCTATTATGATTATTAGCATCTCATATTTAGGAAGGAAGCTCCCAAGCTCTGATCAATGAACCTTTCAGCCTATTCGATCGATTTCTTTCTTGCTTGAAAACTTTGGAAGCTTCTGTACGAATCAATGGTTAAATTGATGTACCAATCGTCCGAGCAATGATATTTAAAATATAAGTTAGGGTTACAAATGTTAAATTCGACCATTCAATCCATTGCGAAGGGATCATCGTTGAAGAAAGTGTTCTTGGGCGAAATGACTCGTAGGGAGATTGAAGAATATTTCGAGAAGGGAAATAAGGTAATAGTGCCGACTGGTTCCGTTGAGCAACATGGCTTGCATCTACCAGTCTTGACAGACACAATTATACCCTCAGAGATTGCGAGGAGGGTGGCGCTTGATATTGACGCGCTTGTGGCCCCGCCGATCAGCTATGGGCTTTCCCAAGTACACAGTGGATTCAAAGGCTCAGCTTGGCTCACAACCAAGACATACATCAACGTGATCGAAGACGTTTGCATGAGTTTAGCTGAGGGAGGGTTCAAGAGAATCATCTTCCTAAATGGACATTACGACAACGAACTCGCAATGTACGTTGCCCTAAAGGATGTGGCTGGAACTGAAAAAGTCCCCTCTAATACTAGAATTATGGCTTTCTCGTATTGGAATGCCTTACAACCTGAAGTAGGCGCGAAGTACCTCGGCTTCGATGCGGGATGGCATTCCAATGTCGGAGAAACGGCTGCGATTCTAGCTATAAGACCTGAGCTGGTTGACATGGAGAATGCTAAGGCTGAGTGGCCCACTATGGCCAAGGGCTCTATGCTAGTCTTTAGCGTGATAACTGACGCTAAAGGGGCTTGGAAAAAACTTGCCCCCGAAGCTGGTGTTTGGGGCGATCCCACCAAGGCTACGAAGAAGATGGGCGAAGAATTCCTTCAGCAAATAACCAAAAGCATCGTTAAAGCTATCAAAAATATAGAAGAGGCCTACAAAGAAATGGAGTAAACCGCCGTCGACAGTTTGCTTGCGGCTCGCTACGGCGATTACGAAAGAATATACAAGTTTAAAGGCCTAGCATTCCTGGGTTTAGGATACTGTTCGGATCTAGCAGTTTCTTGATGTTCTTGAGCAGATGGTAGTATGGTGCGTAAAACGTCTTCATGTATCCTTCTGTTCCCCACTCTCCTGCAAAGTATGGTTGCCATCCGCAGTCCGACCTCATATATTCGTCGCGTATCCTTTTAGAATGGTATACTACTCTCTCCCTCGAGGGCATGTGGTATTGGTCTCCAAGAACACCAGGGTATATGGCTATGGCTGATGGACCTAGCACGTATCCGAAAAACGTTCCGCTAATCTCATGTCTCTCCAGATCTTCTCTATTTTCTTCCAAGTAGTTGTATAGTATCTCTCGGCTTTTAGCAAACTGCGACGGCCTGATGAGCCCTCCGCTGCCGATGAAGGAAGTTCCTAAACTAGGGTCGACATTCATGAAGGGCTGATAGAATCCATGTAGCTGGTTGTCATGATAGTCCATCGCATACCGCCTTCCCATCAACCATCCACCGTTTTCCAAGACAATTTTTTCAATCATCTTGATTTTCTCGTCGGCGATGCTTTTGCTATATTCTTCTACGACTGCGAATGCAATCATATCTGCTTTCTTTTCAAATCTTTCCACGTTATTCGACTCTTCGAGGTCGTTGTATATAGCCTTAAGCCACCTTCGCACCTCAGGGCCTATTCCGTCATACCCAATTTTATTACGGAGGTACGTTAGAAATTGAACTATGAGTTTATCGTGGTAATTCATATCTATGGCCAATCGTCTTGTAGAGATTTTCTGGAATATGGTCTGCATATCTTTGATGTTATCGACTCCCCAACCCGCCCCGTCAGCGTACTCAGGCTTCTCCCACAGCCCAAGAGAGATCTTTGTCTTAACTCCGAGTGTGCCGTGATCCCCTAAAAACAAACCTGTTAGGTCAGGAGTCCCCTGAAAACGAGCATAAAACCTGTGAGGCCATTTATAGGCTGACGAAGTACGGATGAGTTCTCCAGTTGGCAAAACGACTTCGATGCCTTTGACTACGTCACCCATCCCTCCGTATCTCAGAGAAGCATGCCAATTGCTCGACATGCTCGCTGCCCCGCCGACGCTCGCTGCTAGGCCACTTCCAGGACCTCTGAAAGTGTCAAGTCCTCGTTTCCACAGTTCATGAATAAGCGACCCGAAAGTTGCTCCTGCTTCAGCCACAACCACCATGTCGTCACCATCTATCTCTATGCTGTTCATCCGCGTCGTGTCTAGAAGGATTCCGTATGGCCTTAACGGCATTCCGGCTCCGACAGGCGAGGCTCCCCCGCCTCTCGGCCATATTGGAGTCCTTAGCCTATTCGCCAAGTCTACTATGGCCGAAATCTCGTATGGGTCTCCAGGCCTCACTACTACGTCAGGCATCCTTTCCCTCCATGGCCCCACATCTCTAGCGTAGGCCCATCTCACATGTCTCTCCTCGGAAACATATCTTTCACCGACTATCTCCGACAGCTGTTCGCCTAGTGATTTCATGTATCACAACCTCGATTTTTCAAGGAATTTGCTTGATTATCTTCACCCAGTGAACTAGCCTCTTGCATTTAGGGCATACGACGTGCTTGTATCGATTGATGGTATTGAAGTCTATCATGCTTCCAGGTATATGCCATTGAGCGCCGCAGTTTGGGCATTCTAAAGTCGGCATTACGATCTTAAGCTCCTCTTACAGACCTCACTGCCAGCTCCACTATATCATGCATTTCCATTCCGATACTCAACTCATTTATGGCATCCACCAGGTTTCTCTTACAGAAGGGGCATGCTGAAGCAAGCATTGTCGCACCTGTGGCAGAAGCTTCTCTCACCCTTTCCTTTGCCATGTTAAGAGATACTTCCGGGAAAGCGCCTCTCACTCCTCCTCCAGCGCCGCAGCAAAACGCCCCCATTTTAATCCTCTCCATCTCAACCAACTCTAACCCAGGTATCTGGCTGATTAGCTCCCTTGGAGGCTCGAATATCTCTAGTTGTCTTCCTAAGTGGCAAGGATCATGATAGGTTATCGTTGCGTTTACCGATTTACTGAATTTCAATTCATCTATTTCGAGCAAGTATTGTGAAATATGTTTTAATTCAAAGTCTAAGGGCTCGCCCAATACAGTTGGATAATCGTTAACGAACGTTCTATAACAGCCTGGGCATGAAAATATGACCGTTGATGCACCTGTGTCTTCGATCATCTGAACGACTTTCTTGGCGACTTCTTCTCCCACCTCTCTAATTCCTGTTCTAAACATTACTGAGCCGCAGCATACCTCTTCAGGCATAACTGTGAATCCAACTTTCGCTATGTCGAGCAACTTGACTGTAGATTCGGCTATTTCAGGGAACCTCAAGGCTGAAGTGCAACCTACGAAATACACTGCATCTGCTTTTTTAGGTAGTTTGAGTTGGGGTGGCAACCAAGCGAAGCGTTTTTCCGGAGGCTCAGCGTACGGGTTATAGTACTTCCTTATTCTCTCCGCGAATTCTCTGTGGGCATTTAGCGGAGCTACTCCAGAGTAAACAAGATCAGCTCTCAATGCTTCAATAACGCCTACTGTATCCACTAGAGCTGCGCACCATTGCTTACATGCACCGCATGTGGTACAAAGGTACACATCCTCGGCCATCTTAACACTAGGCTGTAGAGCTTCATACATAAGCCCCTTAGCGATCAGCATCTTGCCCGAGGCGCCAACGATCGTAGTAAAGCCTGAAGTATAATCCTTGAACGGACATATGCCCCTAGTGTAGCCAAAAGGTTCTGCGTTTCTCACAGCTTCACGACAAAACTTACAGTTCTTACACCAAGAAATATAGTCTTCAAAAGCTTTCAAATAGAGTTTTTCAGATTTACTTGTCGCCACATACTGCGATACCACCAAAACTAATCAACTCACCCATCTATTTCATAATTTATCAGGGTTTATCTTTCTGTAGTTCATATTTATTAGCTTCCCTTATTGGTCGAAGTGATGTAATCTTTCTAACAATTCTTCTTCATATACAAACTAGGCGGACTTACGATGAGGGGCTAATTGTAGGCATTAAGGTCTTGCAGCATTTCTATTATCCGTACACCAATTGGTGCTCTGAACGTATCCGTTTTAGCCTCATGTGTATTCATATTTACGAGTCTTCTTGGCTCAGGCAAATTTTAAACCCTAGAAAGCCTTTTACATGGGAACAGATAACCAGTTTGACCAAAAATTAAGGAAGGGAATTCAAAATACCGCAGAAAATTTTAGCTGTACACCCCAACAGATGCACCGGATGCGAAAGATGCGTATTATGGTGCTCCTTTCTTCATACTGGAGCGTTCAACCCTTCCAGAGCGAGAATTCATGTTGTCAGAACAGAACCTTACGTCGATGTGCCAATGATATGTATTCAATGTGGACTTTGTATCGACGCATGTCCTCATAAAGCCATCTATAGAAACTTGAAAACTAACTCGATAGATATCGATGAGAAAAAATGCATTAGTTGTGGGTTATGTATAACTTCTTGTCCGTATGGAGTTCTCACACTAGATCCGATCGATGGGAAAGCGCTGAAATGTGATCTTTGCGGGGGAGATCCAGCGTGCGTGAAACGCTGTCCCAAGAAGGCTCTATACTTCCTAGAACCCAATAAAGCTGCGTATTTTCGACGGCTGATGGAATACGGCGCTGGAATGTCCGTTGGGAGGAAGGAGCCGATAGGCCCTCCGGAGAGACTATGAAAGGAAGTGGAAGAGAACGTTAGGTGGATATTCGGGAACAATTCTTCGAATAGATCTTAAGAGTGGTAAACATAAGAAAGAACCGCTAAGAGAAGATGTAGCAAGAAAATATCTTGGTGGCTCAGGCCTAGCTACAAAAATACTATTTGATGAGCTTAAGCCGGGCATAGATCCTCTAGGTCCGGATAACAAATTGATTCTAACCGGCGGAGTAATGGCTGGAACATTAAGCGATGGTGGAGGATCATGGCAAGCAATCACAAAATCTCCTCTAACAGGCGTATGGGCCGCATCGCGTTCTGGAGGATTCTTCGGTCCAGAGATAAAATATGCAGGATACGATATGATCATTCTCGAGAACCAGGCTGAAGAGCCCGTCTATGTATGGATAAATAATGAGGATGTAGAGCTTAAAGACGCGAAGAATGTTTGGGGCAAGACAATTCCGGAAGCTGAAACTCAAATAAAAGAAGAAGTCGGCGACCTCAAAGCCAGAGTAGCGCTGATAGGGCCTGCTGGAGAAAAATTAGTCCGCTTTGCAGCGATCATCAATGATAATGACCGAGCCGCTGCTCGGTGCGGTGTAGGTGCAGTAATGGGTTCAAAAAAAGTCAAAGCAGTAGCGGTTCGCGGGACCAAAGATGTCAAAGTGAATAACCCAAAAGCCTGTGAAGAAGCACTACTCGACCTTGAGAAAGCAGTGAAAAACAATCCCATGTACGCGTTATACGCTTTTGACGGAACGGCAGCCTATACAGGGGCTCTAGTTTCGTTTGGAGCTTTGCCCACATGGCATGATAGGTCAGGCGTCTTCGATAAGTGGGAGGACGTCTCCGCCGATAGTTTACGTGAGAATTACCTTGTAAAAACCAGAGCCTGCCAAGCGTGCTCATATGCATGCGGAAGATACTCTGAAATCAGTTCAGGACCATATAAAACCCCGCCATATGGTGGACCAGAATACGAAACTATCGATATGATGGGTCCCTACCTTAAGATCAACAGCCTCGCAGCAATCCAGAGAGCAAATTACACCTGCAACATTTACGGTTTAGATACCATTTCAACAGGATACATGATCGCTTTCGCAATCGATTGCTTCGAAAGAGGTTGGATAACGGAAAAAGATACAGAAGGTATGAAACTAAGCTGGGGTGATCCCGAAATCCTAGTCAGGCTAACAGAAAAGATCGCATTACGTCAAGGGGTCGGCAATCAACTTGCAGAAGGTGTTGTACGATTCGCCAAGAAAATTGGTGAAGGCGCTCCAGAACTCGCATTGCAAGTAAAAGGATTGGAGATGCCCGGGCACTCTCCGAGGGCCATTAAGGAGATGGGGCTGCAGTATGGAACCTGCAACAGAGGAGCTTGCCATATCAGATATTATTGGGTTGCAAATCCAAGTATGTTTAAACAACACCATGGCTTAATGGCCTATGGAATGCCTGATCCTAACTCGATGAATCTGTCTGATGAAACTATCGAGAAATCAAAGTGCGTCGTCGTAAACCAGAATGGCGGAAATGTGCACGAAGCCTTGGGAAACTGTCTATTCCAATGCGCCTCTCCAAATGAAGATACTGGAAACACCATTAAACGTCACGCAGCCCTGCTGTCCGCCTTAACCGGCTGGAAAATCGATGATAAGGAGTTATACAAAGCCGGTGAAAGGCTCTTCAACCTTGAAAGGGCCTTCAACATCCGAGAAGGCATCAGACGCAAAGACGATATTATCGCTATACGATGGCTGACCGAACCTCTAAAGGGCGGCCCAACAGATGGCTCAGTCATAAAGAACTACGAACAAATGCTCGACTGGTACTATGGGCTTCGCGGTTGGACAAGAGAAGGCATACCGACAAGAGAGAAGTTGAAAGAACTAGGGTTGGATGAGGTTATCACGCAATTTGATTCCCTAGGAATTAATATGGGAAAGTAAACGGTCTCTAAGAAAGAATTCAATATCGTTTAACGAGCCAAGTCGATACGGTTTTTCCTTCCTGCTTCTTTCCTTTACTTGGTTACGTTGACGGTCTTTGGCGTCGACGTCGTTACCCTAGGGCTTTGAACCCCGTTTCATTGATGCATCCGTCGCCTTAAAGAGTTTTCCGGATTTGCAACCCTGAGAACCTGTATGGCAAAAGTCCGTGGACTCTGTTTAGAATCTTGTCCTTATCGTCAACAATCACTTTGCTGTATAATTTCACTACGGTATGAGGGCGGCTTTCCCTATCTCCCGTCTTTCCATAGCCTGCATTGCTTCATTGACTTGTTCTAGATTAAACTTATGGGATATGATTTTATCAAACGGATATTTATCGACGTTGCGTTCCAAGAACCTTAACGCCTTGTACAAGTTTACGTGATGCACCGCGGCCGCCTTCCCTCCGTACAGCCTCATCCGCTTCAATGTTACTCGTGTCGGATTTATCGCTACAGTCCCAGTCTCTGAGGCTGTGCCAATTAGTAGGTATCTACAAGGATCTTTGGCCATCTCCAATCCTTCATTTATAACGGAAGGAACTCCAGTGCACTCCAAAATCACGTCTGGACCGAATCCACCGGTTAGTTCCTTCACTCGCTTCACTCTCTCTTCCGGGGTTTTATATTCATTAAGGTCAACGATGTGATCAGCTCCAAAATCCTCTGCTTGTTTTATCCTATACTTCGACTGCTCAACGACTACGACTTTGTACGCACCCATCTCCCTAGCTAGTGCGATTCCATATAGACCCAATGCCCCTGCTCCTTGGACCACTACATTATCGGTGATCTCAGGTTTCACAGCCTCCATCCCCTCTATCATAGTGATCAATGCGCAGGTCGCTGGCGAGACCGCTTCGTTAGACAAGGTTTCTGGAACCTTGAATATGGGGGTGCCAGAGCTTAAGTAAATGTATTCAGCGTAAGTGCCGTTTAGATGCGGCGGCTCTTTACAGGATGCGTAACCGTAGTATTTTCTGTTCAAGCATCCCTGAGGATCCTGCCTTACAACACAGTAGAAGCATTTACCGCACGCTATGATGTGGCTGAAGACGACCCGGTCACCCTCCTTTAATGGGCTGCCTGTAGCGTCTGTTTTCAGTCCTTCGCCGATCTTAAATATGCGACCCACGCCCTCGTGCCCTAAGATCGATGGATAAGAAACGGCTCTTCTACCCCGGTAAATATGTAGGTCTGTCCCGCATATGCTGGCCATCTCCACTTTGAGCGTTGCGGCGTCCTTTTCAACTTTCGGCGTCGGAAACCTTTGAATCTCGAAGGGTTTTTCTGGACCGGTCAAGACCGCTGCTTTAACTTCACTCATTTACTCTACCTCTAGTGTATTCTACCTCCAATTGCTGGTTTGAGTATATTTAACACTAGCTTTCATGCAAAAAGATAAATGTCAAGCTTGCAAGTAGCAGTGAGTGTACGTGATAGAAGTGATCCATGAAAGATGAAAGTAAGCACGCGCGCTTTAATTAGGCCCCCAGGAAGGGCGGCTAAAGAAGTCATCGAAAAAGTAAAACGGTTTGAAATGCCCATCACTGGGATACTGTTTCACGCAGAGTCTGATTGGCCTATCGTTTTTGCTGAAGGTAAAGGAGCGGTTTTGAAGGATTTCGAGGGAAATGAGTACATCGATTTTAACGGAGGGTTTGGAAGCGCTTCCACTGGATATTGCCATCCGACGGTAGTTAAGTACGTTAAAGAGCAGGTCGAAAAACTCACGATGGCTGGTGGAAGGCTGCTGCACCCTATAAGGGCTGAGCTCGCTGAGAAGATAGTCAGCATATCACCTGGGGGGTTGAACAAGAAAGTTTTGATCGCAAATACGGGCACTGAGGCTGTGGAGATCGGTATTAAACTCTCTCACGCGTCAGCAGGAAAGCCTGAAATCATTGCCTTCCAAGGAGGTTTTCATGGAAGATTTCACGGAGCAATGGCTTTATCTAGCAATCGCACGGTTAAGAAAGGGTTCTATCCTTGGATGCCGAGTGTTATACATGTACCATACGCCGAATGCTTCAGATGCGCCTTTGGTAAAGAGTATCCTGACTGCGACCTGCAATGTCTCAGGTACGTCGAGCGTGTGATGACGGATCCAGGATCAGGTGCATCCGATATAGCAGCGGTTTTCGTTGAGCCTATTCAGGGTTTTGAAGGATTTGCTGTAGTTCCTCCCGACAAGTTCATGCCAGAATTGAGAAAGATATGCGATAGAAACAACATTCTTCTAGTGGCCGACGAGGTATACTCGGGCTTTGGAAGAACAGGGAAATGGTTTGCGTCGCAGCATTACGACGTAGTACCAGATATAATAACTAGCGGCAAAGGTGCTGCCAGCGGGCTTCCTTTTAGTTGCATCATAGCCTTGGATCACGTAGTCAAGAAATTGAACGAAAAAGGGGTTATTCACAGCGCAACGTTCCTAGCAAACCCTGTAAGCTGTGCAGCAGCCGTTGGGACGTTAAAGGCTATAGAGGAGGAAAACCTGCTGGATAACTGCGTTAAAACCGGAGAGATACTGCTGCGTGGCTTGAGAAACTGGTTTGAAGACAATAAATTCCAGGGAGAGGTTAGAGGTAAAGGGCTTTTCATCGGAGTAGAGTTCGTCGAGGACATTAAATCAAAGAAGCCCGATACCAAACTATCTGACAAGATCTCAAGGGAGGCTATTAAGAGAGGGCTTTTCGTAGAGGTGGGAGGACGATACAAGAACTGCTTAAGGATCACTCCGCCGCTGGTCATAACAATGGACCAGATCAACAAGTCGCTGGACATTTTGGAAGAGGCAGCGAAAGCGATCAAGGCAAGCTAGGAAGCGGATCAACCATTACTTTCTCATCCTGTTACTTTATTTCTGGAATCACATGATCTATGTATAACCGAATGTTCGATTCTGTTTTTTTCCGGAGGAACCGTGAAAGCCGATATGAAATGGCACGCTCCAGCTTCCGTGTACCTTTTGGTTGCTTTCATACAATCAGCCGGGTTTCATGGAATGGTCATGGTCTAAGAGCGGATCTAAATCATGGGCGACGTAATTGAGACAGACGTACTGATCATAGGTGGCGGTGGCGCTGCTGCAAGGGCGGCCATCGCGTCCAGAGAACTTGGCTCCGAAGTCGTTGTGATCATTAAAGGCAGCTTAGGAGGAAGCGGGTGTACTCCATACGCGGCCTCGGAGTGGTTGGCGTTTGGAGCAGCCTTCGGCCACGCGGACCCGAGAGACAGCCCTGAACAACATTATAGGGACATATTGGAAAAAGGCGCGTATGTGTGTGATCCGAGGCTCTCTAGGATACTGGCCTATGAATCGCCTGAAAGAGTTCTCGATTTAGAGAGGCGGGGGGTGAGGTTCGATAAGGATTCAGACGGCAAGTTTGTTCAACGTATGTCTGATGGCGCTACTTATCCTAGGGCGTGTGCCCGTGGAGCCGAAACAGGAAGAGAGATTATGAGGGTTCTTTCAACTCAAGTGAAGGAGTTGGGTTGCCAAGTATACGAGGACTTGATGGCAGTAGAGCTTATTTCAGACGGAACATCAGTGTACGGCGCGGTGGCGTTGGATATGAACAGTTACGAGTTTAAGCTGTTTTACGCGAAGGCTGTGATTTTGGCGACAGGAGGTGCCGGACAGTTATACAAGCATAGTGTTTTTCCGAAGGGCATGACGGGAGACGGCTTTGCCATGTCTTACAACGCTGGAGCCGAGTTGGTAAACATGGAGTTCATACAAATGGGCCCTGCCATCTTGCACCCTACAAAGTTCGATGTTGGAGGGATTCTGTGGAAATTGAGGCCTCGACTTTATAATAGGTTTCGAGAAGAATACCTGCATAGATATCTTCCTTCAGGGGTCAAAATAGATGAAGTTTATGAGCTTAAGAGCGTAAGCTTTCCGTTCTCAACCAGGAACAATTCCATGTACATTGACATAGCGAATTTTACCGAAATTGTTGAAGGCCGAGGAACCGAAAACGGTTTTGTATACTTCGATTTAACCCACATAGACCCAGCGGTTATAGAAAAAGAGGCCGAAGTTCCCTTTCACTGGCTCAAACGATTCGGAGTTGACTTAAGCAATCAGCCTATCGAAATTGCACCTTCGGTGCAGCATTTTAACGGTGGAGTTCACGTCGGGGAATGGGGGGAAACAAGCTTGAAAGGATTATTCGCTGCGGGCGAATGTCAAGGTGGACAGCATGGCGCAGACAGGCCTGGAGGAGATTCGCTCGCTAACTGTCAAGTGTTTGGTTACAGAGCCGGGCTTTCAGCCGCAAAACTAGCCGAAAAAAGGGATCTAGAGAGAATTTCTCGTAGTAAGATCAATGGTCTCATTAAAAGATTGTCTAAGCCTATCAATCATCAAGCCGCTTTGAGTATAATCAATACCATAAAAGATTTGATGTGGAGAAACGTGACCGTGGTTAGATCTGAAGAGAGTCTCCAGAAAGCTTTGAATACATTGAATAAACTTGAGGTTGAAGCAGGTAAATGGTACGAGGAGGACGGAGATCTTATTTCGTCCCTAGAAATACGGAATATGATTACGGTCGGTAAAGTAATTGCTACTGCGGCACTCACACGTGAGGAAAGCAGGGGAACGCATTATAGGATAGATTATCCGCAGAGAAGAGATAGTGTTTGGCTCAAGTTTGTTTGTATGAAGCTGGTCAACAGTCAGATGACTGTCCAGCTAAAGAACATTTAATATTCGTCTCAATTTCATCTATAACAAAGACAAACTGAGTCTGTTTTCTCAAAGTAGTTTTCATAATCGATAGATTCAATGATTCAGCTACAACCATGCAGATAGATGAAGCCTTCACAGCCCTATTCATCCACGAAGACGTCATGATATGCAACACCCGCGAAATCTCGTGGGCCAGTGCGTGCTACTGCACCATCGCTGTGGCATCCCCTTTCTTACTTTGAACCCTTCCATGACAGGCTTTGAAGCGGTCTTCATGCCTAACCACTTGACTCGCAGCTTAAGCCATTATCCGCCGAAGCAATTGTATGCCCTGCTTTGTTGTCTATCCTAGCCTCACCTTTCCAGAAGACCCTCTAGGACTTGGAGCTAATCCTAGGTGTGAAACGAGCTTCTATTGTATCCCGAACCTTGATGTTAACATTCGTACGCCTTCACGGCATTTGGAGAATCTCTCAGGATTCAGCTCAGTCACACCAATAGAATGGAATTGCTTAAACCTCAATATTCAATAGATTTTATCAGGGTTACAACGATGCCGTTAAGATTAGTTGAAGTAGAAGGCGATTATAGAAGGAGAGGCTTACAGTTCGGTGAGAAATGCAGAGATGAAATAAAGAGAACTTTAGCTAACAACTATAACATAATTGAATACACTTGCGGGCTCTCAAGGGAAAAGGTCCTTATGAGAGCTCGCTCAATAATTCTCAACGTTACAGAAATAGCTCCTGACTTATGCGAAGAAATCCAAGGGATTGCCGATGGATCATCAACTTCTTTCGAAGACATATTCATACTTAACGCGATACCGGAAATGATGAGAATGCCTTTCGGAGGATGTACAGTAATATCCATCGGAGAAGAGCTTACTGAGAATGGAAAGCGGATTACCGCCCAAACAGTGGATTGGAATCCAATGCTTGAAGATCAATACGTCATCTTGAAAGCTACTCCTGAAAAAGGACCAACTATTCTGACTTATACGATGGCGGGTTTGTTGGCGCTTGTTGGAATAAACTCAAAAGGCATAGGCTCATTCATAAACATCTTCTTAACGAAAGAAAATATAACTCAAGGAATGCCATCATATTTTATTTTGAGGAGGATACTTGAGCAAGATAGAGTCAGCGGCGCCATATCCAGTGTTATACTTCAAAAAAGAGCGTCACCATTTTGTTATACGATCTCCGATAACGATGGAGACTTGTATTGCGTAGAGGCATTAATCGATGATTATGAGATTCTGAGCGACGAAGAAGGAGTATTTGTTCACACCAACCATATATTAACAGAGAGGCTGAGAGGAAAAGACATTTATGTGAATGTGAGTCGCAACCCCGAAACATTAACAAGATTCTATAGAGTTAAAATGCTCCTCAACCAGGTTTTAGGTCGAAAGACTACGTTGGGGATAGAAGACGTTAAACGGGTGTTGGCTGATCACGCCAATTACCCAGACTCCATATGCAGACATCAAAATGAAGAAATCACATCTATTGAAGGGAGGTTTAAAACCCTAGCAGCTATAATAAATGAACAGGGCGAAAGAAATATACTTATAAACTCTGGAAACCCATGCCAAAACTCTTACATAGATTATAGGTTGGATTGACTCTTACAAGAGGGTTACGGTTAAAGAACGTGAACAACAGAAAAAGGCTTTAAGACATTGGCAGCGTGTTGAGAACCACGTCCTAGATGACGCCAAAGATGCCTTATATCGTTCTATGTGGTGCAGAAGACATAAATACGCACAAACGAACACTTAATTTCGGAAAATTAGGTGATATGTTTTGAGTGAGGAAGAGAAAGCGAAGATCAATAGACGGAAGTACTTGTGGTACGGTGGAGGAATAGTTGCTGTCGCGGCTGTTGCAGCAGGATACGGAATATATGAAGCTACGAAGCCTCCTCCGACGACACCTACACCTACGCCCACTCCTACGCCAACACCAACGCCAACACCTACACCAACACCTACACCTACGCCTACAGCGGCTCCGGTGAGCTTAAAACTCGTATGGTACGTTGCTTATCCAGCGCAGATAACAGAATTCACAAAAATGTATCCTAATGTTACAATCGATGCATGGTACACAGACTATGGATCTATGATAGGTAGATTATTCGCAACAGGTGGGAAAGAGGATGATCTAATTCAACATTACACTGGAACAAACTGGCTCATGTGGCCTACGGGCTTTGTTAAATCAGTGCCTATTTCAGAGTTGTCCAGATGGAAGCCGGGTAACATAACGCCCATTTGGAGTGACCCAGAAAAATATTTTGGAGTAGGTATCTCGAAAGATGACGCTGCAAAAATGGCACCGCTCATTAAGAAAGATCTATGGGTTCCGGAGAAGGAAGAAAAAGAACTCATGTTAACGCCTCACGTATACAATGTGGATTCCGGTGGATGGGATCCTGAGATGATACCTGACCGTGAAATTCACACGATGGGTGAAATGTTGAACAGAGAATGGAAAGGTAAAGTAGCTATCTCAGACATTGCAAACTCAGCAATAGCAAGGATTGCGAATTACCTAGATTATTCGGGGCAACTAAAGGTGGAAAACGTAAGCGACCTCAAACCACCAGAGCTAAAGAAGGTAATAGACATAATGATAGAGCATAAGAAAGCCGGGCAATTCAAAGCTTTCTGGCCTGGATATGCCTACGCTGTTGCGCTTCATGTAGCCAGGGAGATATACATCTCTGATGTGTGGCAGAATGGGGTATTCGATGTCAGAAAAGCTGGAGTACCATTATATCAAGTAATTCCAGATGAAGGTCAGGATGGATGGTTTAGCGGGTATTACATCGGATCGGGAACTGGACCGGATAAACTTCCTTGGTGCTATAAATTCATAGATTTCGGATTGAGTGGAGTTATGACGAGATATATAGGAGCTAAAACGACATACTACACTTCCACAGGACCCGTATCTCAAGAATGCAAAGATGCGATGGGCCCCGAGTTCTGGGGATGGTTCTACGGAGGAAAAAGAACCTATAAACCAATTACTGAATTGTTCCCCAACAGGTCTGAAAGGATAGCGCAAGCTCTATTTGAGCCAGAGAATTACAACTGGTCGATGAGCCCTAGAAACGAGGATCCTAAAGGCAACCTTAGAGATGGAGGAGAATTCCTCAAGAGAATCGGTAGAATCAGGATCTGGGGCGGGTTCCCGACTGAGGCCGAAGGATATACGGAAGAGTGGTCAAGACTTAAAGCCACCTAAATCTCTTTTTTTTTAAAAAGTCAAACTACATCATACTCGTTAAATCAGTTAATACTCACCAAAGCTTCACAATTCAGAGATTGAAGTTAAGAGGTCTGATCCATTTGAATAGAAGCTTACTGCTCGGAATGCCCGGTCTATTATGGTACAGCGTGTTTCTATTGGCTCCCCTTGGAATTACCGTAATAATCAGCTTTTTTAATCAATCTGCAGGAGGAATCCTGACCCCAAGCTTCACACTTGAGAATTACATTGATATTTTTTCAAATCCAACGAATATCAATCTAATAGTATTTACACTACAGCTTTCTTTGATAGTAACCCTCCTAAGTTTGGTCATTGGCTATATTTTAGGCTATTACCTAGCCTTAATGGTTAAAAGCGTACCAATAAAAATGGCTCTATTCTTTCTTTTCTTGACGCCATTCTGGATTGAAACTACAACCAAAGCGATTTCGTGGTTTCCAGTATTAGGTGAAAATGGGGTCTTGAATGTGCTGCTGCTAAGGATGGGAATAGTACAAAAGCCGATATCGGTCTTTTTATTCTCCCAGTTCTCGGCGACAACGGTCATGATCATTACATACTTCTTAATGATGGCAGCGCCCATCTTCCTCACTTTAAGTAGGATGGACCCGCTCCTATTGAATGCAGCTAAATCGTTAGGCGCGAATCGAATCAAGACGTTCTATTATGTTACATGGAAACTATCTCTGCCAGGAGTCATCATCGGCTGTGTATTCGTTTTTGTTCTCAGCATCAGCGATTTCGCTACGCCATCTATAATGGGGGGAGTAATACAGACGATCGGAATGCAAATCGCATATCAAACATTTTCACTGGCAAACTTCGCTGCAGCATCGACTTTCTCAACGATCATAACAGCAATAACCATAGGAGTCGTTGCACTGCTGTTTAAAGTTGTAGATATAACAAAGTTGATCTTCTAACGTGATAAAGCGATGAAACTAGGTCTAAAAACCGTAGTCTCAGTAATAGTGTTCGTGATGCTTGTTATCGTTTATTCACCGATTATGTTGATGATACTATTCTCGTTCAATAGCAGTAGAAAGATAACCTTTCCATTTGAAAGCTTTAGCATCAACTGGTATATAGAACTGCTCCAAAACAGACAGTTTACAAATGCTTTAGCATCATCATTTCTACTGGCTATTGTAGTCGGATTTGTTACTCTAGTGATCGTTGTTTCCACAGGCTTGTTTCTGAGAGAATTAACGAGAGGGAGAAAGATAATATTCTACATGTTCACTCTGGGCATAGTTATCCCCGGGCTTTCTTATGGTTTGGGAACAGGCCTCCTCTATAAGATATTGGGTATACGTCTTGCAAGTTGGACGGCTTTACCGGTGCATGTCGTATGGGCCGTGCCATGGGGTTTAATAATTCTATTGACCGCTTTCACCCCTGAACTGGCAACATTTGAAGAGGCGGCGCGCACTTTGGGGGCCTCTGAGATAGCGATTTTCAAGCAAGTAACCATGCCGTTAATCTCTTCAGAGATGATGGCTGCAACAATGTTCGGGTTTTTGTTGTCATGGGGCGAGCTTATAAGAAGCATGTTCGTAGCAGGAGGGAGCGCTACGATGCCTGTATTTATCTTCGGTTTCCTATATAGTTCCCCTCCTACACCTGTCCTATACTCTTTGGGCACTTTAAATGTAGCATTCTCTTTCCTTCTGATGATAGGCATCGTGTTGATGCTCAGGAGAAAAAGCATATCTATTCTGTAGGGTGTTCAATCGCGCTAGGGCTCAGCGGTTTCTAGCCTATGGTCTCTGTAGAGCTTTTTCTTGTAATCTTTACTTCTCGCAACTTCGATCATCTTTTCCGCTTTGGCTTTTCCTTCAAGGGTCCTCGATTTGATGTAATCATCAATCCTCAATATCATACTTACAGCTTCGAGAACTACATGAATGATGACTTCTTTTTCAATCAATAAATCAAATATTCTTAAAGAAGTCATGTCACCTATCTTACCCTTCAACCCATCAAAACCCACATCTCTTCCTCCGATAGAGTGTTTTGCTTTAATCGTTGGGATAACTTCTAACGGATCCATACCGGCATTTTTTACCAAGGTCGCTATTGGACGTTCGAGAGATTCAGCGAAGCATCGAACAACATGTAACATTCGTCCATTCATGCCACGGGATTCATCGATGAGCATTCTCGAAACTTCTATGTCAGCTGCTCCTCCGCCGGATAAGATTTGAGGTTTCTTGAATACTGAGTTTAGTATGACTAAAGCGT
>Ga0315307_1000134_pt1 | contig 28859 bp, 27 predicted proteins | sample TDP2_MG_FD_203079 | JGI IMG/M metagenome (GOLD analysis project Ga0315307, IMG submission 203079) | Freshwater sediment microbial communities from Lake Towuti, South Sulawesi, Indonesia - TDP2 | ecosystem: Environmental > Aquatic > Freshwater > Lake > Sediment | place: Indonesia: South Sulawesi...
CCCGGGCGCGCGCCGGTAGGCGACTCGCCGGCTGTCCAGCGCCCGCGCAAGAGAGCCCTCGGCCAGCGCCCAGTCGTCGTCCGATCCCATGTACTTGCTGTGGTCGGCCTCACCGCGCACGCTGAGTGCCACCTCCAGTTCCTCGTAGCCGAAGGCGCGCATTAGGAAGAGCCCGAAGTCGAGGCAGCCGCCCACCTCCTCCTCGATCTGGTCCGGCGTGCAGATGATGTGGGCATCATCCTGGGTGAACCCGCGCACTCGCAGCATCCCGTGCAGCACGCCCGAGCGCTCGTAGCGGTAGACAGTCCCAAGCTCGCAGTAGCGGATCGGCAGCTCCCGGTAGCTGCGGGTCCGGCTCTTGTAGATGAGCACGTGGAAGGGGCAGTTCATCGGCTTCAGCCGGTACTCGTCCTCCTCGATCATGAGGGGGCCATACATCCCCTCCCGGTAGAAGCTCAGGTGCCCGCTGGTCTCCCACAGCCGGGCGCGGGCGATGTGAGGGCTGTAGACGAACTGGTAGCCCCGCTTGAGGTGCTCCCGCCGCCAGAACTCCTCGATCAGGTGACGCACCAGGGCCCCCTTGGGATGCCAGAGCACGAGTCCTCCCCCAAGCTGCTCCGGGATCGAGAACAGGTCCAGCTCCCGCCCCAGTCGCCGGTGGTCCCGCTTTTCGGCCTCCTTCCGCAGATGGAGGAACCGCTCGAGCTCCGCCTCATCCGGGAAAGAGGTGCCGTAGATGCGCTGGAGCATGGGGTTGCGCTCATCTCCCCGCCAGTAGGCCCCGGCCACGCTCAGCAGCTTGAAGGCCTTGACCCCGCCCGTGGAGGGCAGGTGGGGGCCCCGGCAGAGATCAACGAAATCCCCCTGATGGTAGAGCGACACCATCTGATCGGCCATCTCCTCCAGCAGCTCGACCTTGTACTTCTCTCCTCGCGCGCGGAACAGGGCCAGCGCCTCGGACCGGGAGGCTTCCTGCCGCTGAAGCGGCAGGTCCGCGGCGATGATCTCCCGCATGGCGGCCTCGATCCGCTCCAGGTCCTCGGTGTGGAACGGAATCGCCCGGTCGAAATCGTAGTAGTACCCCTCCTCGATGGCCGGGCCGATGGCGAGCCGCGCCTCGGGGAAGAGCGACTGGACGGCCTGGGCCATGATGTGCGAAGTCGTGTGGCGGTAGACCTCCCGCCCGGCCTCATCCGAGAAGCTCAATATCTCGACCTGCTCCTCTGGAGGCAGGGGGGCAGTGAGGTCGAGGAGGCGGCCATCAACCCGCGCTGCCGCCGCTCCCGCCGCGGCCTCCCCATGATAGCGCTTCAGCCAGTCGAGAATGCTGGCCACATCCCTCTCCCCCGGCCTGACTTCAAGCATCTGGCCCATGTGTCACCTCTGTCGTGTCACGCCTATGCTGGGAGAAACGAAACGCCCCCCGGATGCCGTCGGCCGGGAGGCGGTGACGAGCGCGTGCGCTCCCGGAAGGGATCAGGTAGTAGTGCCCGTACCAGTCAAAGGCAGCCGGATCATCATCGCACTTGTGGTGGGCGGTAGTGGACTTGAACCACTGACCACCTGCATGTCAAGCAGGTACTCTGACCAACTGAGCTAACCGCCCACACCTCTCGCTCCCGGATTATAGCAGCCGAGTCCAGCTTTGTAAACGCGCCCCGGCCGCAGGCTGTTAGTTCAGTTTCCTGGCTAGTGAATCCATCTGCACGTCGCCCGGAGGAGCGGCGTCCCACAAGCGCTGTGCCACTCGCCTGTGGGAGCCCCGTCCTCGGGGCGATTGAGAGAGCGACGGGTGAGACCGGACAGAGTCACTCACGCCCGGTCGCGGTAGGGCGCGCGGGATCGGGCCCACCACGCGGAAGAGCGGATAGATCGGGCTATCTTCCTCTCTGCGTAGAGGAGGGCGGGCAAGTGCATCGAAGTAGTCCCCAGGGGATGGCCGATCCACGCTGAGCGTCACGCTGAGAGTCCCTGGCAGTACTGCTACTTCAGCGCGCCCATGCAAGGGCGCAGAGAGAAGCGAGGACGATGGGCAAGCGTGTGCTGTGCTTGGTCGCTGTTGGGACGCTTGCTGCGGTTGGGTGCGGCAGCACAGGTAGCCAGCGGACCTACAGCACCCCCGTGGGAACGGTGACCGTGACGGCCGACCGCACCGGATCAACCGTCACCATCAGGTTTGACGAGGGGAAGGTGGTGGTGCAGGGAGAGGAGGGCGCTCCGATCATTGCCAGGACCGGCGGCGAGGCGAAGAGCGCCATCAAAGTCAGCCCGATCGTATCAGAGAAGGATCTCGGCATCCCGCTATACCCAGGAGCAAGTGTGATGATGAGCAGCGCGGAGACATCGGGAAAGGCCTGGGCCCATGCAGAGGCGTTTCTTACCACTAGCGACTCGGTTGACAAGGTGAAGGGGTTCTACCAGAAGCGGCTGCCGAATGCCGACGCGGCGGACTCGGCCTCCGCACGCGGGCGAATAGTGCGGATCATCCAGAAGGTGGGAGACCTGCGCAAGGCCATCCACATCAGCGGTCAGAACGGCGCAACGCCGACCTCCATCAGTCTGTCGCGAGAACAGGGACACCGTGAGACTCGGACTCGCGGCAATGTGCGAAGAACCGCCCGAGCAACTCTGATAGTCCGATAGTGTCGGCCAATGCTGACGCCCCGCCGGAACGCGCTTGTGTTCCTTCAGTCTCTCGGGCCGCCGGCGGCGTGAGCGTGGACAGGAAGCGGAGGCCGAGGGCGCGGTCCTGTCGTCTCACTCCTCGTACTTCGCGATGAAGTCCCTCACTCCCTGGATCATGGACTTCACCTGGCCGGGGTTCACCTTCTCGAAGTGTCCGTGGTCGGCTTCGTTGCGAATGTCCCCCCACGCCTGGACTTGCCGCCAAACAGCCTGCTCGTACACGCCTGCTCTGCGAAGTCCATCATTCAACTTGCTTATGCTGCTGTCTCCCTGCCAGGGGCCGACGTGCTTCAGGTGGAGGCGTCGCAGACAGTCTTCGAGAACGGCCCCGGTGACGCTGGCGGCAGGAATATGGTTGACGTTGGCGTGGAGGTAGTCGGCCATGTCCAGGAAGTCGGTGAAAACCTCTGCGGCTACGAGTTCCCGGAGGTCGCGGAGGTATCCCTTGGCATAGTCGTTTCTGATTCTCTGGAGGATTGCTGCTGCGCGTCTCGTGCTGAACGCGATTCCGTCCTTGGCGTGCTCAGCGAACCTTTGGTAGTAGGTACTCTTCGTGCCAGTAAGCTGTGCAACGAAGGGCAGCGCGGATACGTGCCAGGCATCCCACGGCCGATCGTCATGGGCAGACCTATCCAGAGCACGGGCAGTAAACTCGGCCTCCTCGATGAGTTCATCCAGGCACTGAAGAATCCGCTCTTTCACGTCCATGCTGTTCCCCCCACTTCTTCTGGTGGCAGAGTTCGCCAGAGCCGGCGGGGTTCCCTGGCCTCCCCCCCGGTCGGCCCGCGACTCTGGGCCTTTCTTCAGTTCTCAAGAAAGGTCAAAGTCCAACTCACTTCGCCCAGGCGCTTGCTTTCCCGGGAAGCGTTGACGGCGATCCACATACTGTAAGCGAGCAATTATCTATCGGATACGTTCGGCCGCCTCCGCCAAGGCGTCCGCCGTGTAATCAGCAGCGGCCTCTAGAGACCCCGACCGAGGCCACCAGTCCCCCTCTACTGCCCTCGATCCGGCCGCCTGGTAAGCCTCCCCCCGAAGCTGTTCCGCCGCCCCACGCAGCCACCACCGCAGTGGGATCAAGCTCCTGGCGACAGCGCGTCCGGCCGAGGTGCTGGCGGCTGAGCCGGCCTCCGATGGTAGAGCAGCGCGCGCGTCGCGGTAGGGCGCGGGGGATGGGGCGCCGAATCGGTTCCGGCGCCGACCAGCCGGAGGGCAGGGTGGACTACGGACACTTCTCAGCAGATGGCCGCGAGTATGTCATCACTCGCTTCCCCACGCCTCGCCCCTGGGAGAACTACATCTCCAATCGCCAGTACGGCCTGCGAGTTGATGCCGTGGGCGCGGGCTACAGCGCCCTCCCGATCTCCCCTGGCAATCGGGTGACATATGCGGGGAGCGGAGACCCGTTCGGCAAGGTCTTCTACCTGCGCGATCAGGAGTCGGGGCAGTGCTGGAGCCTGACCTGGCAGCCGGTCGGCGGCCCCTACGACCACTTCGTGTGCCGCCACGGCGTCGGCTACACCATCTTCGAGATGGCCGCCGCCGGCCTGGACACCGGCCTCCGAGCCTTCGTCCCGCTGGAGGACCCGGTGGAGATCTGGACGGCCAGGGTCCGCAACCGCGGCCCTGGGCCGCGGCGGCTCATCCTCTTCCCCTACATCGAGTGGCACCTGGCCCCCTACATGCGTCCCTGGGACAACTACCGCAACTACCTCGAGGCCCACTGGGACCCTGAGGAAGAGGCGGTCCTGGCCACCCTGTGGGAGCCGGCTTCCCCGGGGCGGAGGTACACCGCGTACGCCGCGGTGGCTCCACGGTGTGTCGGTCACGACGCCGAGCGCGCCGCATTCATGGGCTCAGGGTCAGTGGCCCTCCCCCAGGCGGTGGCGGAGGGACGGTGCCGGGACAGCGACATGCCAGGAGACGGCCGCGCGATCGCGGCCTTCGCGGTCGAGCTGGACCTGGCCGCAGGTGAAGAGAAAGCTGTCACCGTCGTGATCGGGTTCGAGGCCAACCCGGCGGAGCGGAGACGGCAGCGCAGACGCTACCTGGAGGCGAACCGGATCGAAGACGAGTTCGCCCACCTGCGGGAGCACTGGCAGGGAGTGTTCAGACAGCCGCAGATCGAGACCCCTGACCCCCGCCTGGACCGGATGACCAACATCTGGCTCAAGGCCAATGTCCTCCAGCTCACCCGGGTGATCCGGGAGCAGCTCCGCGGATACCGGGATACACTTCAGGACGCCATGGGTGTGGTCTCATTCGATGCAGATTGCGCGCGGGAGACGATCCTGCGCGCTCTGGCCTACCAGTATGATGACGGCCACGCGCTGCGCCAGTTCTCCTACGCCCACGGGCCCCATGACCTGCGAGTCTACAATGACAGCCCCCTCTGGCTCGTGTTCGCGGTGACGCGGTATCTCAAGGAGACCGGCGACTTCGCCTTCCTCGACACCGCGGTGCCGTTCTTCGAGAGCCAGGAGCGCGCCAGCGTATTCGAGCACCTGGCGCGAGCTGTGGACTGGTTGGGCGGCCGCCGCGGGTGGCACGACCTTATCCGCATTGACCGGGGCGACTGGTGCGATGCCCTGGACGAGGTGGGGACAGAGGGCAAGGGAGTGAGCATCTGGCTCTCCCAGGCCTTCCATCTGGCTCTGCTCGAGTTCGCTGACCTGTGCGCGGCCCGGGGAGAGGAGAAGCTGGCCGACCGTCACCGGCGCCAGGCCGCGGAGCTTCGCTCCCGCGTCGAGGAATACGCCTGGGATGGCGAGTGGTATCTGGCCGCCATCTCTGATCGGGGCGCACGCCTCGGGGCGAAGGGCAGCCGGGCGATGGAGATCTACCTCAACACCCAGTCCTGGGCGGTGATCGGGCAGATCGCGAGCGCCGAGCGGGCGGCCATCGCGCTCGATGCCGCCGACCGCAGGCTCTCCAGCCCCTTCGGCCCTCTCCTGCTGGATCCGCCCTTCCACGCCTACGACCCGGATGTCGGCCGGCTCTCGGTGCTCCGGCCCGGGTGCGGGGAGAATGGAACGGTCTACGTGCACGCCGCGGTCTTCTACGCGCTCGCCAACCTGATGGCCCGCCGCCCGGATCGCGCCCTGGAGATCCTCCGCCAGATCGCGCCCATGATGGAGGCCCAGGACCCAGAGGTGACTCAGGCTGCGCCCTACTCCTATGTAAATTCCTATGTGGGCCCATGCTATCCCGGACACGCGGGCCGAACGCTCACCAACTGGTACACCTCCTCGGCCTCCTGGACCCTGCTGGCAATCACCGACTGGATGCTTGGGGTGAGGCCAGCGTATGGCGGCCTCATCATAGACCCCTGCCTCCCCGCGGAGTGGGAGCGGGCCTGCCTGCGGAGAGAGTGGCGGGGCGCGCGCTACGAGCTGGTGATCAGCAAACCGAAGGGGCTGGTGAGCGGCCGAGTGAGCGTCACCCTGGAGGGCGCTCCCCTGCCCACCGCGTTGGTGCCGCCCCAAGCGCCGGGCCACCACCAGGTGAGAGTGGCCCTCTCTCCGTGTTCGCGTTCGTGACAATGGGGAAGGGAACCGGAGCGGAATCGGGGAATCGCTATTCTCGCACGACACCAGACTGCCCGGGCCCATGGCGCCCGTGACGAGGAGTGCGGGAGTGGACGGATTCACCGGTGAACACGACATGGAGAAAGCCCCCCGACACGGCCTGGAGCATCACGGCTTCAGGAACATCGGCCGGGTCTACTGGACGCTGACCACGCCCGCGCTCTACGAGCGGGTGGTGCGCAGGCGGGAAGGGCTGATCGCCCACCTCGGGCCGGTGGTGGTGAGAACCGGCGACCACACCGGCCGCTCCCCGGACGACAAGTTCATCGTGCACGAGCCCTCTTCTGCCGACCACATCTGGTGGGGACCGGTCAACCGCCCCTTCCCGGAGGACCACTTCAACAGCCTCTACAACCGCTTGCTTGCCTACATCCAGGGCAAGGAGATCTTCGTCCAGGACTGCCTGGCGAGCGCTCACCCCGACTATCGGCTTCCCATCCGGGTGATCACCGAGGACGCCTGGCAGAGCCTGTTCGCGCGCAACATGTTCATCCAGATCCGGGACCCGAAGCAGCTCCACGACCACGTGCCCGAGTTCCGCGTGCTCTGCTTTCCCCGCTTCCACGCCATCCCCGAGATTGACAACACTCGGACCGAGACCTTCATCATCGTGAACTTCGCCCAGAAGACGGTGATGATCGGCGGCACCAGCTACGGCGGGGAGATGAAGAAGTCAGTCTTCACCATCATGAACTACCTGCTCCCCCAGACCGCGGTGCTGAGCATGCACTGCTCCGCCAATGTCGGCCCAGATGGCGACGTGGCGCTCTTCTTCGGCCTCTCGGGAACCGGCAAGACCAGCTTGTCGGCCGATCCCGAGCGCGCGCTGATCGGCGACGACGAGCACGGCTGGTGCGACGACGGCATCTTCAACTTCGAGGGCGGCTGCTACGCCAAGGTGGTCCGGCTCTCCCCCGAGGCCGAGCCCGACATCTACCAGTGCACCCGCCGCTTCGGCACCGTCCTGGAGAACGTGGCGATAGACTCGGAGACCCGACGCCTCGACCTGGATGACGAGTCGCTCACCGAGAACACCCGTGCCTGCTACCCCCTCACCCACCTGAACAGCATCGTGCGGGAGGGCCGAGCCGGCCACCCGAAGAACGTGGTGCTGCTCACCTGCGACGCCTTCGGCGTCATGCCCCCGGTCGCCCGCCTCACCCCTGAGCAGGCCATGTACCACTTCCTGTCTGGCTACACCGCGCGCGTCGCCGGGACCGAGCGGGGCATCAAGGAGCCGAAGACCGTCTTCAGCGCCTGCTTCGGCGCCCCCTTCATGGCCCTGCCTCCCACGGTCTACACGAACATGTTCGGGGAGCGCATCCGCAAGCACCGGGTGAAGTGCTGGCTGGTGAACACCGGCTGGATCGCCGGCCCCTACGGTGTCGGCCGCCGGATTGACATCAAGTCCACCCGGGCGATCATCCACGCCGCCCTCTCCGGCGCGCTCGACCAGGTACCCAGCGAACAGGACCCCATCTTCGGCCTCCACGTGCCGCTCACCTGTCCCGGCATTGACGACAAGCTGCTCCGACCCCGCGAGGCCTGGCAGAACCCGGCGGACTACGATCAGGTTGCGGCCCGCCTGGCGGTCGCGTTCCGCGACAATGAACGCCAGTTCCAGGGCGGACTCTCCCAGGAAGTGAAGGCGGCCGCGCCTCGTGCCCGATAGGGCCGCCTCAGCCTCCGCGCCGTTTACGGAAATACCTCCCGGCCTTCACAATTCCGTCACTCGCCTCCGCCAAGGTAATGCTGGCGATCCCCTGGACGGAGGCGGACCCTGATGATCTGGCGCAGGCGGACGACGGAGCGAGAGAAGCGCCCGGGCCCGGGCGTGCGCTGGCTGGTTCCAGTCCTTGTCCTCATCACCGGAGCGATCATGCTCACGGCCGGCCTGGCCGGGCGGCCGGCGCGGAAGGTGCGCCTGCTGGCCTTCGTCGGCGCCGCCAGCAAGCCCCCTGCTCTCAAGGCGAAGATTGCCTTCGAGAAGTCCCACCCCGGCATCGTGGTAGACATGACCTATGGCGGCTCGGGGACCCTGCTGAACCAGATGGTCCTGGAGGAGACCGGCGACATCTACATGCCCGGCTCGGATGACTACATGGACAAGGCGGAGAAGCAGAAGGCGGTGGTGCCTGGCACGCGCAGGATCGTGGCCTACCTGGTGCCCGTCATCTGCGTCCAGCATGGGAACCCGAAGCGCATCCGCTCTCTCGCCGACCTGGCCCGGCCCAAGATCACCGTTGGGCTGGCCAAGGCGGGCGCGGTCTGCCTGGGCGATGCCAGCGAGGCCATCCTCCGCAAGGCTGGCCTCGAGGCCCAGGTGAAGAAGAACGTCATCACCTATGCCGGGAGCTGCGAGCAGACGCAGCAGTTGGTCCAGTTGCGAGAGGTTGATGCAGTCATCGGCTGGGATGTGTTCAAACACTGGGCCCCGGACAAGATTGACATCGTCAAGATCCCCTCCAAGTATCTCCGGGTTCACAACATCCCGGCCGCGGTGGCCGTCTACTCCAAGCAGCGGCCGGCGGCGGAGCAGTTCGTGAGGTTCCTCGCCTCGGAGCAGGGAAAGGCGATCTTCGCCAGCCATGGCTACAGCGTCAAGCCCCCCAAAGTCTAGCGAAGAGGAGGTCCGACTGGAGGAAAGGAGGAGCCAACGTCCGGAGCGGCCGCTCGCGCGCTCCGCCGTTCCCGCTCTGGTCCTGCTCGCCTCGTTGCCGCTGCTCCTATACCTCCTGGCCCCCATCTTCGGCCTGATCGCGCGCACCAACCTTGCGTCATACCGCTGCTGCTGGCAGGCCAGGAACGCCCTGCATCTCAGTCTCTGGACCGCCAGCATCGCTCTGGTGATCTCCATCATCATCGGCACCCCGGTCGCTTACTGGCTGTCGCACTACCAGTTTCGCGGTAAGGACGTGATCGAGACCCTGCTCGACCTGCCCCTCGTGCTGCCGCCGGTGGCCGCGGGGCTGGCCCTCTTCCTGCTCTACGGCAAGCAGGGCTTCGGCGCGCTGTTGGCCCCTTACGACATCCGCATCACCTTCACCACTCTCGCCGTGGTGATGGCCCAGGTGTTCATCGCCTCCCCCTTCTATATGAAGCACGCGCATGCCGGGTTCACGGCCGTGCCCCGGGAGCTGCGTCTCGCCTCCACTACCCTGGGCGCCGGCCCACTGCGCACCTTCTTCAGGGTCACCGTCCCCCTGGCCAGCCATGCCTTGGTCGCGGGCGCAGTGATGACTTGGGCGCGGGCCTTGGGCGAGTTCGGGGCCTGCCTGGTATTCGCCGGCGCCTTCGCCGGCAGGACCGAGACCATGCCGGTGGCGATCTACGGCTACTTCAACACCGGCACGCCGGAGGGCTTGCGGACCTCCGTCGCCCTCGCGGTCTTCCTCGTCCTGGTCTCGTTCCTGGTGATCATCATCGCCCGTCGTCTCGCCGGCCGCAGCGTCTACGTCAGCCCCACGGCCTAGCTGCCACCAGCCCCAGGCCGGCCGGGCGAGGGGCCGCTGGGAGGGGGGCAGCCCCAGCTCTTGCTGCTCGCCCCGCCACCCCTACCACCGGCCGCCCCAAAAATGTTCCATCCCCCTCTTGACTACAACTGTCGTCGGTGGTATAGTGATGGTGACTACTACTGTAGGCAGGGCTGGCTGAGGAGGAGATGAGGATGGCAGGGGCGCCGCTGGGAACGCAGGAGATGAGGGTGCTGGGGTATGTCGCGGAACATGCCCCTATTACGGTGGGGGAAGTGGCGGAGCGGTTCAGCGCCTCACATGGACTCGCCCGCACCACCATCCTGACCGTGATCGAGCGTCTGCGGCGCAAGGGCTATCTGAGGAGGAGGAAGGTCGGCGGCATCTACCGCTATTCCCCTACCATCCCCACCCCGGATCTGCTGCGCTCGCTCGTGAGCGATTTTGCCCAGCGCGTGTTGGGTGGCTCCCCGCAGCCATTCTTCGCCTACCTGTTGCAGGAGGCGGAGCTGAGTGATGCCGAGGTAGCGCAGCTGAGGAAGCTGGTGCGGGATCTGGAGACCAAGCGCAAGGGAGGCCGATCGTGAGCGACCTGATCGCGGCCGTGAACGGCTTCAGCGACCCCTGGGCGGAGGCGATGAGGAGGGCGTTCTGGCAAGGAACCCTGGCCTTCGGCACGGTCTGGTTGGTATGCCGGGCGTGGCCCAGGTTGCCGGCGAGCGCCCAGTGTTGGCTGTGGCGTCTTGCCTATGTCAAGCTGCTGCTCGGGATGGTAGTGCTGCCTGCGGTGGCGCTGCCGGTGCTGCCTGGCCGCAGTCCCATCACCACTGCCTTCGCCGCCGCGCTCGGCGCTTCACCCGCGCTCCCGGCAGCGGCCACGGCTGCGGCGACTGGCCCTCCTCTCACCAACCAAGCAGTGCTCCCGACCTTCGTGAGCATCGCCTTTGGGCTGTGGCTGTCCGGGGCAGCATGGTATGCCTCCCGCGTCCTGAGCTCCTGGCGGATTGCCCGGCACCTGCGGCTGAGTTGCCGTCCGCTCGAGGGTGCCCATCTCGCCCACGACCTGCGTAGGCTCTGTTGTCGCAACCGCGTCTGTCGGGTTCCGGCGCTGATGGTGGGGGAGGTGGACAGGCCCCTGCTGCTGGGGATTCGCCATCCGGTCATCATCCTGCCGGCGGCACTGCTCAGTTGCTGTCGGGCCTCGGAGCTGCACCTGATGCTGGCTCACGAGGTAGCCCACCTCCGGCGGAGGGACCTAGTCTGGGCCTGGCTGCCCCTCTTGGCGGAGGGGCTGTTCTACTTCCATCCCCTGGTCTGGTTGGGGCGGCGCGAGTGCCATCTCTCCCAGGAGATGGCCTGCGACGCGCTGGCCGTGGGAACGACGCAGAGGGCGCACTCTGAGTACAGCGAGATGCTGGTGAAGGTGGCGGCGCGGCCCCAAGCGCGGAGGCGGGAGTTTGCTGCCGTGGGCATTGTCGAGTCATGCCAAACTCTCAGAAGGAGGCTGACAGCGATGGCGCATCTGGCTCCCATGACTGGCAGGCGATGGATGGCGATCACGGCCGTGGTCTGCTTCGCCGCGGCCGCCATCGCCATCCCGTGGCGGCTGGGCACACGCGAGGCCGGCAACGGCCAGGCGGCGCTCGCCGCCGAGACTGGTGGCCGTCCAGGAGGTGGAGGCGGCGGGGGAAGCGTCGGAGGTGGCGGAGGCCTCCACCTGTCTTCGGGTGGAGGCGCGCCAGGCGCGAACGTCGCCGGGCAGCAGTTTGCACTCTCCGACGTGGATCCGAAGCTGCTCCGACACTACCGGGTCGGCAAGAAGGTCTCGGACTTCCCCGACAGAGAGGACCTTTCCACCCCCGAGCGGACATACGCTTACTGCGCACGGCTGCTCGCGAGTGGGGAAATGGCTCCCTGGGCGCGGGTCTCCGCTCACGCTGGACGCGGCGGAGGCGGCGGGCTGCCGCGCGCCGATGTCCCGCCGGAGGTGGCCCGAGGGTGGCTGAACGCGGGCATCCTCGAGGTGTGGCTATACAGGCAGCGGTACGCCGCAGTGATCGCCAGGGTGACGCTGCCGAGTGAGGCGTTCTATGACCTGCGAGCCGTGGAGATGCAAGACGGCCGCTGGCTCAATCTGGGAGAGTCTCAGCACTCGACCATTGAGGGCGCCAGGGCCAGCTTCGCCCGGTTCTGCCTCGTCCGCTATCCGGAGATCGTACTCCGGCAAGAGGCGATCGCCCGCGCCATGGACCGCCCGGAGCAGTTCATCAGCACCGCCCACAAGCTGTTCCAGGACATTCGCGGCGCCGACTACCAGTACTTCCTTACCTCCACCAAGCCTGATGTCTCGGAGGAGTTCCCCGCAGACTACTGTGCGGAGACTGCCTTTGACCGTTGGGTGAACTGGGTGTGCACCACCTTCAGCACAAACCCGATCACCGACGTACAGCTCGGAAAGGCGTTCAGGGGGCAGGACGGCCTTCCGGTAGTTCCCTACACCCTTACCCTCAAGGATGGGGGCACGCTCTCCGGCGAGCTACCGTTCCACTGCTCCGTCGAGGACGGCCGCATCGTCTGGCAGGCGACCACAGGTCTAGACTGGCATCTGCCCCCTGGCAAGTAGCCGCTCCATCGCGGCAGGCATCCCCCGAAACCTCGGGGGATGCCTGCCGCACGCGGGTCACCTTAGGGCGCTCGCCGCGGCAGTCACACGGGCCTAAGTTGCTGGTCGCCATCCACCGTTCGCCTGGGAGGGGATGATGTTGGCGCCTCTCACCCCCACCTCCAGCCGATGGATGCTGTGCTGGCCGGCCACGGTGACGTAGACGCTCGTCCCCCACCAGCACAGATTCGTCACCTGGTCGCCGCCCGCCGGGTAGCTCTTCAGCAGCTTGCCCCTCTCCACGTCCACTACATCCACCGTCTTGGTGGTCCAGCGCGCGATCCACAGCCGGCCGGCCTCATCGAACATGATCCCGTCCAGCGTCGGCGTGGGGAACTCGATTATCACCCGCTTGTTCGCAAGCCTGCCCTCCGCGCTGAGGTCCCAACAGAGCAAGTGGTTGGTATCTGACTCGGCCACATACAGCCGGCGCTGATCCGGCGACACCGCCAGACCATTCGGGAAGGCCAGGCCTTCGGCGACTCGGGTCACCTTCTGCACCCCGCCATCGGCGGCCATGGTGATGCGATAGACCGCGCCGATCGGGTTCTCCTTGCTCGACCCGGTCGGGTCGGTGAAGTAGATGTTGCCGCCCAGGTCGAGGCACACATCGTTGGGCCCCCGATAGGCCTGCCCGTCGCAGGCCTCGGTCAGGGTCTCGATCCGCCGGGTGAGAGGATGGATGCGGAGGATGCGCTTGCCGCCGTAGTCGGCGGCGATGATGTTCCCCGCGCCATCCACCTTGAGCCCATTCGCCTGCCCCCCGGTGTGTACCCAGATGCTCACGCTGCCATCCGGCGTGCGCCGGCCGATGGTCCCCAGGCTGTGGTAGTTCACGAAGTACAGGTTGCCGTCCCGGTCGAAGATGGGGCCTTCGGCGAACGCGATATCCGCGACCACCGGGTAAGGCTCGACCTTGTCCGGCAGGGGCGGGGCCGCGGCGCAGGCGCAGGCGAGCAGCAGCAGGCCCAGCCAGGAGCCAGCCAGCAACAGCGACTCAATTGGCTCGAGCACGGGATAGACCACCTTTAGGGGAGGTGCGGGCTGGGTTCCGCGGAGCCCTCAGCAAGTCCTGCGCCGACACGGACGGCTTGTCCCCGGCACGCCCAGAAGGACGCCACAGCCCCTCTGGCGGCCTGCGGGGGAGTCTCCGGCGTTTGGGCGAGGGGTGGAATGTGGTAGATAGTACTGGGGGTCAAGGAAGCTGGCTGAAGAATCCGCCGGGAGTGCTTGACACGCTTCCGGCAAATGGTATAATCGTTTCTGCCCGGAAAAGGGCGACTGTCGGAGGAACCCAAGACGGACCGGCATTCCGATAGCTGAGTAGGCGGAACAGAGTGCGTGGGAGTCAGCCCGCAGAGGGCGCCTCCGGCGCCCTCTGCGGCTGTTTGTGTGCTGTGCGAAAGAGCTTGGCTGCGCAGCACGGGCTCCGGCAGGTGGCACCTTGAGAACTGCATAGTCGTGGGCATCAGACTGACGTTGCCGAACTCTCTTTGTCCCGGCCAGACACCAGTCCGTTGTCTGGAAGGGGTCAAGCTACCAAGGGCGCGTGGTGGATGCCTTGGCAGAGACAGCCGAAGAAGGACGCGGCCAGCGGCGAAACGCCCCGGGGAGCTGCAAGCAAGCTGTGATCCGGGGGCCTCCGAATCGGGAAACCGGACAGGAGTCATATTCTGTCACCGCCGAGCCAATCCATAACTCGGCGGAGGGAACCGGGGGAACTGAAACATCTCAGTACCCCGAGGAAGAGAAAGCAACCGCGATTCCCTGAGTAGTGGCGAACGAAACGGGAACAGCCTAAACCCAGGCCGTGCAGAAGGCCTCAGCCGTTGCGGCCTGGGGGTCGCGGGGCCGGACCGGGCGGAGCTGAGGTTCCGCCGGGGAGTCAGAAATCGGGTCGCTAGCTGAGTTGGCCTGGAACGGTCAGCCAGAGACGGTGAGAGCCCGGTAGGCGAAAGCGGCTCGACTCCCTGGGTCTGGCTCCCAAGTACCACGGGGGATATCCTGTGGGAATCCGGGAGGACCATCTCCTAAGGCTAAACACTGTCTCTGACCGATAGTGAACTAGTACCGTGAGGGAAAGGTGAAAAGCACCCCGCGAGGGGAGTGAAATAGAACCTGAAACCGCGTGCCTACAAACGGTCGGAGCCCGATGTCGCCGCGCTCACCACGCGACGACCGGGTGACGGCGTGCTTCTTGCATAATGAGCCGGCGAGTTGTCCTCAGTGGCAAGGTTAAGGACCTCTGGTCCGGAGCCGCAGGGAAACCGAGTCCGAACAGGGCGCCACAGTTGCTGGGGGCAAACCCGAAACCAGGTGATCTACCCATGGCCAGGGTGAAGCGAGGCTAATCCCTCGTGGAGGCCCGCACCAGTGTCGGTTGAAAACGGCTTGGATGAGCTGTGGGTCGGTGTGAAATGCTAATCGGACCTGGAGATAGCTGGTTCTCCCCGAAATAGCTCTAGGGCTAGCCTCGGGTGGTGACTCGTGGAGGTAGAGCACTGGATGAGCTAGGGGCGCTCATACCGCTACCGAACTCAACCAAACTCCGAATGCCACGAGACTCCAGCCCGGGAGTCGGACTGTGGGGGATAAGCTCCATAGTCGAGAGGAGAAGAGTCCGGACCGCCGGCTAAGGTCCCAAAATCGGGCTAAGTGGGAAAGGAAGTGGCTTCGCCCAAACAGCCAGGAGGTTGGCTTAGAAGCAGCCACCCTTTAAAGAGTGCTTAACCGCTTACTGGTCGAGCGAAGCTGCGCCGAAGATTCAACGGGGCTCAAGCCCGATACCGAAGCCGCGGATCCTCAGCAGGGCAGCAGTAGGGTGGCTACGGCAGGCCTTCGGGCCTGAGACTGCTTGGAAGGCAGTTGCTGCCGCACATGTTGGGGATGGTAGGGGAGCGTTCGGCCCAGGAGCGAAGCGGCACCGTGAGGAGCCGTGGACCGGGCCGAAGTGCGAATGCCGGCATGAGTAGCGAAAAAGAGAGTGAGAATCTCTCTCGCCGAAAGCCTCAGGTTTCCCAGGCAAGGTTCGTCCCCCTGGGTTTAGCCGGGCCTAAGCCGAGGCCGAAAGGCGTAGGCGATGGACAGCCGGTGGACATTCCGGCGCCACTGCGAGGCGATCAACACGCGAAGGGGGGACGTCGTCGGGTGTGCCAGCGCGCGATTGGATTGGCGCGTTCTGGGCCGAGGGAGTCCGGCAGGCAAACCCGCCGGACCACACCCCCAGAGCTCGGAGGAGGAAAGGCTTCGGCTGGACTGAACTGGCGTAACCGATGGCCGGGAAAAGCCCCTAGCGAGCCTCCCAGTGCCCGTACCGCAAACCAACACAGGTAGGCGGGCAGAGCATGCCAAGGCGCGCGAGAGAACCCTCGTTAAGGAACTCGGCAATCTCGCTCCGTAACTTCGGAACAAGGAGCGCCTCCTGACCCAAGGCCACGGGACTCTCGGGTCCTGCTTGCCTTGGGTGGCAGGGGGCCGCAGCGAAACGGCCCAGGCGACTGTTTACCAAAAACACAGGTCTCTGCCAAGCCGAAAGGCGAAGTATAGGGGCTGACGCCTGCCCAATGCCAGAAGGTTAAGGGGCGGGGTTAGTCCGCCGCAAGGCGGACGAAGCTCCCATCCGAAGCCCTGGTGAATGGCGGCTCTAACCTTAAGAGTCCAAAGGTAGCGAAATTCCTAGTCGGGTAAGTTCCGACCTGCACGAATGGCGTAACGACCTGGGCGCTGTCTCAACGAGGGACTCGGCGAAATTGTAGCGCTTGCGAAGATGCAAGCTACCCGCGACTGGACGGAAAGACCCCGTGGAGCTTTACTACAGCCTGGTATTGGATCTTGGGATGTCGTGCAGAGGATAGGTGGGAGCCGGCGAAGCAGGGGCCCCGGCCCCTGTGGAGGCAACCTTGGAATACCACCCTCGAGATTCTGGGATTCTAACCGCAGCCGTGGATCCGGTGCCGGGACAGTATCAGGTGGGTAGTTTGACTGGGGCGGTCACCTCCCAAACGGTAACGGAGGTGTTCAAAGGTTCCCTCAGTGCGGTTGGAAATCGCACGGCGAGTATAAGGGCAGAAGGGAGCTTGACTGCGAGAGCGACCGCTCGAGCAGAGACGAAAGTCGGACCTAGTGACCCGGCGGTGGAGGATGGAATCGCCGTCGACAACGGATAAAAGCTACCCCGGGGATAACAGGCTCATCTCCCCCGCGCGCTCACAGCTACGGGGAGGATTGGCACCTCGATGTCGGCTCGTCGCATCCTGGGGCTGGATAAGGTCCCAAGGGTTGGACGGTTCGTCCATTAAAGCGGTACGCGAGCTGGGTTCAGAACGTCGTAAGACAGTTCGGTCCCTATCCGTCGCGGGCGTAAGAGGTCTGAGGGAAGCTGCCGCCAGTATGAGAAGACCGCGGTGGACGGACCAAGGGTGTACCAGTTGTCCCGCCCGGGGCAAACGCTGGGTAGCCATGTCCGGAAGGGATAACCGCTGAAAGCATCTAAGTGGGAAGCCCCTCCCAAGATCAGACCTCTCACCGGGTCAACCGGGTAAGGCCGCTGGCAGACTACCAGCTTGATAGGCCGGAGGTGTAAGCACGGCAACGTGCTCAGCCAACCGGTACTAATCGGCCGAGGGCTTGACCCCTTCCAGAGAGCGGATCTCTGGACCAACAGCAGAGTCCGGAAACGTCATCTCGCTCACGACTATCCTGGTGTAGGGCAAGAGCTCGCCTCTTGGCCTGCCCAGACAGTTTCGCTTCCGGTGACCATGGCGGAGGGGAAACGCCTCTTCCCATTCCGAACAGAGCAGCTAAGCCCTCCAGCGCCGATGGTACTGCGGGCGCAAGCCCGTGGGAGAGTAGGACGTTGCCGGGAGCATGAGGTGAAGCCCGAGTCCGACGGACTCGGGCTTCCGTGTTTGTCCGGACGCTGTCCTGCGCTTGCGCGTCCGCTATTCGTGTATAATGACGGCGGCGCGAGGTGCTATAATGTCCCCGGACGTACCGAAGGGAGGCCTGCATCCATGAGCACACGGCATCTAACCGCTGTCATCGAGCGGGAAGCAGACGGCTACGTGTCCCTCTGCCCCGAGCTCGACATCGCCAGCCAGGGAAACACCATCGAAGAGGCGCGGGCCAACCTCCAGGAGGCGCTTGAGCTGTTCTTCGAGACCGCCTCTGAGGAGGAGACTCGAACCCGCCTGTCAGGCGAGGTTTACGTAACGAGCTTGGAGGTCGCGGTTGACTAGACTCCGCGTCTTGTCTGGCCGCGAGGTGTGTCGCATTCTCGAAGACAACGGTTTCCGACTCGTCCGTCGACGTGGCAGCCATGCCAGCATGCAGAAGACCATCGGCGGCTCGACTGTGACTGTGCCGGTCCCGCTCCATGACGAACTCAGGATAGGCACTCTGCTCTCCATCATCCGCCAATCCGGCCTGCCGCGGTCCTTGTTTGAGGCCTAGCTGTAGGGCGGGCGTTCCCACGCCCGCCGAGAGATGTGGCAGGAGGCAAGCTCGTGCTCTACGAACAGTGGCGTGAGCGACCAAGGGAGGTAGAACGGTAATGGACGACAAGGAAGTAGCAGTTCGCCTGACTGTGGCCCTCACCGAGAAGCAGGGACCGCCATTGACCCGAGAACTGAAGGACAACGCGAAGGCCGTTGTGGACTGCTATCACGCCATTCTGGAAGCGCTCCGAGGCAAGCGTGAGTCTGGCCGCCGTGACAGCCAAGCCCCACAGCAGGAACCACCTGAGTTTCTGACCTCCGAGCCGCTTGGTGAGGAATGATGTCCCGTTTGTAGTTCGTAGGGCAGGAGCTTGCCCCCTGCCCTACATCCCTCCACCCTTGCCTGTGCTGATCTCTCGTCGCGACAGGAATGTGCCCGAGGCGCATGAATGTCGCTCCTACGCAGGCGGCGGGCATAGATCCCTAAGTCCGCCATAGGCCGACCAGGATGGCGGCCCTTTGGGCCTAGCCGAATGCCCGCCCTACAGGTCGTAGCGCAGGACTTCCCCTCCTGCCCCAGAACCTCCTCCCTCGCGGGAGGTGCGCCCATGCCACTCACTCCCAGACAGATCAAGAGCGCCGCCCAATGGGTCGAGGCCGCCAAGCGCCTCGGCGCGGCCGAGGCGAAGATCATCTCCCCGGCCAGCGTCATCACCGCCCCCTGGGTCCGCCTCAAGTGCCAGTACGGCTGCGGCGGCTGGGGACAACGCCTCACCTGCCCGCCCCGCTCTCCCACTCCAGAGCAGACCCGCGCCGTGCTCGACTGCTACCAGACCGCGATCCTGGTGCACACCCCCGGAGGCGGCCAGTGGCGCGCCATCAAGAAGATCGTCGCCGACCTGGAGCGAGAGGTCTTCCTGGCCGGCCACTACAAGGCCTTCGCCTTCGGCTCCGGGCCCTGCGACCTCTGCGACGACTGCAACCTGGAGCACTGCGAGCACCCCAGCCAGGCCCGCCCGGCGATGGAGGCGGCCGGCATAGATGTCTACGCCACTGCCCGCGGCAACGGCTTCCCCATCGAAGTGGTCAAAGACCACACCTGCCCGCAGAACTACTACGGGCTGGTGTTGGTGGAGTGACGGATGAGCCGGCGGAGGCTGCTGAAGCGTCTATCAGACGGCGCGTTGACGAACGTATCCTTTGCGGACCTGATAGACCTGGTGGAGGGCTTCGGATTCCGCCTGCAACGGGTCAGCGGAAGCCACCACATCTTCGTCCATCCTGACGTGCCCGAACTGGTGAACCTGCAGAACGTGCGCGGCGAGGCAAAGCCTTGCCAGATCAGGCAACTGCTGCGCCTCGTTGAGAGGTATAATCTGAGGGTGGAGGACTGATGATGGCGGATTACCACATCAACATCTTCTACAGCGAAGAGGACGGCGGCTACATCGCAGATATCCCTGACCTGGAGTCCTGCTCAGCTTTCGGTCAGAGCCCTGAGCAGGCCCTGGCTGAGGTGGAACGAGCGAAGGAGGCGTGGCTGGAGGCGGCCCGCGCGGCCGGAAAGCCGATTCCTCCGCCGCGCTATCGGCCAGCGATCTATCAGGGCGCAAGATAACAGACCGGCAGGAGACGCGCTCCTGCCCTACCCGGCTACCTACAGAGTCTCTTGGATCATGGTGACAGACCATGATTCAAGAGACTGCCCAGGAGAACGTCTGGGGCCCCTCTGAGGGATTCTCTTGCATCAGGGGTCTTACCCTGATGCAAGAGAATCTATAGGCAGCAGAAAGGAGAGGGACGATGCGGCGCCTGGCATTGGCGGTGATCCTGGTCGGAGCGGTTGTTTCCTGCTGTGGGTGCTCGGGCAGACGTGGTGACTTCAGGAAGCTGTTGTCCAGCAAGAGGTTCCCACTCACGGTGCGGATGGGGAGCTTGGACAGCAAGTGGCGGAGGCTGACCCTAGGAGGGGCCGGCGGCGGCGAGCTGGCCAGCTTCTACGGCGCCATGTTCGGCGGCGGGGCCTACTACACCAAGGGAGAGACCGTCGCACTCGCCGGCGAGACCTATCTCGTTGCCTACACGGTGTCGAGGAAACCGATGGACTTCGCGAGCATGATGCGCAGCGGCGAGCCCCCCGCGCCCCCGGAGGTGAACGCGGACACACAGCTCGGACTGTCGCTGATCAATCTGCGTATCACCGGCACGCTGAATGACATCCGGCCCTTCGACTTCGAGGAGGAGACAGCGCAGCAGCAGGAAGCCTACTCCCGGGCGACCGAGCAGGAGTCCTTGTCCAACCTCAAGAACCTGGCTCTTGCCGTGCAAATGTTTGCGGTGGATCATGATGACACGCTGCCGCCCCTCGACGGAGTGGATGCGGCAAAGACAGCGCTGAACGAGTACGTGAGGAACGAGAGCATCTTCTCCGATCCCGGCACCGGCGAGCCCTATCTACCGAACGCGGCGCTCTCGGGCAACAGCATGGCGAAGATCGCGGACCCCGCTCGGGCAGTGGTCTTCTATGAAGCAGAGCCGGGGGAGGACGGAAAGCGAGGCGCGGCCTTCGCTGATGGGCATGCCTCTCGCCTCAGCCAGAGTCAGTGGGAAGAGGTGAGAGAGAGCTCCGGGATCCGATAGCCCTTGTGACGAAGACCGTGTTGTCGTTCCGCTGCTTCGGCAGCTTGCTTTCCGTTGTTGCGTAGGAGGCAAGCTCCTGCGCTACTGACTACGGGCTGGTGCTGGTGGAGTGACCTACCCCCAGTGGCGTAGGTTTGTCGCGAGCGGCCGCGAGCGGCAACCTGCGCACCGGGCGCAGCCCGCTCTGTCGCGGTCTGCTTCGTTCGTTGCTTCGGTACCTTGCCGCCGGAGCCCGTAGGGCAGGAGCGTGTCTCCTGCCCAGTCTCGCCCCGGCATAGGTATGCCCGCCCTACAGCTCAGTACCCCTGCCCCTTATCCACCACATTCAGCAACTCCTCCCCCGCCAGATACCTTCGCAAGTTCTCGCAGAAGAGGGCCATGAGGCGGTCGTGGGACTTGGGCGAGGAGCCGGCGTCGTGCGGAGTGATGAGGACGTTGGGCATGTCCCAGAGCGGGCTATCGCTCGGCAGGGGTTCAGTCTCGAACACATCGAGGCCCGCGCCCGCGATGCGGCCCTCCTGAAGAGCGGCGGTCAGCGCGGCCTCGTCCACCAGCCCGCCCCGGCCGATGTTAATGAGATGGGCGGTGGGCTTCATCTTGCGAAGCTGCTCCTCCCCTATCAAGTGCTGCGTCTCAGGGGTGAGGGCCGCGCAGAGCGCGACATAGTCCGACTCCCCCAGCAGCCAATCGAGCCCGTCGGGCCCGCGCACCTCGTCCGCGAACTGGGAGCTCCGCTCGGGCCGGCGGCGGACTGCGATCACCCGCATCCCGAAGGCCTTGGCGCGCCGCGCCACCTCGCTGCCGATCCCGCCCAGGCCGATGATCCCCATGGTCCTGCCGCCAAGTTCATCCGGTTCCCTGTCCACGCCCCAGCGATGGCCGATCTGGCTTCGCGCCGCCAGGTTGAGCCCCCGCGAGAAGTGAAGCACGAAGCCCATCACGTGATCCGCGATCGGGAGCGCGTAGCAGCCCTGGGCATTGGTGAGGATGATGGGGCTGGCGATGAACTCAGGAGTGAGGAAGCGCTCGATACCCGCGCCCCACGACTGCACCCAGCGCAGCCGCGGGGCGGCCTTCCACAGCTCCTCCCAGAAGTGGCCGGCGAAGATCACCTCGGCCTCCGCGGCCAGCCGGATCGCCTCTTCCTTGCTCGTGGACTTCTCGACGAGGAGCGCATCAGAGACCGCGCGAATCTGGTCGAGAACGGCCTGCTCCGCGTTGTAGGAGACCAGCACCTTCACCGGCATCTACTGGTCTCTCTTAGCGAGGAAGATGGCGAGCGTGCGCAGGTCAGCGGCCGGCTCCTCCTGGAGGTCGGCCTTTCTCAAGCGGGTGAGGGACCGCCGCAGATACTGCCCGGCGAGCTGCTCGCAGAAGCCGCGCACCCCGTCGGCCTCGATCTCGGCGGCCAAGGCCGCGGCCTCTTCTTCGCCGGCGACGCCCCGCGCGAGCGCGTCGGCCACGTGAGACCGCAGGTGGGAGTCATCAGAGCCGAGCGCGAGCAGGATGGGAAGGGAGCGCTTGTTCTGCCGCAGGTCGCTTCCCACAGGCTTGCCCAATCGCCGCGGGTCGCCCCACATGCCCAGGATGTCGTCGCGGATCTGGTAGGCAGAGCCGAGGTCGGCCGCGAAACGCCGCAGCAGCGTCACCTGCTCCTGACGGGCGCCGGCGATCAGCCCCCCAATGCCGGCCCCGGCGCGGAAGAGCGCGGCCGTCTTCAGTGCGATCATGCGAAGGTAGTCATCAACCGAGATGTCCATGCGCCCTTCGTAGGAGATGTCCAGCCGCTGCCCTTCACACACCTCCAGGGTGGCCTGGTTCAGCTCTCGCAGGGTCGCGGCCACCACCTCCGCGCACACCTGGGCGGGCTCGAGCCCACTCATCGCGAGGTTGGCCAGCGCGAACATGGCATCGCCCGCGGTGATCGCCTGCCCCACTCCCCAGACCCGCCAGGCCGAGGGCTGGCCGCGGCGGAACTCGTCCCGGTCCACGATGTCGTCGTGCAAGAGCGTGAAGCTGTGGAGCAGCTCGATGGCCGCGCCCGCGGGAGCAGCCCATTCCGGCTGCCCGCCGAGCGCCTGGCAGGTGAGCAGGCAGAGCGCAGAACGGACACCCTTACCGCCCCGGCGAGCGCGCGCTCTCCCATTCAGCCCCACGTAACCAAGATGGTAGCGGATGACGCGGGAGAGGCCGGCCGCCCTGTGGCGCGCCAGGGCCCGCCGGAGGGCTGCCTCCACCAGCTTGCGGTGGCGACTCAGTATCCGCTCCCCTCTCGCCTGGTCGAACATGCTGACCGGATTCGCTCTCGCACCGCGATTCCCTCGGCCCAACACCGCAGACGGGCCCTCCCGGACGCTCGGGCCCTGCCAGGGGTGTGACCGTTTTCAGTTGGTTGCTGGCTCCCACTCCCGGCTGGACGGGCACACCCGCTGCACGCGCTGGCGCCACGCAAGGGGTGTGACCAACGCAGTTCGGTCACACCTCCCTGCCAGGTTTTGCTTGACATGCGGGCGGTTTGATGGTATGTTCCCACTGTCGGGTGTGACCCAGACGCAACGGGTCTGAGCGTGGCGTGAAGACTTGCCAGGGAATCTGTCAGCCTTCCGCCGGTGACGTTCGGACTGCGGAAAGGAGTGACAGTGATAGCTGGCAGAGTCAAGTGGTTCGATGACGGCAAGGGGTACGGCTTCATCGAGACCGAGGAGGGCGATGTGTTCGTCCACTACTCGGCGATCGTGAGCAACGTCCCGGGCCGTAAGACCCTCTACGAGGGCCAGGAAGTCGAACTCGAGGTGACGCCAGGCCCCAAGGGCCTGAAGGCCGCGAACGTCAGAGTTCGCTAGTCACCATCCAGTGGTCTGCTGCCAGACCCCGGCGTGAGGCCGGGGTCTGGCCCGCGTATAATCGCTTGAAGTATATACTCCAGGCAGCCGCCTCCCCTGCGCGCGCCGCGGCCCCTCTGAGCCTCTGCTGGATCCCTAGCAATCTCGAAGGAATCCTGCGACGCACTGTCGAAGTCCTCCCTCGGCGGTGCCTGCGGCGGCAGGCGCGTCTACTGAGTCTCGCCTGATGGAGTGAGGGCGAGACTCAGACAGAACACGTCAGGAAGCTCCACGAACCCCCTGCCGCCGTCACTGCAATATGCGAAGCTCCATAGAGCTCTCTTGAGTTCCTCCGAGGGGGAGTGCGGCGTGCCCAACCATGAGGCCACGGTCTATGTGGGGAACCTGCCCTGGCAGACCACTGAAGACGACCTGGCCGCCTTGTTCGCAGACTATGGCCCAATCGTGGATGCGCGGGTCATCCAGGACCGAGTCACTGGGCGCTCGTGCGGCTACGGCTTCGTCCAGCTCAGCAGCCCCGATCTGGTGCCGCGGGCCTGCGCCGAGCTGAACGGCCGCGACTACCGGGGGCGGTCGCTTCTGGTGAGCCCGGCTCGGCCCAAGCCCCCGCGGCACTAGACCCGCGTGCAAGGTCGAGGCCGGCGGCTCACGCGCTGATGGTCGCGACCACCAGGTCGCGGGAGCCAACAGCAGAGTCGCCGATGCGGTAGGCAGCCTGGACTCGCTGAACTGCCGACTCCGCGCCCGCGGGCGGCGGGACGAGCACCGATGCCACCTTCTCGCCGCGGGTCACGCCCACGCCCACCTTCTTGCTCAGCACCACGCCGCAGAGATGCGCTGCTCCTGGGCAGGCTGCTTTGAGATCGCGCACCGCCAGGCCGATCTCCCGCGCCTCCAACCCCACGATCACCCCCGACTCCGCCGCGCAGACCGGATACTGCTCGACCTGCTCCGTGAGAGTGCCGATCCTGTCGAGGAACTCCGGCGAGCCGCCCTGCGCAGCCACGAGTTGCCGGAGCTTGCCCAGGCCTGCCCCTGAAGCAAGCCCTTGCCGGGCACGGGCGCGCCCCTCGGCGAGGTCGCCGGCGGCGCCGCCGAGAGCCAGCATGTGCCCGGCCAGCGCCTCGCACAGCTCCGCCAGGTCCGCCGGCCCGCGGCCTGCTAGCGTGACGACGGCCTCCGCCAACTCGACGGCATCGCCCACCGCCGCGCCAAGCGGCTGATCCATGCGAGTCACCAGGGCCACCATCCGCTTCCCCCAGCGGACCCCTATGTCCACCATGGTCTGCGCGAGCACGCAAGCCCATTCCTCATCCTGCATGAAGGCTCCTGAGCCGGCCTTCACGTCCAGCACGATGGCATCGGCCCCCACCGCCAGCTTCTTGCTCATCACTGAGCTGGCAATCAGCGGGATGCTCTCCACGGTGGCGGTAGTGTCCCGCAAGGCGTAGATCAGCTTGTCGGCCGGCGCCATCCGGGCCGACTGCGCGGCGATGGCGACGCCGATCTCGGAGAGCTGTGCACAGAACCGCTCAGGCGACAGGTCAGTGATCAGCCCGGGCACGGTTTCGAGCTTGTCTATGGTGCCGCCGGTGTGGCCCAGCGCCCGCCCCGACATCTTCGGGACGCGCACGCCCAGCACCGCCGCCAGGGGAGCCACCACGAGTGTCGTCTTGTCGCCGACCCCTCCGGTCGAGTGCTTATCTACCTTGGCGCCGGGGATCGCAGAGAGGTCGAGGCGCTCCCCACTGCCGACCATCGCCGTGGTCAGGTCCGCGCTCTCGCGCTCACCCATCCCGTTGAGGGTGATGGCCATCAGCAGCGCGGCCATCTGCCCTTCCGAGACTTCCCCGCGGACGAAGCCGTCCACCATCGCGGCGATCTCGTCCCGGCTCAGCTCACGGCCGTCTCGCTTCTTGGCGATGATGTCGGTGATGCTCACGTTGGCACCGAGCGCGCAGGAGACGTGGGGATTATATCACGGCTGTTCCATCAGCACCTCTGCTTGCCTGCCCCGCTCGCTAATCGCCTCTACCCCCTCCGGCAGCGCCGCCTCCGGGTCGGCCCTGGCGCGGCTGAGGGCCGTGATCTTCTTCAAGTCCTTGGCGAGCAGGTGAGCGTCACTCCGCACCTGAGTGCACAGCAGGCGCGCCTTGGCGCGAGTGAGCTGAACCAGCTCATGCCCGATGGCAAGGTAGAGGAGCCCGACCGCCAGGATGGCGAGGCCGCGACCGCGGAGGGCGCAGTGCCGACGGGCCCGGGAGGCTCGCTCGGCGGCCGCCCGGTGGCGCAAGTAGGTGCCGGACGCGTTGACCGGGATCACCGGCGAGCCGAGCTGCACCCGGGGGTGTGGGGGAGACGAGGATGAACGGGACATGGCGAGCTCCAGACAGCGGTTGTCTGGTGCTGGCCCCTGCTGCTGGTGAGTTTATTCCATACCGGCCGGAGGTGAAGCTGGCCGAATCAAGGGTTCTCCTCGAACTCCGCGCCGGAGCGGCGCTCCACGCCCTCGCGGATATGCTTGCCTACGCCTTTGAACTCCTGCGCCGTCTGCTGACCTTCGGCCACGATGAGGTGGTAGATGGTGGGCCCGAGGAAGTAGGCGATCAGGGCCAACACCGCGAGCACCGCCAGGCGAGTCCACATCCGACGGCGCGCCTTCGCCACCGCGCGCTGGTGGGCCCGCTCGATGAACTCCCGGTCACCCTCACTGCGGGCGTAGTAGTCGGGGGCTTCCTTGCGCCCCTTCCGCCCGGGCGGCGTGCGTGAGCGACCTCGTCTCGCCCCCATGCTGCGCCTCCTCTGCTCGGCCGCCGGCCAAGACCGAGGCCACCGCTCTCTACATACCACAAACCGGCCCCGCTGCCTGGACACTCAGGCCTGCGCGAGACGCCTCCTCAACTCGTCAATCGGGCTCGTCGAGGCCGGGTCAGCGCGGTGCAGAAAGGCCAGGTAGATGCTGGCGAAGTCCGCGTAGTAGACGGCCCAGAGCAACTGCGCCAGGGGAGATACCCCTCTCGCCTCGATCACGTGGACCGGCGACTTGGCGCCCACCAAGTGGTGAGTGAACTGCAGGCGCACCTCCGTCCGCCAGCTCTCCCCAGGCCTGCGCAAGATGACCACCGCGATCTGCCGCGCCAGCTCTGGTGACAGCTCCCAACCCACCACCTCGTTGTGATCCAGCTCCGGGTACTCGCTCGAATAAGCCAGGACCTTGCTGTTCTCGTTGAACTGGCACCGCCAACGGTAGGCGGCCGCGCCCATGATGCCCCCGGTCCCGTGCACCCAGGGGATCTTCTCCTCGAGAGCGAGCGCGAGGCCCTTGGCCGGGTTCTGCTCGATCAGGACATCCGGATGAAGCTGGTCGCGCAGCTCAGTGACGACTCCCAGGGCCTCGCGCATCTGGTTCGGCGCCTCCGGGTACAGGCCGAGCGAGTGCACCAGGAACACCAGGGGGATGAAAGAGTAGCCCCAGGCGGCGCGCGGCCGCATGGGCGGGTCGGTCTGTGGGATGCGGATGGCAGGCAGCCCGTGAGCCTGCGCGAACTCGCCCAGCTCCCCCCCAGTGGTGATGCAGACGAGCCGCGCCCGCCGTTCCAGGGCCGCCGCTCCTGCGGCCAGCGTCTCCTCGGCATTGCCCGAGTAGCTGGAGACCACGACCAGCGTATCAGGGCCGACGAACCTGGGCAGAGAGTAGTCCCGGATCACCAGGAACGGAATCGGCAGATGGTCTTGGCAGAGCCGCGCCAGGAAGTCCCCGCCGACGGCCGAGCCGCCCATCCCGGCGAGCACAATCTGGGCCGGCTCGCGGAGACGCGCGTCAGGCCGGAAGGCCTGGCCGATGCAGGTTGCCTGCTCGAGCTGGTCCGGGAAGTTGACGGCATACTTGAGCATGCCCCCCGGATCGAGGGCCTGGTAGGAGGCAGCATCGTCGAGGTCAACTCGCGACCGGGTGCTGCCTGCCCCTGGGTTCACGCCGCTTCCTCCCCTACTCGGCCACGAACGGCAGCAGGGCCACTTGGCGGGCCCGCTTGATGGCCCCCCCGAGGGCACGCTGATGCCTGGCGCAAGTCCCCGTCATCCGGCTCTTCAGGATCTTGCCACGATCAGACACGAAGTCGCGCAGGCGGGCGTGATCCTTGTAGTCTATGTGGGTGATCTTGTCAACGCAGAACGCGCACACCCTTCGCCTGGGCCGGCGCATCCGGCGCTCCCCGCGCCGCTCGCCCTCTCGCTCTCGCGGCCGCCCCCTGCCAGGCCGGTCGCCGCTGCGGTCGGCCTCTTGAGGTCGCGGGGCGCGGTACTCAGAGGTCCCGCTGGGCTCCTGTTCCGAACGCTCCTGGCCCCCGGTCTCATCGTCACTGGGCGGTATGGCTGATGGCATCTCCTCGTCTCACCTTTCCCTGCTCTTGCCTCTCGCCGGCCCCAATCACTGATCCTCCCAGGGATCGGGGGTCTCGGGCCCCTCGGCCACCTCGGCCCGCTCGGCTGGCAGCGCCTCCTCTTCCGGCGGCTGAGCCTCCGGCTCTCGCGGCCGGTCCAGGCCCTGAAGGTTGTCGCAGACCACCTCTGCTGTCTGCCGTTTCTGCCCATCCTGGGTGGTCCACTGCCGGATCTGGAGACGCCCCTCGACCGCGATCAGCCGACCTTTGGTCAGGTAGTTGGCGGCGAACTCGGCCCGCTGCCGCCAGGCCACCAGGTTGACGAAATCCGTCTGGCGCTCCGTAGACTCCCGGCTGCGGGGCCTGTCCACGGCAACGCGCATGCTCGCCACCGGGAGCCCGCTGGGAGTGTAGCGCAGCTCCGGATCCGCCACCAGCCGGCCAATCAGGATGACCCGGTTCAGCATCTGAAGCCGTCCTTTCGGTGGGGCTACTCCTCGTCCCCGAGGCGCACCACCATGTGCCTGAGCACAGTCTCTGTCACCGCGAGCTGCTGCTCGAGTTCCCGGATGGTGGGAGGCTGGGCACGTAACTCCGCAAGGACATAGATCCCGTCGCGGTGACCTTTGATCGCGTAGGCGAGACGGCGCCGCTCCCACGGCGCGATCTTCTTCACCTCCCCGCCCCGGCTGGTGGCCAGGTCGCGGAGGCGCTGCTGGATCATGTTGAGCCCGTCGTCCGAAACCGTGGGATCAACAATGAACATGATCTCGTAGTCGCGAATAGGAGGGGACCTCCTTCCTCTGGTCTAGCTCGGCCCCACCGCGGGGCAGGAAGGCCAGGACCGGCGCCATCAGGCCGCGCGCCGGCGCAACGCCCGGCATTATAGCACCTCGCCCACCCCAGCGCAACAGCCAGTCTAGCTCGGCCATGTATCTTGGACTGTGTAATAGGCTGTGAGCGGTTGGAAGCTAACACGGATGCCTGAAGGTCGCCCGGGGGACCCGGTGGCTAGGTCGCCCGCGCCGACCGTGGCTAGGCCCGCCGGAGGCGGGCCGCTGGCTAGGCCTGCGGCGGCTAGGCCCTTCGGGCCGCCGTGACGGGCAAAGCCCTAGGCACCGCCATGGCGGTCGCCTCTGGCGACCTAGCCAC